>OGZG01000989.1_pt1 | contig 21954 bp, 21 predicted proteins | sample 1576781 | NCBI WGS metagenome assembly OGZG01 (sample SAMEA3541502, study PRJEB24748) | human gut metagenome | biome: human gut; feature: human-associated habitat; material: faeces | place: China | collected 2012 | reverse complement strand
ACTCGCAGGAGATGATGCGTATCTTTCAGAAAAAATGGTTGGTTATCCGGCAGAAAAAACAGGTACAACAACCGGTGAGATCCAGGCAGCAGCAGATTCCCTGGTAGCAGAAAAAGTAGACGCTATTTTTACACCACAGGACAACACTGTTATGACAGCAGAACTTGCGATTTTTGAAAAATTTGCAGACGCAGGTATCCCTCACTACACAAGTGCAGATTCCTTTGCTTTAAACGGAGCATTCTTGGGATACGGCGTCAACTATGAGACACTCGGAACAAAGACAGCAGACATGGTTGCAGATATTCTTGCAAACGGAGCAGATCCGGCCACAACACCGGTAGAAACATTAGACAGCGGTATCGTAACCGTAAATACAGAGATTGCAGAAAAAGTCGGAATCGATTATTCTATCTTTAAAGATATGTGTTCCGAATTGATCGAGACAGTAACAGCAGAGGAGTTTAATTAAGGTATGGGTTCCATTATTACATTATCAATTGTACAGAGTGCATTAGAACTTGGTTTTATCTATGCGCTGGTCGCACTGGCATTATTTATATCCTTCAGTATTTTAAACATTGCGGATCTTTCGACCGATGGATGTTTTACATTGGGATGTGCCGTCTGTGCATCGGTGACACTTGCAGGTCATCCGATATTAGGATTATTTGCAGCGATGGCAGCTGGTGTCTGCTCCGGTTTTGTGACCGCTTTCTTACAGACAAAAATGGGGATTCAGTCCATTTTGGCGGGAATCATCGTAAACACCGGATTGTATACAATTAATATTGCAGTAATGGGATTCGCTTCCAACATGAACTTATTCAACTGTGAATCCGTTTTTACCTGGGCAAAAACAGCAATCGGTGGAACGTGGTATAAACTGATCGTGGCTGCACTGATCGTTATCATTGTAGGAGTGCTGATCTCTTTCTTTTTAAATACAAGGCTTGGACTTTCCATCCGCGCAACCGGAGATAATCCGGATATGGTAAGAGCCTCCAGCATTAATACAAGTGCCATGATCACGATCGGACTTTGTGTTGCAAATGCCCTGACCGGTCTCTCCGGCGGTCTGCTTGCACAGTATCAGAAATCCTGTGATATCAATCTTGGAACCGGAATGGTAACAATCGCACTCGCCAGCCTGATCATTGGGGAATCTATCATTGGAAAAGGCGGTATGTTACAGCGTGTGACCGGCGTTATTTTAGGAAGCTGCCTATATCGTTTTATCGTGGCAGTTGCCCTGAGATTAAATGTACCGGCAGAGTGTTTAAAACTTGTTTCGGCAATCATTGTAGCTGTGGCAATTGCATTCCCATATCTGAAAAAGCAGATGGATTTTCACCGGCAGAAACGTGCCGCAAAGGCTCAGAACCAGATATACGTTCAGGAAATCATGAAAAATGACAGCGAAGGAGGAGAAAGATAATGGCAGAGAAGAACGCAATGCTTGTGATGCGCGATGTCAGCAAAACTTTTAATCCGGGAACTGTCAATGAAAAATGTGCATTAATAAATCTGAATCTCACCTTGAAGCAGGGAGATTTTGCAACGATCGTAGGAAGCAACGGAGCCGGAAAATCAACGCTGTTTAATGCGATAACAGGAGCCTTTTTTGCAGACAAAGGACTGATCATGCTGGATGGTGAGGACATTACCTATCAGAAAGAGCATGTCCGCAGTAAAGTGATTGGTCATTTGTTTCAGGATCCATTGAAGGGAACCGCACCACATATGACGATCGAGGAGAATATGGCGCTTGCCTACCTGCGCACGACTACTTCAAAGAATGCCTATTTCAGCCGGATCAAGGCAGCGGACAAGAAAAAATTCAGAGAACAGCTCGCACTGCTTGACATGGGGTTAGAAGACCGTATGAAGCAGCCGGTCGGACTTTTGTCCGGTGGACAGCGTCAGGCACTCACACTTTTGATGGCAACGATGGTGACTCCTAAGATTTTGCTGCTGGATGAGCATACCGCAGCTTTAGACCCTGCCACCGCAGAGAAAGTACTGAACCTCACAAAAAAGATAGTGTCAGAGCAGAACATCACCTGCCTTATGGTCACGCACAACATGCATCAGGCGCTTGAACTTGGAAACCGTACCCTCATGATGGATTCGGGAAATATTGTGCTGGATGTTTCCGGGGAAGAACGGGAAAAGATGTCAGTGGATGATCTGTTAGAGCAGTTTGCAGTCCGTGCCGGAAAGGCATTGGATAATGACAGAATTCTGTTTTCCAAAGTGGAGGCATAATAGTGGTGTAGTAAGAATAGAAGCTATAAATAATTAGTATGTTTCAATTATATGAAAAAGCAATAAAACAAGGGAAAAGCCGTTGAAATCTAACGGCTTTTCCTTTATTATATAAAGTAATGCTAAAAAAATGTATATTTTCATAGGAGATTCGTGATTAAGGAAAACGATTACAGAGATGAAAAAGGCAGTGAGTATATACAAGGAGGAAAAACATGTATCCAATCGTTAGAAGAGAAAAACTGGCAGACAAGATCTATCTTATGGATGTCAAGGCTCCTCGTGTTGCGCAGTATTGCGAACCGGGACAGTTTGTTATTGTAAAAATTGATGAGGAGGGTGAACGTATTCCACTTACCATCTGTGATTACAACAGGGAAGAGGGAACGATCACGATCGTATTCCAGACCGTAGGAGCTTCCACAGAGCGTATGGTAAGCTTACAGGAAGGGGATGCTTTTGAAGATTTTGTTGGACCTTTGGGATGTCCATCTGATCTGATCCATGAAGATATTGAAGAATTAAAGAAAAAGAAAATATTATTTGTTGCAGGTGGTGTTGGTACAGCTCCGGTTTATCCTCAGGTAAAATGGCTGCATGAGCACGGCGTTGATTGTGATGTTATCATGGGTTCCCGTAACAAAGATTTACTGATCTTAGAGGATGAGATGAAAAAAGTTGCCACAAATCTTTATGTGACAACGGATGATGGTTCGTATGGTTTCAAAGGAACCGGTACTGCACAGCTGCAGGAACTCTGGGATAATGGAAAGCGTTATGACCACTGTGTGGCGATCGGACCAATGATCATGATGAAATTTGTCTGCAAATTGACAAAAGAATTAGGAATTCCAACGGTTGTTTCCATGAATCCGATCATGGTAGACGGAACCGGAATGTGTGGTGCATGTCGTCTGGTTGTCGGCGATGAAGTGAAATTTGCATGTGTAGACGGACCGGAGTTCGACGGACATCTGGTTGATTTTGATCAGGCGATGAGAAGACAGGCTCAGTACAAGACCGAAGAGGGAAGAGCAATGTTGAAATTACAGGAAGGTGCAACACATCACGGCGGATGTGGCAATTGTAACAGTTAAAAATCAGAAATTTGTCAGATCAGAGAGAATGCTGTCTGGTCAGTTACATAGAATCAGGAGGAAAAAATGGACGTATTAACTAGAGTTCCGGTTCGTGAGCAGGAGCCAGCCGTTCGTGCAGCGAACTTTGAAGAAGTATGTTTGGGATATAATGAAGAAGAAGCAATGGCAGAAGCTGCCCGTTGCTTAAACTGTAAAAATGCACAGTGTATGAAAGGATGTCCGGTATCTATCAATATTCCGGGATTTATCGCAGAAGTAAAAGAAGGTAATTTTGAGGCTGCTTATCATGTGATCAGTGAGTCTTCCGCACTTCCGGCAGTCTGTGGCCGTGTATGTCCACAGGAGACACAGTGTGAGGGAAAATGTATCCGTGGAATCAAAGGAGAGCCTGTAGCGATCGGTAAATTAGAGCGTTTTGTTGCGGACTGGGCAAGGGAACATGGCATTAAACCGAAAAAGGCAGAAAAGTTAAATGGACATAAAGTAGCAGTGATCGGCTCAGGCCCGGCAGGTCTTACCTGTGCAGGAGATCTTGCAAAGCTTGGTTATGATGTGAGGATTTTCGAAGCATTACATCAGGCAGGTGGTGTGTTAGTTTATGGTATCCCTGAATTCCGTCTTCCAAAGCAGAAGGTTGTTGCCGCTGAAGTGGAAAACGTGAAAGCATTAGGGGTTAAGATTGAGACCAACGTTGTCATCGGTAAATCCGTTACAATTGATGAGTTGATGGACAACGAGGGCTTTGAGGCAGTTTTCATTGGTTCCGGTGCAGGACTTCCAAGATTTATGGGTATTCCTGGTGAGCAGGCAATGGGTGTATTCTCAGCCAATGAGTTCTTAACAAGAAATAACCTTATGAAAGCGTTCTTAGACAATTACGATACACCGATCAAAGCTGGTAAGAAAGTTATTGTAGTCGGCGGTGGTAACGTGGCAATGGACGCTGCAAGAACAGCAAGAAGACTTGGCGCAGAGGTACATATCGTATATCGTCGTGGTGAGGAAGAACTTCCGGCACGTAAAGAGGAAGTACACCACGCAAAAGAGGAGGGTATCATCTTTGATCTTCTCCAGAATCCAACCGAATTATTAGTGGATGAAAACGGTTGTGTAAAGGGTGCAAAAGTGATCAAAATGGAACTTGGCGAACCGGATGCTTCCGGAAGAAGAAGTCCGGTTGAGATTCCGGGCTCTGAATATGAGATCGAGGCAGATACTGTGATCATGTCACTTGGTACTTCTCCAAACCCTCTGATCTCATCCACTACAAAAGGTCTTGATATCAACCGCAGAAAATGCATTATTGCGGAAGAAGAGACCGGTGCAACTTCCAAAGAAGGTGTTTATGCCGGTGGTGACGCTGTGACAGGTGCAGCAACTGTTATCCTTGCAATGGGTGCCGGTAAAGCAGCAGCTAAGGGTATTCACGAATATCTCAGCAACAAATAAAAACAGACAGGACAGGGCAGGTGCTGAATGGGTTATACATTTGGCACCTGTTTTTCTGTGAGTATTCCAAAGAAAATCCAAAGTTTTATTAATATTTTATGAAGAGGGTAGCAAAATTGCAGGGTTTATGTATATAATAGAACACGCTACGCAAGAAAGAAATACGAGAGAGGTTACCGATAGATGAAGGAGCAGAACCAGCACCAGATACAGAATCAGACAGAATTAGACGCAAGAAGACTGAGACAGAAAAAGCTTGTACGGAAAAGAAAAATCGTTTTGAGTGTAATGCTTTTGACATCTTTTTTACTGGGATGTGTCTGTGGAAGATATTTTCCTGAGATCGAATTTGGAAAAACAGAAGAAGTGCTGGCATCAGCGCAGGATAACTCCGATGAAGAGAAAAAAGAAAATCAAACGGCAAACGACTTAGACACAGACAACGAAAAACCGACAGCTAATGCACAATCATCAGAGAACAAAGAACCGGCAGACAGTGAAGAAACAAATGATCCGTTCGCGGAGATTCCACAGGTTGTGTTATCAAAACCGGTAGATTATTCCTTAAATCAGGCAATCAGACAGTTAGAACAGATGGAAGCGTCAGATGAACGCTACGCACAGATCGTGGAAAATGCAGAGAAATATCCGGAAAAATTACTGATCAATTTGGCAAATAATCCGGAAATGATCGCATTTGTAGCTGATTACAAAGGGAACACAAGGGATTATGATAAAGCAGAACTGACAGAGAAAGAGTTACAGGAAGAATATCCGCTCTTTTTACAGTGGGATAAACGCTGGGGCTGCCTTGCATATGGGGATGACAGCAATGTTGCAATCAGCGGATGCGGTCCGACAACACTGGCGATGGCAGTAGTTGCGCTGACTGGAAATGAGGAGGCAACTCCGGCTGCAATCGCAAAATTTGCCATGCAGGAAGGGTTTTATATGTCCGGCACAGGAACGATGTGGTCGCTTATGACAGAGGGGGCGGCAGCTTACGGTGTCTGCTCCGAGCAGATCAATATCAGCCAGACTGAGATCAAACAGCACTTAGATCAGGGAGATATCGTGATCTGCTCTGTGCGGCAGGGAGATTTCACTACAGGGGGACATTTTATCCTGCTCTATGACTATGATGATGAGGGATTTTCCATTAACGATCCGTTTTCTTTATACCGCAGTGGCCAGAAATGGGACTATGGAAAAATCAGAAGCCAGATCAAAGCTGTCTGGGCACTAAAAGCAAAATAAAGAACAGTTAGCGATTGTTCAAATAGTTTAACAAAAAACAGGGCATACTAAAGCATCATAAAGTGAGATGGAGAGATGCAGAATGTGCCAGAATATGAGTGGACTGTCCACTGCTGAAGTGGAATTTCGGAAAAAAGCAGGGTTGTCGAATGAATGCGTAGATTCTTCCACAAAGACAGTGGCACAGATCATCCGCTCAAATGTTGTAACTTATTATAATCTTATTTTTTTGATCATTACGATCCTTCTGATCGTAGTGGGATCTTTTCGGGATCTTACTTTTTTACCTATTATTATTGCAAATATGTTGATCGGGATCATCCAGGAGCTGCGTTCCAAAAAGATTCTGGATGATCTTACGATATTAAACACACCGAAAATCACGGTCCGGCGCAACGGAAGTGATCAGGAGGTTTTGGCGGATGAACTGGTGCAGGATGATGTGATAACGCTTTCAGCAGGTGGACAGATTCCGGCGGACGCACTGGTGTTATCCGGCAATATCACAGTCAACGAGGCTCTGATCACAGGGGAGGCCGATGAGATTGTAAAAAAAGAGGGAGATTCCCTTTTTTCGGGAAGCTTTGTGATATCAGGAGAGTGCATGGCAAAATTGGAAAAAGTGGGAAAAGATTCTTATATTTCAGGACTGATGTTACAGGCGACGCAGACAAAAGAGGGCGAGCAGTCGGAGATGATCCGGGCGTTGAACCGCCTTGTGCAGACCGTGGGCGTGATCATCTTGCCGATCGGGACGATCCTGTTTTTACAGCAATATTTTTTTTCCGGGGCGACGATGAAAGATAGTGTGACAGGCATGGTGGCAGCCATTCTCGGAATGATTCCGGAAGGCCTGTACCTTCTTGCAAGTGTGGCGATGGTGGTGTCGGTGATGAGGCTTGGAAAACAAAAGGTACTGATCCATGACATGAAATGTATCGAGACACTGGCGCGGGTAAATGTGCTGTGCGTGGACAAGACCGGAACCATTACCGTGCCGGAAATGGAAGTGGCACAGTTTATCCTTGCAAAAGACCAGAACCTTGCAGCCGAAGAGGAAAAAAATAAAGTCGCAAAAACGATCTCTGACTGTGTGCGTGCCCTGCCGTGCGACAATGCAACGATGGAGGCATTGCAGCAGTATTTTACGGAGCCGTTGGAAAACAGTGCAGAAAAAATCGTCCCATTTTCGTCTGCCACAAAATACAGTGGAGTGGTTCTGGCAGGAAAAGCTTATGTGGTCGGCGCACCGGAATTTGTGCTGCGGCAGGATTATACGGCTGTTCAGGGAACGATCGAAGTATTTCTGGAAAAGGGATATCGAGTGCTTGTATTTGCAGAGTATGAGGGGAATCTGAATGGAAAAGAACTGACAGAAAATGCAAGTCCCATTGCATTTATCCTGCTCAACAATGCGATCCGGGAGGGGGCAATGGATACGTTCCGTTACTTTTCCAAGCGGGGAGTGGAAGTGAAAGTGATCTCCGGGGACAATCCGGTCACGGTATCGGAGATCGCAAAGAAAGCGGGAATCCGCCATGCGGAAAAACAGGTGGACGCAGCAACGTTGAAAACAGCGGATGCAGTGCGGAAGGCAGCAAAAAAATACACGGTGTTCGGCAGGGTGACACCGGAGCAGAAACGTCTTCTGGTGCAGGCATTAAAAGAGCAGGGAAAGACCGTGGCAATGACCGGAGACGGCGTGAACGATATTCTTGCGTTAAAAGATGCAGACTGCAGCATTGCGATGGCATCAGGCAGTGAGGCGGCTTCGCATGTGGCACAGCTTGTGCTGCTCGATAACGATTTTAATAAAATGCCGGCGGTTGTCATGGAAGGGCGGCGGGTGGTGAACAACATCGGGCGCACTGCCAGCCTTTATCTGGTCAAGAACATTTTCTCCATGCTCTTAGCCGTATTTTCCATGCTGTTTCTGATCGATTATCCGCTGGAGCCGTCGCAGGTGTCGCTCATCAGTGTTTTTACGATCGGGATTCCATCATTTTTTCTGGCGCTGGAGCAGAACCGGAATCAGATCCATGGGCATTTTCTTACCAATGTCCTGATCCAGGCGCTTCCGGCTGGGATTACAGATTTTATCGTGGTGAGCGGTCTGGTGATTTTTTGCAGGGAGTTCGGAGTGGAAAAAGAGTGCGTTTCCACGTCGTGCACGATTCTGATCGCAGTTGTCGGTTTCATGATCCTTTATCATATAGCAAAACCGATGACAACACCGCATGCGATCCTGATCGCAGCGATGGTCATCGGCTGGTTATTCTGTATGCTGTTTTTCAGTGAACTGTTTGCGATCACGGCGGTCACAGGAAAATGTGCAATGCTCATGATCGTGTTCGCAGTCATCACGGAGCCGGTGTTCCGGTATCTGATACAGCTTGTGGAGGCTGTTCAGAAGTGGTGTGGAAAACTAAAATTTTAGGCTGGTGAACCGGCATGTTTTTTCCGGCTCTGTTTTTCCCAGATAAAATACGTCACGATCAGAAGGATTCCGGTGATCAGCCATGTGATCGGGCTTGCCAGACGGACTGCCCAGTAACCGAACGGATTTAAGGTGACGGCGATCACGATAATACGGCACACCATTTCCACAACACCGCTTAACATTGGAACAAGTCCGCGGTTTAAGCCCTGCAGGGCGTTCCGGTAAAGGAAAATCCATGCGAGCGGCAGCATGAAGAAACTGATGGTGTTCAGATACTGCATGGCATAGTCAAAAATTTCTTCAGAAGGATTGCTCACAAACCAGCTCACAATAAAACGTCCGCCGAATACGCAGATGGCAGAGGCAGCAAGCGAGATAAAAATGCAGATGAAAAATCCTTTGCGCATTCCCTCGTAGATACGTTTGTATTTTCCTGCGCCGAGGTTCTGACCGCAGTAGGTGGCAATCGCAGTGCCGAGTGTCGGCATGGTCTGGGTGGAGAGGTTTTCCACTTTGGAGGCGGCAGTGAAGGCAGCCACAACACTGGAACCGAAAATATTGACTGCGCCCTGCAGGATCATGGTTCCGATAGCGGTGATGGAATAGTTGAGCGCCATCGGAATACCGATGGAAAGCATATTGAACACACCGTATCCGTCGAGATAGTAATCTTCCCGGCTGGTTTTTAAAATGTCGAATTTGCGGAACATATAAATAAAGCAAAGCAGTGCGGAGACACCCTGCGCAATGATCGTTGCATAGGCAGCGCCTGCGGTTCCAAGTTTTACGACGACAATCAAAAACAGGTCGAGCACAATATTTAAAAAGGAAGAGAGAATCAGGAAATACAGCGGTGTTTTGCTGTCGCCGATCCCTCTTAAAATACCGGAGGCAACGTTGTAGGACATCGTGAGCAGGATACCTGCGAAAATGACTTTAATATAAGAGTCTGCGAGTCCTAAGATATTGTCCGGTGTTTTCATTAAAATAAGAAATTGTCTGGAAGCTGCCACCGTAGGGATAGTCAGAATTAACGATACAATGGCAGTCAGTATCAGGGAAAGTGCAACATAATGTTTTAACAGCTTGAAATCTTTTGCGCCGAAAGCGTGGGAGACCATAACGCCAAATCCCTGCGCAATACCATTTGCAAATCCTAATACAAGGAACATTAGGCATCCGGTAGAGCCTACCGCAGCCAGAGCATCCTCACCAAGATACTGCCCGACAATGATCGTATCCACCATGTTATAAAACTGCTGAAAAATATTTCCCAGTAGAACCGGAACGGAAAAAAGTAAGATCATTCTGAGCGGGCTTCCCGTTGTCATGTCTTTTGTCATAGTCTGTACTCCTTGATCTATAAAATAGTTAAAAATCTGTCCGTGTTTTTTTAGCCTCAACACGCATATTCTTTGCGTTTCAGCAACCTAGTATAAGGCATGGACCGCAAAAAGACAATGTTTATTTTTGCGAAAAAATATAAATTTTTTGTTTTCGCAAAAGAAAAGATTTTTTCGTGGGAAACTGTTATAATAAGAAAGCAATTATTTGCAAGTCACAGTAAAATCACGGAGTAAAATAATGCAGACAAACCTCGAATACTACAAAATTTTTTATTATGTATCCAAATACAACAGTATCTCCCTCGCAGCAGAGGCACTTTCCATCTCACAGCCAGCAGTCAGCCAGGCAGTCAAGCATTTAGAAAGTGATCTTTCCTGTGCTCTCTTTGTGCGGACATCCAAAGGCGTGCGCTTGACAAAAGAAGGCGGACTGCTTGCAGAATATGTGAGAAAAGGATATGAGACAATCCTCACCGGGGAGAAAAAACTCTCGGAGATGTTAAACTTAGATGCCGGAGAAATCTGTGTGGGTGCCAGTGACATGACATTGCAGTTTTATCTGCTTCCTTATCTGGAGACGTTCCATGATGCATTTCCGCAGATCAAAGTGACTGTGACGAATGCCCCGACACCGGAGACGTTGAAACATTTGCAGGACGGAAAAATTGATTTTGGGATCATCAGTACCCCGGTGAACAACAAATACGATTTTAAAATGACGCCTGTGCGCAAAATCCAGGATGTCTTTGTGGCGGGAAAAAAGTTTGAGTATTTAAAAGGCGGAAAATTAAGCTATAAAGAGCTTGAAAATCTTCCGGTGATGTGCTTAGAGGGCAGCACTTCCACAAGAAAATATGTGGAGGATTATCTGGCAGAGCGCGGCACATTTGTCCGGCCGGAATTTGAACTTGCGACAAGTGATATGCTCATCCAGTTTGCAGTGCGCAACCTCGGTGTTGCCAGTGTCGTGTCGGATTTCGCAGAAAAATACATTGAAAACGGGGAATTATTCATATTGAAATTTGACAAGGCGATACCGGAACGCGAGTTTTGCATTGTCTCAAACGAGCGTGCGCCGATGTCGGCAGCAGCGGAAAAACTATACGATTTTCTGCTTGTTCCGTAGTGAAAATGTCAGAAAAAGTTCATCAAATCTTCATCAATCTTAATGGAATATCAATGGGATTGCGGGCAGGAATATGATAAATTTATATGCAAGATCAGGATATTTAGGAGGAAACGTAAATGATGCGTTTATTATCGATCTGGATAGACTGTACCTCAGCTGCTATTTTTGTGATTCCTGCTTTGGCTATTTTGCAGTGTACAATCTATAGGAAATGGGAATTTAAACCATTTTGTGTAAAACTGATATTTGCATTTTATGCGCTTGCTCTGTTTTCGGTTGTGGGTGTCCCTGCGGTTGGAACATTTCAGATGGATTTTGGACTGAATCTGATACCGTTTGCAGACATTGTAAATAGTCCGTTTGCATATATGAAAAATACGATTTTGAATATCATTTTATTTATACCGATGGGATTTTTTGTACCTGCGGTCTGGAAGAATTTCCAGTCTTTCAAAACCATGTTTTTCATGGGACTCGCGGTATCACTGGGGATTGAACTATTACAGATATTTACATTCCGGCTTACGGATATTGATGATCTGATCACCAATACGGCAGGAACTGTGATGGGATATGAAATAAGCAGAAGATTTTCTTTTCCGTTCTCTTTAAAATCAGTGGATTCGAAAGGAATTTTGGTACGATATGAACCTGTCCTGATTCTGGCAGTTACGCTTTTGATTTCCATGTTTCTGAAACCAATGGTGTCTGATGGCATATGGAATATCATGATATAATGAGCGCAAGTGAGAAGAATGCATTTATGCATTCGGCGAACGGCGAATGTCGATCATGAAGCTTTGCTTCATGATATAATAAACAATTATATCAAATATAATGAATATTAATTTTACTTATGACATATATTCGTGTATAATCATAAAGTAAAAACAGGAAAGCGTGATGGTTTTTACAGACCATCACTTTTTTTATGCAGGAGGAAAATCAAATGGTTACAGCAGTAGTAGGCGCTAACTGGGGCGACGAGGGAAAAGGAAAAATCACAGATATGCTTGCAGATGAAGCGGACATCGTTATCCGTTTTCAGGGTGGAGCAAATGCAGGTCACACCATCGTAAACAACTATGGTAAATTTGCATTACATACATTGCCATCCGGTGTATTCCACAGCCACATCACCAACATTATCGGAAACGGTGTCGCACTGGATATCCCGAAAGTAATGAGTGAGATCAAATCAATCACAGACCGCAATGTGCCTGCACCAAAAATCATGATTTCAGATAGAGCACAGATGGTTATGCCTTACCACGTTCTTTTCGATCAGTATGAAGAGGAGCGTCTTGGAAAGAATTCTTTCGGTTCTACCAAGTCCGGTATCGCACCATTTTATTCAGACAAATATGCAAAGATCGGTTTTCAGGTAAGTGAGTTATTCGATGAGGAATTATTGCAGGCAAAAGTAAAACGTACCTGCGAGACAAAGAACATTATGCTTGAGCATATGTATCACAAACCATTATTAAAAGAAGAAGAGTTATTAGCTACTTTGCATGAGTACAGAGACATGGTCGCTCCATATGTCGGAGATGTTTCTTTATTCTTAGACAAAGCGATTAAGGAAGGCAAAAAGATCTTATTGGAAGGCCAGCTTGGTACTTTAAAAGATCCGGATCACGGAATTTATCCAATGGTAACCTCTTCTTCCACCTTGGCAGCATACGGTGCGATCGGAGCAGGTATCCCACCATATGAGATCAAGAAGATCGTAACAGTAAGTAAAGCATACTCTTCCGCAGTAGGAGCAGGTGCATTTGTAAGCGAGATCTTCGGAGATGAAGCTGACGAGCTGAGAAGACGCGGCGGAGACGGTGGTGAATTTGGAGCAACAACCGGACGCCCAAGAAGAATGGGATGGTATGACTGTGTTGCAAGTAAGTATGGATGCCGTCTGCAGGGAACAACGGATGTAGCGCTTACCGTACTTGACGTATTAGGATACTTAGATGAGATCCCGGTATGTGTTGGATACGATATCGACGGAGAAGTAACCACAGACTTCCCTGTAACTGCAAAATTAGAGAAAGCAAAACCGGTATTCAAAAAACTTCCGGGATGGAAATGTGATATCCGTGGAATTAAGAAATACGAGGATCTTCCGGAAAACTGCAGAAATTACATTGAGTTCATTGAAGGACAGATCGGATACCCGATCACAATGGTTTCTAACGGACCGGGAAGAGAAGATATCATTTACCGCAATAAATAAAGAGACTGAGGCAGGCGTGCAGTGGCACCCTGCCTTTTGTGACAAAACATGGAGGATTGTATGGTAAAGAATATAATTTTAGATGTCGGGAAAGTTCTTGTGGCGTGGGAGCCGGAAGACGCAATGAAACAACTTGGATTTGATGATAAGACAGTGAAAGCAGTTGCGGATGCTACGGTCAATACTCCGGTCTGGCTTGAGACAGACCGTGGCGTCTGGTCAGATGAACAGATCCTACAGGCATTTTATGAGAAGGCACCGGAATATAAAAAAGAGATCGATCTGTTCTGGAATCATCTGGAACTGGCAATCACACAGTTTTCCTATACGAAAGAATGGATTTCCAATATGAAAAAAGAAGGCTTGCATGTGTATATTCTTTCTAACTATGGAGATTGGACTTATCAGAGAACGAAGGACAATGCGCTGGATTTCTTACTGTTGACAGACGGCGATATCTTTTCTTACAGTGTGAGACAGGTCAAACCGGATGTGGAAATCTATGAGACATTATTAAAAAAATATCAGCTCACAGCGGATGAGTGTGTATTTATCGATGACCGGATGGAAAATATCGAGGGAGCCGAAAAAGCCGGAATCCACGGAATCTGCTTTGAGACGATCGGGCAGGTGAAAGAGGATCTGAAGAAATACAATATATATGTCTAAATAACAGGTATTTAAGAAGAGAAAAAATCGTCGTTTCACAAAGTTATCACATTTTTTTCCAAAAGAAAACACATTTTTTCGATAAGATAATACTATCGAAAACCGACAGTTGCGAAATTCGTGAAAACAGACGGATTTCGCGATTTTCATGCGAGCCGGAAGTAAGGAGGAAAAGATTGTGATCGAGATCAGCCATCTGGTAAAAAAATATGGCGACCATATTGCAGTGAATGATCTGACATTGACTGTGGAACCAGGAAAAATTTATGGATTTTTAGGACCAAACGGCGCAGGAAAATCCACCACGATGAACATTATTACAGGGTATTTAGGTGCAACCAGCGGAGAGGTGAAGATCAACGGATTTGATATTTTTGCACAGCCGGAAGAAGCAAAAAAATGTGTGGGATATCTGCCGGAGATCCCGCCTCTTTATGTGGATATGACAGTCAGGGAGTATCTGAACTTTGTGGCAGAGTTAAAGAAACTCGAAAAAAGTCTGAGAAATAAATATGTGGAGGAGGCGATGGAGACGACCGGAATCACTGCACAGCAGTCAAGACTGATCCGTAACCTGTCAAAAGGCTACAGGCAGAGAGTCGGATTTGCACAGGCAGTGTTAGGGTATCCGGAGATCATCATTCTGGACGAACCGACGGTCGGACTTGATCCAAAACAGATCATAGAGATCCGTGACCTCATCAAAGAACTTGGCAAAAATCATACGGTTATTTTAAGTTCGCACATTTTGTCTGAAATATCTGCAGTGTGTGATCACATTTTCATTATTTCCAAAGGAAAATTAGTGGCAGGCGATTCCACGGAGAATCTGATGAAACAGATGTCCGGGGCGCAGGAGATCGAACTTCTGATCAAAGGAGACAATGCGGCAGTGCAGGAGACATTCACCGGGATCGCAGAAGTTGAAAAATGCATTCCATTAGAGCAGAAGGACGAAGCGTGTGTACATCTGAATCTGATCGCAAAACCGGGAATGGATATCAGGGAACAGGTGTTTGCTTCCTGTGTCAACCATGGATTTGTCATTCTGCAGATGATTCCCGTTTCAAAATCTCTTGAGGATGTGTTCCTCGAACTTACGGAAAAAGAGGGGACACAGAAGGAAGTTCTGCCGGAGAAAAAACTCCATTTTGTAAAGTCTCATTTTGGAAAAGAGAGTAAGGAGGACGGGGAATAATGTTTGCGATATTAAAAAGAGAAGTAAAAGCTTACTTTCAGACGGTGACAGGATGGTTGTTTATTGCAGCAGTTCTTGTACTCTATGGACTATATTTTTATGTTTACAATCTGCGCGCAGGCTATCCTTATATTTCTTACTCACTGTCGGCAATCGCATTTATCATGCTGATCACGGTACCTGTGCTGACTATGCGCAGTTTTGCGGAGGAACGCCACAGCAGAACAGACCAGTTGATTTTGACCGCGCCGGTATCTGTGGGAAAAGTAGTATTGGGAAAATATCTCGCAATGGCTTTTGTATTTACCATAGATATGGTGATCATTGCAATCACACCATTGCTGTTAATGTCCTACGGAACGATCCCATTAGGGGAATCCTATGCAGCAGTGCTTGGATTCTGGCTGTATGGCTGCGCCTGCATTGCCGTTGGTATGTTTATTTCCTCATTGACCGAAAGCCAGGTGATTTCCGCAGTTTTGACATTTGTTGCATTATTTGCCGGCTATATGATGGGAAGCATTTGTAATCTGGTCTCAGAGAGCGGAAATCTTCTGACAAAAATTTTAGGCTGCTACGATTTTTATACGCCGCTTGATAACTTTATGAATGGAACATTGGATGTGGCGGGAATTGTCTATTACGTAACGATCATTGGATTACTTTTGTTCTTGACAGGTCAGTCCGTTCAGAAACGCCGCTGGAGCATCAGCTCAAAAAAAATATCGACAGGTGTATTTTCAACGGGAATGATCATTGCAATGGTGGCAGTGACTGTTGTTGTGAACCTGTTCGTGGCAGAACTTCCGGCAACATGGACCTCCATTGATGTCACTTCAACGAAAATTTACTCCATCACAGATGATACGAAGGATTATCTGAAAGGTCTCGACGAGGACGTGACAATTTATGTGCTGGTGTCCGATGCATCAAAAGACACAAAGCTGGATGAGACATTACAGAGATATGAATCCCTGTCGGATCACATCAAAGTTTCCTATATCAATCCGGCTGCAAACCCGGCTTTTGCAGCACAGTATACAGACAGTTCTGTAACTTCAAACAGCATGATCGTTGTGAGCAGCGAGCGTTCCAGAGTCATTGATTACAATGATGTGTATACCTATAGTTATGATTACAGCAGTTATTCCAGAAGCATTGATGGATATGATGCAGAGGGACAGCTTACAAGTGCGATTCAGTATGTGACAATGGATTCGACAGAACTTCCAGTGATCTATCAGGTGTCCGGACATGGGGAAACAGCTTTATCCGGTGGATTTACAGAAGCAATTGAAAAAGCAAATATCACTTTATCTGACCTTGCATTATTAAAAGAGGATGCGGTTCCGGAAGATGCAGCAGCACTTATTATCAATGGACCGACGACTGATTTTTCGGAGGATGATGCCAACAAAGTGATCGATTATATCAATCAGGGTGGAAAAGTGCTGATCACCTGCAATTTCCAGGCACAGGGTTTGGAAAACTTCGAGTCGATCCTGTCAGCCTGCGGAATGGAGCGTGTTTCCGGCATTGTCATGGAAAATGATAAATCCTATTATTACAGCAATACACCGTATTACCTGCTTCCTGACGTAAATTCAAGTGCATATACAAGTTCTGTCAGCGGTTCATATATCTTTGCTCCATACAGCGAGGCAATCACCTATGGGGAAGATACAGATGATACAACTTATACAGCATTATTGGAGACGACAGATAAAGCAGTATCCAAGACAGATGCAGCAAATGCAACAACATCAGAGCTGGAAGAGGGAGATGCTGCAGGACCATTTGCGGTTGCGGTTGCCATGGAAAAAACAATCGATGAAGATACAGTCGCAAAAGTAGTGGTCGCCGGATCTGTGGAAATGTTTGCAGACAGTGCAGACCAGATCGTTTCCGGAAATAACAGCGCAATGTTTACAGATATCATTGCCCAGATGGTTGGCGATTCTGATCTTGCAACAAGTGTGATCCCGACAAAAGATTACACGCTCAGCGCCATCACGGTGGATGCGGCGGCAGGGATCCTGTACGGGCTTGGTCTGATGATCGTGCTTCCGGTCATTATGATGATTCTTGGAATTGTGATATGGGCATCAAGAAGAAAAAAATAAAACAATAGATAATAGAAAATCAAGATTGGAGACAGATAGAATATGAAAAAACAGAAAATTCAGTTTATTGTAATTCTGATCGTGCTGGCAGTGCTTATCGCTGCCACCTTCGGAATGAAATGGTATAACAAAAATAAAGAGGAAGAGAAAACAGCGGAAGAAGAGGCTTCTACCATTTATATTTCCAAAGTGGACGTTGACACGATCACAGCATTTACGTATGAGATCGATCACGTGACTTATTCTTTTACAAAAGATGGGGATACATGGACCTATGACGGAGACACATCACTGGATATGGATGAAGAAGCAATCGACAGCATGCTTTCAACACTGTCATCGCTGACAGCAATAGAAGAGATCAGTGATTATACAGATCTGAAAGAGTTTGGATTTGACCAGCCGGAAGATCTGATATCCTACACAACAAGTGAAGGGTCTGTTTCTCTTTTTGTAGGAAATAAAAATGATACTTTGAATGCATACTATATTATTTCAGCTGATGGAGGAAGCATTTATCTGACAGAAACGTCTCTTGCGGATGCTTTTTCAAAAACGATTGAGGAGCTGACAGTCACAGAGGATACAGAAAGCACGGAGACAGTTGAGAACACAGAAGAATAAATAAGATAAAAGCAGAATCAGCACCTGACAGAAAATTTTGTTCAGGTGCTGATTTTTTAATGCTCTGCAGTATCTTTTTCTTCGGAATCTTTTTTGATCAGTTTGTAAATAAAACTGTATGCCCAGATTAAAACAGGGATGATCACAGAAGCATAAATGGATGTCATGAGCATGTTCATAAAATTTTCGCTGGCAGAAACTGCACAGACGATGGTAGAGACATAAAGTCCAGCCAGAATAATGACACCGATGATTGCTAAAATTTGTTTTACTTTTTTCATATTTTGAATCCTTTCAGGAAAAATCGAATAAGTTATGGTATAATGAGCGCAAGCGAAAAGAACATATTTATATGTTCGGCGAGCGGCGAAATTATTGAGTGATGAAATCACGATATAATCATCCTATCGGAAAAAAACATTTTCGTCAATAAAATTGTGGAAGAAAAGGCAGGTAAATCTGGTGGCATATGAAAAGCTTTTGAATGAAATTTATGCGGCGGTATCATTGAAATATCTGTGGAAGGAATACGAACCATATTTTGTGAAAAGTGAATCGCCGGACTGGATTAATCCAAACATGGATTTCGGGCTGGAAGTCAGTCAGGCACTTTTGCCGGATGACGGGCAGGAGGAGAGTTTTATCGAAAAATATCTTGGTTGCCGGAAAGAGGAACTACCTTCTTTGGCGTTTGATAAATATGGAGAGCGGCTGAATTTTTACAACGGAAGGTTCTGGGCGATTCTGCCAGATAATACCGTGCAGCAGGATTATCTTTCCAAGGCGAAATATCGTTTTGATCGCAAACTGGAAAAACTAAATGCAAATTATATCCATAAGCGCTACAATGGTTTGTATCTTTTTCTGCATCCGACCGACGAGAATGATATTGATGCAGGTGCACTGTTTGAATATATGAGATATACACAGGAAAAGAAAAAAATGCGATTTGACCGGGTATTTTTAAATTGTGTCAAAACCATTTACGTCTGCAATTACGAAAACAATACGATTGAGCCGATTGTGCTGCCGCCAAATGCGGAAAACTTTTTGAACACGGAGGCGGAGTACCTCCGCAATTGCTGTGACTGGAAGGATGGGACAGCGTTGGAGATGAAGCGTGGCGATGAGAGCTTTTAAATGAGTGTAGAAATATGATTGGAGGAAAATAGAATGAACAGTATCTTTCGCAGAGTAAGTATCAGAAAATATCAGGAAAAGAAAATTGAGCAGGAAAAGTCAATTAATTTCTTGACTTTCCCAACATCACCCCTTACAATAAATCTATCTTTTTTTATCAAATTAAAAACGGAAAATATACTACCATAACAAAAAATCCATCACCACATCGGTGAACCATTCAGCAGGGGAATTGGATATTACATGATGGTGAAGAAAACAAGAGTATCATTTCGGACTTGGAATACACAAAGCTTGATAAAAAGTTACAAGATCAGTATTCGGAACTTTTGAGGAATCAAGTTCCCAATAAGGTGGAGATATATTATCATAATAAATTGTTGAAACATCATTCGATAGGTCAACGGGCTTCGGCACTTATATTATTTATACTCATGCAATCCGATAATGATATTATTCTTATAGATCAACCAGAAGATGATTTGGATAATAAAATTATTTACGATGAAGTTATTACTGCAATTAAGAAAAAGAAGCAGAAAATGCAATTTGTTTTTGCAACACATAATTCTAATATTCCCGTTTTAGGGGATGCGGAAAGAATTTTTATGGTTGAATATCAAGATACAAAAATTGATATATCACAGGGAAATATTGATCTTAAAACTACACATAAGCAAGTTGTTGATATTATGGAAGGAGGAAAGGAAGCATTTAATAAAAGGCAATTGATTTATACTTCTTGGAAATAGAATATATTAAACACAAATATGAAGAATATAATTCGTTCTTTCTCCACCAAAAAAATCCTTTGAAAAACCCATCAATATTTGCTATAATAACAAATGCACCTGTGCATGGTGCAAATATACTATAATTAGAAATCGAGGAATGTAACATGGCATTATTGGAACAGTGGCAGAAAGTTGCCTATAATGAGAAAGCAGATAGAGGTGAATTACAGAGATTCTGGCAGAGATACTTCCTTTTAGAGAAGGGCGTATACGAACAGCTTTTAACAAATCCTGATGAGAAAGTAGAAGGAACTGTAAAAGAGCTTGCAGAGAAGTACAACCTCAGTGTTATGGAGATGACAGGATTCTTAGACGGAATCAACGACAGCTTGGTTGAGGCTAATCCAATCGACACCATGGAAGAAGATACAAAAGTTAACCTTGTTTTTGACAAAGAAAAATTATACAAAAACATGGTTGACGCAAAGGCAGACTGGTTATATGAATTACCACAGTGGAAAGAGATTTTTGATGATGAGAAGAGAAGAGCTTTATTCTTAGAGCAGAAGAAATCCGGCACTGTTCATGTAGGCAAAAAAGTCGGACGTAACGATCCATGCCCATGCGGAAGCGGTAAGAAATACAAATACTGCTGCGGAAGATAGTCCGCCGTATCTGAACTGTAAAAAGTACTTTACAGATAGAAGAAAAGGGTATAGAATGACCCTAGTCAAAACGATGAAGAGAAGAGTAGCATAAGAAAAAGTCACAGAGAGGAAGGCGTTTGGTGTGAGCATTCCGGCTAAGAATTATGTGAAGACCAGCTCTGAGTGACCCCAATCCGGTCCGGTGATACCGTTATCATCAAGAATGAGATTTCTCTAGAATGGACAGGCAGTAAGAAGTTTGATGTCTGATAGGATGGAGAGATGAAGATGGGTGGAACCACGATAAGTATATCGTCCCTGATATTGTAGGAATGCAGTATCAGGGATTTTTTAATCTTATTTTTATATAGCGAAAGGAAATGAAGAAAATGGTAGATTTTAAAGCAGACGAGAGACTGAATACTTTAAACCATTCCTGCGCACATGTGATGGCACAGGCAGTAAAACACTTATACCCACAGGCAAAGTTCTGGGTAGGACCAGTTGTAAAAGAAGGTTTCTATTATGATATTGACCTTGGCGATGATATCATCAACGACGAAGCAATTGCAGCAATCGAGAAAGAGATGAAGAAAGTCTGCAAGGAAGGCAAGAAGATTTACAGACGTGAGATTTCCAAAGCAGAGGCAATGGAAATGTTCAAAGATGATCCATACAAACTGGACTTAATTGAAGGTCTGGAAGATGGAAACATTTCTGTTTACGATCAGGGAGATTTCACGGATCTCTGCCGTGGACCTCACGTAGACAATACAAAGTTATGCAAGAACTTTAAACTTGTAAAATACTCCGGCGTATACTGGAAAGGGGATGCAAACAATCATGTAATGCAGCGTATTTACGGTGTATTCGTTTACGATATCTGCCTGCCAGCTTAAGAATTCATCTACCAGTGTTCTCTGGAACTTCTCGAACTCTGCACCAAGACTTCCATTGATAGTTCCTCTTACGTCCGGGAAATCTTCCCATGCATTGATACGGTTACTCCAGTAATCCAGACCGAATTCATGATTCATGGCATCCAGATCATTATTGAATTTCTTACGGAGATATTTTACAAATTTCTCCTGAACATTTTTACCTGCTGTCCCGTAATACTTAGTTTCATTATCTACCTGGAAGCCAATAACACATTTTCTGTGTGCAGTGCATTCCATTAATTTGCGAATCACACGCTCCGCATAGAAACGATAGACCGGATGAGTGATATCCATGATCTGACGGGCTCCGTAGATTCCTCTGCCCTTTACGGTTTCTGCCATAACATCCGGATGGGATTTCACCATCCATGTAGGGATCGCATATGTAGGAGTTCCAATGATCACATTGATCCCGGCTTCTTCCATTGCGTCCATAACACGTTCCACATGTGAGAAATCAAAGACACCTTCCTGTGGTTCGCAGGTACTCCATGTAGACTCTGCGATCCTTACTGTATTGATCCCTGCCTTTTTCATCATTGCCACGTCCTGCTGCAGGCGGTCATATGGCATATATTCATCATAATATGCTGCTCCGTAGAGAAGTTTCTTCATTATAATATATCCTCCAGATCTTACACTATATTATTTCAACCAAT
>OGZG01000985.1_pt1 | contig 21977 bp, 18 predicted proteins | sample 1576781 | NCBI WGS metagenome assembly OGZG01 (sample SAMEA3541502, study PRJEB24748) | human gut metagenome | biome: human gut; feature: human-associated habitat; material: faeces | place: China | collected 2012 | reverse complement strand
GAACTGAAGACCGACGAGTTTGCCGACCTTTATGCCGAAGAACTGAAAGCAGACGGAGGCGTCATCAGTGGAGAACAGTTTGTCGACGAATGCCAGGTGGAAAGCGACCTTGAACTTCTGTTGCCTGCCGATTACGTGACTGGCAGCAGCGAGCGTATGTTGCTCTACCGAGAGTTGGACGGATTGACACTCGACAAGGATGTGGATGCTTTCCGTTCCCGCCTCGAAGACCGCTTCGGCCCGATTCCTCCCGAAACGGAAGAACTGCTGCGCATCGTTCCCTTGCGACGCCTGGCTGCCCGCCTCGGCGTGGAGAAAGTCTTTCTGAAAGGTGGGCGCATGTCCCTGTTCTTCGTCTCCAATCCGGACAGCCCGTACTATCAGAGCCAGGCTTTCGGTAAGGTCATTGCCTACATGATGAAATATACCCGTCGTTGCGACCTGCGCGAGCAGAACAACAAACGGAGTATGCTGGTGAAGGATGTCAGGACGGTGGAAGAAGCTGTCTGTGTGTTGCAGGAGGTAGTGGCAATGCAGGTGGAGGAGTAACTGTTGCCACTCCTGCCACTAACGTCCGAACTGCAAGGCGAATCCCAAATTGAAGAAAGTGATGTTGTTTTTGAACCAGCTATGGTCTACTCCGTCATCGTAGCCGTCCGTGTTGTAAAGTCGTGCATCGGGGTTGGCAAACCAGTCTGCTGTTAGGAAATCACAGCGAATCATACCCGAGAGTTTACAGCTGATGCGGAACTCATAGCCTGCAGCGAAAGTTATTCCACAATATCCTTTATGGAAAAGGTGTCCGTTCCGTTCACCGCGTTTATATGTCCGTTCTTGATAGTTCATATACCCGATGCCGAATGATAGGAACAGTCCTTGATTACCGTTGCTCCACAAGGGACGGTATGTGATGTTGGGGCGTATGCAGTGCAGATGTGCCTTATCCGGCAGGCGTGCCATGCGTAGATAGTCATATTGAAGTCCTGCGGCAAATAGGGGCGTGATGTAGTAGCGGCCTTCTGTCATGAGGTCATATCCCACCCGGTTGCCGTTCTTGCTGAAGAAGTCGTTGCGGTTTCCTTCTACATGGGGCAAGGAAACACCGCCACCAAGGATGATGCTGTAATTTTGCGGTAGGCATTCGCTTTGTGCCAGCATCCCTGTCACTCCGATGGAGAGTAGGGATAGACAGAGGAGGAATCGTTTCATGCAGTTGCTGTGAGTTTCTTGGAAATATCGTATTTTTATCGTTTCCCGTATAGCTTGTCTATCAAATCCGTCCGTCCTATCCGGCGCAGTTCGTTTATGATGTTCCTGCGCTCTTCGGGTTTGTACCAGAAGAAGAATTGGCGTTGAGCCAGTTTCTCGCGCTGCGTTTTGGCACTGAATACCGGTTCCAGCGTATAAGGATGGAAGCCCGTGTACCATGCTTCGGTGGCAACGGTCATGGGAGTAGGGGTAAAGTCTTGCACTTGCTCCAGATGGAAGTCCAGTCGCTTGGTGATGACGGCAAGCTCCGCCATATCCTCTTCCTTGCATCCGGGATGACTGCTGATGAAATAAGGGATGAGTTGTTGGCGCAGTCCTTCTTCACGGTTAATTCTGTCGAATATCTTCTTGAACTCACCGAACTGGCTGAACGGAGGCTTGCGCATGATGTTGAGCACGCGGTCTGACGTATGCTCCGGTGCTACCTTCAGGCGACCGCTGACATGGCGGGCAATGAGCTCGCGGGTATATTCCTGCGTACTTTTGTTAGTGTTCGGGTCCTTGCTCTGGTGCAGCAGCAGGTCATAGCGTACACCGCTGCCAATGAAGGACTTCTTGATGCCGGGCAGGGCATCTACGGCATGATAGATGTCAAGCAGCGGACGGTGGTCTGTATTCAGATTGGGGCATACCTTGGGGTAGATGCACGACGGACGCTTACATTTCCTGCAGACGGCCTCATCCCGTCCCTTCATGCGGTACATATTGGCCGACGGGCCTCCCAAATCGCTCAAATAACCCTTGAAGTCTGGCAGCTCCGTGATGGCTTTCACCTCTTTCAGAATGCTCTCCTTGCTGCGGCTTACGATGAATTTGCCCTGGTGTGCGGAGATGGTGCAGAAGGCACATCCTCCGAAACATCCGCGATGCAGGTTGACGGAGAACTTTATCATGTCGTATGCCGGAATACGTTTTCCCTTGTATTTGGGATGGGGCAGGCGCGTGTATGGCAAGTCGAAAGAACGGTCGAGTTCAGCTTCCGTCAAAGGGGGATAGGGAGGATTGACTACTACCGTCAGCTTGCCGCTCTTTTGCAAGATGCGGGATGCTGTATATTTGTTGCTTTCCTCCTCGATATGACGGAAGTTGGCAGCTTCTTTCTTTTTATCTTTCAGACATTCTTCATGGGAAAAGAGGGTGATATCCCCTTCTTGTACCACTACTTCCTTGTCAAGGTAAACCATTTGGGGAATATCGGCGATGAGCTTTTTGAAGCTTGGGGCGTCCATCTGTGTCTGTTGGCGTTTCAGCCTTTCCGCAAGTTCCACCACCGGTTTCTCTCCCATGCCGTAGATGAGTGAGTCGGCTCCGCTGTCGAGGAGGATGCTGGGGCGTACACGGTCCTGCCAATAGTCATAGTGCGTCAGGCGGCGCATGCTTGCCTCGATGCCGCCCAGTACGACGGGGACATCGGGGAATAGCTTCTTTAATATCTGGGTATATACAATGGAAGGGTACTCCGGACGCATATCCGGACGTGCATCCGGGGTATAGGCGTCATCACTGCGCAAGCGTTTGTTGGCAGTATATTTGTTGACCATCGAATCCATACAGCCGGGACTGATGCCGAAGAACAGACGGGGACGTCCCAGTTTTTTGAAGTCGCGCAAGTCGTCGCGCCAGTTGGGTTGGGGGATGATGGCTACGCGCAATCCTTCTGCTTCGAGGATGCGGCCTATGACGGCGGCTCCAAAAGAAGGGTGATCCACGTAGGCGTCACCGCTGAAAAGTATTACATCCAATTCGTCCCAACCACGCAGTTCCACTTCTTTCTTGGTAGTAGGAAGCCAGTCTGTAAGGCGATATTCTTTCATTTGCACATTAAAAACTGTAATGTCATCCGTTCTCCGTCGTAAATCTCACGGAAGCCTATCTGCTGCTCGGAAAGATACTCTTTCATGTCATTGAAGGCAGCAGCGTCGTCCATGATGATTTCCAGCTTCTCGCCTTTTCCGGCCTCGCACATGGCTTTGATGGCAGGGATTAAAGGGCTGTAATGCTGTTGTCCGCAGGTGTCGATGGTTTTCATTTATTCTTCTTCTATGGTGTCTTGTTGGGAAAGCCATTGCAGATAGAGCTTGATGAGCTGTTGTAGTCCGAAGGCCTTCATGTTGTTGTGATAGATAACGTCGATACAGAGGTCGAGCAGGTCTTTGCTGTCTTCCTCTTGCGAGGCGATGAGGGAGCGGATGTTCAGTTTCAACTTGTCGAGCACGGTTTCGTCCACAATACCGTTGCTGTCGATGAGATGGCGGAAGAGGCCGTATTTCTCGATGGTGGCAAGATTCTCTTCAGAAACTTCTAAACTACGGGTTCCGCTGGGGTTGGCTTGTATAGTGTACATGATGTTTAATGTTTAGTGGTTAATGTTTAATGATTAATGGAAGCAAAGATAGTTTTTTCACTACAGATTACACAGATTTTCACAGATTATTTATAGGGATTGCTATTTTGTCTGTGTTAATCTGTGTAATCTGTGGTGAGAAAGCGGAGTATGGATGCCATAATTACATTTCTGGATGTTTCTTCCCGGATGCTTTCAAAAGGGAATCCCATGACAAAAGTGCGATAATCACTGCCTTGATAGGCTACGGCGGCGGGTGTGTTGCCGATGGCATAGGTCATGACTGGAAAAGCGGGAGACATGGGCAGGATGCAATCAGGGGAAGTGACCGGATAGCTTTGCTCATTCGGCAGGCGGGGAAGGGTGAAGGTATGCCCCAGTCCCCGGACAGCGATTTTGTCCCCGTCTGTTTTCAGAGAGTTGCCATGCCGGTACTTCAAGATATTCTGAATAAATTCTTTATTGCCCTGCGAGCTGTCCATATCGCTGCCTACGTAGGCACCGCTGACCAGGAGATGACCTCCCGACTGGCAATAGGAAGTCAGTATGCGCTGCATGGGCGAGGAGAATGTTTTGTAGTAGGTATTGCGTGCCGGATTGCTGGAATTGTCTTCTTTCTCAAGTCCGAGGATATAGTCCACTATCGGATAATCCTCTAATGAGAGGATGCCCTTTTCCACAGCCTCGTCGCTGCATGAGACGAAGCTGTAATTTCCGGCTGCCTGGATGGCTTTGCCATGTACGAAGGGGTAATCGAAAGTGTTTCCGATGATTTTCATGCCTTCGTATTCGTCACTGCTCTCTCCCAGACGTCGTCCTGCTTCCTTTCGGCTGAAATTCTGCTGGGCGCCGCAGAGGGAGATGTCATAGAGATAGGGTACGCCGGGATCTTGTGACAAGTCGAAGCCTGCCGCATCGGGGGTGTCTATAACGGCAGGCCCGCTGATGCGGTCGAATCCGTTGACGATAAGTATCTGTCCTTTTTCACGCTTTGCCTTGTAGGCGGCAAGAATTTCCGAAGGGAAGCTTTCGCCACCCCGGTTTACGGCGGTTACTTTAAAGGAATAGACGATGCCCGGTTCTATTTTTACGGTGTGGGATGGGGAGCTGACGCGTACGCCATTGTCAAATCCTCCACGACCGATACGTGTATATACAATGTATTCACGTGGTTTGGCAGTCGGCTCCAACGGGTCTTCCTCTCCTTGCCAGGAAAGCTCTAAAGTATTCTTCTTTTGACCGAAGCGGATGGCAAAGTGGCTGACGGGAAGGGGTTGGACAACGTAGTCTCTGCCGTGCTGGCTGCATATGTATTGCAGAATAGCTTTATAGAGCGCACGCCCGACGGTGAACTTGAAGTTAGGGTCATGTCCCAAGCGCATATCTGCGAAGTTCTGGTGCGACAACAGTTCTACGATGGTGGAAGGGACGGCGGGCAGGCGTGTTTCACTGTAGTTGCGGTTCCATAGGCTGCGGCGTGTCCAGTCTACGTTGAAGGTAGAGCGGATATCACGCTGCAACTGCGTTAGCAGAATGTCCGAAAGGTCACGGGAGGCATGGCGGTCTGTACCGGCATGCAGCCGGCCGTTGTTGAAGTTGGTGGTATAAATGCCGAGAGTGCCTATAATCTCATCTTCCTTACTGAAACCGGCATCGCTATGCAGGGCCATACTCATTTCAAAGGGGATGCCCAAACCTTCTTCCGTCGGGTTGAATAGTGATTTTCCTGCAAGGTAATTCACTGTACGGGAACGTACGTTGATGTCGTCGTTCATATCATTCTTTCCCTCATAGCCTCCATAGACGGGATAGGGCATGCCTGCCCATTGGGCAAAGTAGCGTGCGCCTTCCAGGTATCTGGGCAAGCCGCTGGTTTGTCCCCCGCGGGCAATGTTGCCCATGCCCCCTCCAAAGCGGACGGCATCGGCACAGACCACGCCTTTCTCTTTGCTTTCGTTGCTCAATACCACCATGCCGTAGTCGTTCCGGCCTTTGTCAAAAGTGAATGTGCCGAGGTACACCCATGTGCCGCCTCCTATTTGCTGGTTCACCTTGAACTCCGTGACGCCTCCATTGTGAAATACAAGATATTTGGCATCGCTTACGCTGCCCGGCAGTGTTTGGTAAGATACGTATACAGCATATTCTCCCGTTTCCGGAATATCGGGTACCCATTCGGCAAAAGCCTTGTCTTTCTTCTTTTCAGTTTTGGTAAAGCGTGCCGTGCCGGAGAGGAAAGGGTTTTCATTGTCCTGATAGATTCGTTTCCGTTGGGCAAATCCGGGTCGGGAGGTCTGTTCCCAACGTGCTTTCCGGCTTTTCACGTCCAGATAAAGGGAACCTTGTCCTCCATGTCCGCTCAGGCTACCGTCATTGTCTACGATGACTTCCTGCTTCTGCGTGTCCCTTTCGCGGGGAGTGAATACATTGGCTCCTGCATTCTCTAGCATGGGCAGGAGGTAGGGCAGGATGAAGGATTGGGTGAACTGGTCTTCTGTAGTGCAGAACAGCCTCGGGCGTTGCCATCCCCATTTGTCCTTGTCATTGATATAATATTTCCCGTGGCTTTGCCAAAGGGCGATGTGGCGTCCTTCCAGTCCGCGGGTGATGTCGTAGGGGCGCGAGGTACGGGTTACCCAGGGGGTACCTTTGTATTCCAGGTGGCTGAACAGACGTGCCTTGTCTTTCTTCCCTTTCCGGTAGAGGTTGGGGATAAGCTCTTCGATGCTCTTCCCGTCAGCAAAGACGGTGAGGTCGAAATAGTTCACCGGTCCTGGCAGGATTTGTCCCAGATGGCGGTAAATGGCATCAACGGTTTCAGGCCGTAGAGGCTGGTAGGCAAAGCGCTCGTTTGTATAGACAAGCAATTTCTTCTTCCGGAAGTCAATGCGGAAACTATCCAGCTTGCAGGTACCGATGTTGGCCGTATGGGTGGTGTATTCCCTAAAGAATGTCTGGAGGCGTTCTTCCACATTCTGCTCTAGTTCTTGTGCCGGAAGGAGGAATCCACACAAGAGCCATATGCCGGTTAGGATAAGTTTTTTCATACTGATGAAATATTGAAGTTGCCAATATCTGCTTTTACCAGACGGTGGTGCGTGCAAAAGTACATAAAAGAAAGCTTCACTGATGAGCGGGTTACTTTCTTTTTATTATTTTGCAGACATATAAGTAAGTCTTAAGAATTAAAAAGCATTAATCGGCAATCTTTTTCAGTTCTGTCAGTTCCGTAACTTTGTCCGGATAGAGGATGGCGTTGTGCGCAGCCATTTGAGCTGCTTTCTTATGGATTGGGTCCATTCCTTCGGGAGAATATGGGTTTTCTGTTACATTCCGATGGGTCAATGCCTCAAACCATGTGCAGGCAGCTGTATATCTGCCTATGGTTAAGTCAAGGTGGTATCCGTCCCTATTCATATGGTCGCCGATAAAGGAGGTACGTGCATTTTGTATGGCGGTTCCCGAAGGGATAATTTTCTTGATACCCACCAGGTTGGCGGCTTTCTTTACTGCATCCACAATGCTGGTGTACATTTTCATTTGGTTCTGGTCATAGTTTTTGAATCCGGTGTGGTTGGCATTGGTAGCATAAGCCCATGTCTGGTGCATCATTAATACGGTTTCCTTTCCAATTCGTTCCCTGATATAGTTAACCAATTCAGGTAGGGAAGCTTTGTAGCTGTCATAGATACCAGACAAAGGGCTGGCCTGCTGAACACTGATATAGTCCCATTTCTCATCGGCCAGTGCTTTCTCAATAGTCATTGACCGGGTTTCTGTTTTTTCCCCGTCTTTCTCTACTTTGCGATAGGCATAGGCCGGAGCGTTGTTGCGTATGTTTTGTACGTGCCGTTCCAGTGAACATCCTCCGATAAACATATTGCCGATAATCATGGTGATACCTTCAGCTTCTCCCAGTTCGTGCAAATATTGCTCTACTGCATCTTGTGAAAAGCTGTTGCCTATTGCCAATACTTTGATGGTGTCGTTATTGGCATGGCATCCATTTGCAAACAATGTAAATGGCGTGAGTAGGAATAAAATGACAAGGATGTTGATAGCATACTTTTTCATAATGGTGTTTGTTTTTAAGTTTTGTCGTTTCGATAAATAAGTAACAAAATTATTTGATTGTTTTTATATCTGCAAATATTCCTTGGGAATATAAGAAGGCTGAGACATGAAAAAATGAGATGCATTGCCGGAGCAATACATCTCATCCTATTGTTAATATTTTATTCGTTTATAGCGGAATGTATTCCACAAAGGCTTCCATCGCCTCATAGGAAGCAAGTCCGAGGCTGTCATACAAGGCAGCTGTTCCGCGGTTACGGTCCTCGCTGCGTTGCCAGAACAAACGTTCGTCATTGCCCAGGAACGGTGCGCTTTCCATCTGCGATTGATGCTTCAGGATAGAGTTACGCTTGGCACGCAGTTCTTCCGGGCTGATGGGCACAGCCATCTCGATGTTTTCGATTTCCCATTCGGCCCATGCACCGCGGTACATCCAGATGCGGCATTCCTTCAACCATTTGGCACCTTCTTCTTTTTCCAAGTCAATGGCGGCAAATACGGCGTCCGTACAAACACGGTGTGTGCCGTGCGGGTCGGCCAGGTCGCCGGCAACGAAAATCTGATGGGGTTTCACTTCACGCAATAGGTTGCGTACAATTTCCACGTCTGCTTCGCTGATAGGATTCTTCTGTATCTTGCCCGTTTCGTAGAATGGCAGGTCAAGGAAATGACAGTGATCCAGAGGGATATTATTGTATGTACATGCAGTGCGTGCCTCGCCACGGCGAATCAGTCCCTTGATGGTCAAGATGTCGCGTGTATCCATGTCACCGTCTTTCTTCTCCTTCAAGTATTTACGGATTTCAGTATATTTGTCATTGATGACCTGGTCTTCGCTGTTGTTGAAGATTTGGTTGAACCCGTTGATGAAGTGCAGGAAGCGGATAACTTCTTCATCGCCTACGGCAATGTTACCGGAAGTTTCGTAAGCCACATGCACGTCATGTTTCTGCTCTACCAGACGACGGATGGTGCCTCCCATGGAGATAACGTCATCATCGGGATGCGGAGAAAATACGACCACACGTTTTGGATAGGGCTTTGCACGCTCAGGACGATAGGTGTCGTCAGCATTCGGCTTGCCGCCCGGCCATCCGGTGATGGTATGTTGCAGGTCATTGAATATCTTGATGTTCACGTTATAGGCTGAGCCGAACAATGCCAGCAGTTCGCTCAGACCGTTTTCGTTGTAGTCCTTGTTGGTCAGTTTCAGAATGGGTTTTCCGGTGAGTTGGCACAACCAGACGATGGCACTGCGGATGAGCTTGTCGTTCCATTCGCAGGAGGTTACCAGCCAGGGGCGTTGGATACGCGTCAAATTGGCGGCGGCAGACAAGTCGATAGCTACATGTGCATTGTTGTGAGTCTGCAGATAAGATGCAGGGATAGTATCTGTTACCGGACCTTCAACGCATTCTTTCACCTTTTGCGCTTTCTCCTCACCCCATGCCAGCAGATATATTTTCTTTGCCGAGAGGATGGTGGCTACTCCCATGGTGATGGAGCTGATGGGGGTATTTTCAATGCTACCGAACATCTTGGAAGCTTCATTGCGGGAGTCGTTGTCCAGCAATATCAGACGAGTGGTAGAGTTCAGGCGTGAACCCGGTTCATTGAAACCTATATTACCTACACGGCCAATGCCCAGCAAAGCGATGTCTAAGCCACCGAAACTTTCAATGCGCTGCTCGTAAAGACGGCAATATTCAAAGATGGCGTCTTTGGCGATGGTGCTGTCGGGGGTGAAAACATTCTGTTTGTCAATGTCCACATGGTCTATCAGCATTTCCTTCAATGCGTTGAAGTTGCTGTTGATGGCATTGGGAGCTAATGGATAATATTCGTAGAGGTTGAATATGACTACGTTGCGGAAACTTAATCCCTCTTCCTGGTGCATACGTACCAAGTCTGCATATACATTGCGCGGAGAGTTACCGCCTGCCAGTGCCAAGACACAGAAACGTCCCGCCTTTTGCTTGTCACGGATTAACTGTGCAATGTCAAGGGCAATCTGGTTGGCGCCTTCTTCTGCAGACTCATAAATATCAGTCGGGATTTTTTCCAGTCGGGTCAATACCGACCGTTCAAATGCATTCTCAGGTCTATAGTACCTGGGGGAGACTCTGTTGAGAGTGATTTGAGAGCTTAGATTGGTTTTCATAAAATTTATTATTAATAAATGATTAAGTATTGAACTGTTCTTTCAATCAACAAATATACAAAAAACAATGTTCATCCGCATATTGCTGAAGATTAATTAAGAAATACTGGTCGTCCCATATCTCATATGGGTTTTGACGGTTGTACGGAAAGTGTCTTCGGTCATTCCATAAAGTCACGGCCAACCGCCACCGTGAGTATGGATTTTACGTTGGGTCAACATAGGATTTAGGGGTTAGAATTATTAAATTAATCATGTTGTCGCTTTGACATTGTTTCGAAGGACAAAAATAGGTACTTTTTGGAGAAGATGTACTCCTTCTTTTGGGTATTTTCATTAAATACTCTAAAAAAGAGGATTTGGTGCATTTTGTATAATGTCTCGTTCGTTTGGGGTATAAGTGAGGATAATCATATAAAAATAGACCATTCATCGCACTTTTTGTCGTTTGGGTTTGTTATATTTGTGTGTGTTTATAAACTCTAAAATATCAATGTATGAAAAGCTGGAAAGTAGAAGCAGCCATCATAGCCGTGGGGCTGCTTTTGTTGGGAATCATGGTAAAAGGCGGTATCAACAATTTTGTGAATAAGGACCGTGTGGTCAGTGTGAAAGGGCTGGCCGAAATGGAAGTGCCTGCCGACAAGGTAGTCTGGCCTCTTGTCTACAAAGACATAGGTAATGACCCTGCACTGCTTTATGCCAATATGGAGAAGAAAAACGCTGCCGTCGTGAGTTTCCTTGAAAACAACGGTATTGAGAAGGAGGAAATCAGTATTGCACCGCCCGAAGTGATTGATATGCAGGCCGAACGTTACGTTGACCGCAACGTGGCCTATCGTTATAATGCCACGTCTGTCATCACTGTCACTTCCAAGAATGTGGATAGGGTGCGTAAGCTCATGTCGGGGCAGGCTGAACTCTTGAAGCAGGGTATTGCCATCACGGGAGGGGATTATAAATATAATGTGTCTTATGAATTCACCGGTCTCAACGAAGTGAAGCCCAGAATGATAGAGGAGGCCACGAAGAACGCTCGTGCTGCAGCCGAGAAGTTTGCCAAGGATTCGGACAGTGAACTGGGGAAAATCCGCAATGCCTCGCAAGGGCAGTTCTCCATAAGTGACCGCGATGCCTATACTCCTTATATAAAAAGCGTACGTGTAGTGACTACTGTGAACTATTATTTGAAGAAATAACGAACTCGTCCGCATCTTTCCAAGCGGGAAACTTTAGCCTGAACTCCTGCAGGGAGGAAAGGTTGAGGGAGGCGGTGGCAATCGCCTCTTCGTTGTTGGGCACAGTGGCAAGCACTTCCCCCTTCGGAGAGTAGACCACACTGCCTCCGCTGTGTGGAATGTCTCTGCCGTCCTTGCCGATACGGTTGACACCGCAGACATAACTGATGTTTTCCAGCGCGCGCGCTTGCAGCAGGATGTCCCAGACTTTCCGGCGGGGAATGGGCCAGTTGGCGACGTAAATCAGGAGGTCGTATTCATTGCTCGTATTGCGGCTCCAGACCGGGAAACGAAGGTCATAGCATACAAGCAGCAGTATGTTCCAGCCGCGATATCGGATGATGGGACGCCGGTTGCCGGGGGTGAAATGTTCTGTCTCGTGCCCCATCCGGAAGAGGTGGCGTTTGTCGTAATAGTAAGCATTGCCTTCGGGCGTAAGGAAGAATGCGCGGTTGTAGTAGGATGGCTTTCCGCCTTCCGAGGCTGTTTCGCAGGCAATATAGCTGCCGGCAAGAGCAAGCCGGTACTCTTCGGACCATTGGCGCAGTGTTGCGATGGTTTCTCCCGTTGTGGGTTCGGCCAAGCTGGCGGTGTCCATACTAAAGCCGGTGGAGAATGTTTCCGGTAAAACAACAATCTCCGTTGTTCCACGAAGAGTTTCTAACTTCTCGCGGAGACGACGGAGATTTTCTTGTTTATTTTCCCAGACGATGTCTGTTTGCAAGATGCTTATTCGCATGGCATTAATGCTTAATACCTGATTAGATATTTCCTAAATCAAAATTTTCGGGATTTTTTCCTTTAAAGTTCTTGAAGTACAGTTTTATCTCGCGCATATCCTTTTCGATGTCTCCGGTAGGCATGACAGCCTTGGTAGAGGAGATGGTCTTGGAAGGATAATCAATCCCGATAAGCATGATGGGCACTTGTGCTTTAAGTGCTATGTAATAAAAACCTTTCTTCCAGTTGGGATTGGCTTTACGGGTTCCTTCCGGTGTAATAGCCAGGTGGAAATGCTTGCTGTTTGCAAACTTTTCGGTCATTTGGTCCACTAAGGAAGATTTACGTCCCCGGTTCACCGGAATGCCGCCAACGGCTTTGAATATCAGTCCCAGAGGAAAAAAGAACCATTCCTTTTTCATCATGAAACTGGTCTTGCGGCCGATGGCACCATAAAACAATTTACCGATAAATAAGTCCCAATTGGAAGTATGGGGTGCCGCACAAATTACACATTTGTCGTAGTCGGGCACCGTCACGTTTGTCTTCCAGCCCAGCAGGCGATAATAAATGAAGCTATAAAAGGCTTTCTTCATCTTATTTCAGTTTGCCCATTGCGTCAATAATTTCGTCTACTTTTGCATTGAAGTCAGCACGAAGTTTTTTGTAGAAACCTTTTACATTTCCTGGCTCGGTGTGGCTGATGCGGCTTATGAATTCATCTTGCATTTTCAGAATTTCAGCCATCAGTTCATCGGCTTTTTGTTTGTCTGTTCCAGGCACATATAAGCTGTTTACAAGACACTCTGTGAACAATTCACCTGCAATATAGTTTATATTCTTCTTTAGTTCTTTTCTACTTGCCATAATCTTTACGTTTAAAATGAATAATCTGAATTATTTTCGGTAAAGATAATGTTTTTCTTTGTTAGTGTAGAGCAAAAAAGGGTTTTTATGTGTTTTTAATTTAGTGGTTTTGTGGAATTATTCCACAAACTGTGGACACATTCCACAGGGAAAAATGGAGGATGCCACCATGAATAAAGAACTGCCGTCTGCTTTTCTGCTTGATATATAGTTTGTTAGACGTAATGGATGAGATGGTGATAGATTGGCATCGGATTTGCTTTAATAGAAAGAAACAGGGTTAAATTTAATATACAAACAAGCATGAGACAGTTTTTTACGAAAAAAGAATTGAAACTAAAGAAGAAGAGGTTGCTGATGATGGTTGCCTGCATGGCGGTATTGTTGGCAGGTTACGTTATTCTGACTTGGCCTAAGAAGGTGGAATCGGAAGCTCCTACCGTGATTGTGGAATCTGCGGAAAAAGGAGATGTGGAGATATATGGCGAGTACGTGGGACGTATTCGCGCTCAGCAGTTTGTAGAGGTACGTGCGCGTGTGGAAGGGTATTTGGAGAATATGCTTTTCGCAGAAGGAACATATGTCACCAAGAACCAGGTACTTTTTGTGATAAACCAGGACCAGTATAGGGCAAAGGCTGACAAAGCTCGTGCACAGTTAAAGAAGGATGAAGCGCAGGCATTGAAGGCAAAGCGCGATTTGGAGCGTATCCGCCCCCTCTATGCGCAGAACGCTGCCAGCCAGCTGGATTTGGACAATGCCCAGGCTGCTTACGAGACTGCAGAAGCCTCAGTAGCGATGAGCCAGGCCGATTTGGACCAGGCTGAATTGGAATTGGGATATACGTTGGTCCGTTCTCCGCTATCGGGACATATCAGTGAAAGAAATGTGGATTTGGGAACATTGGTCGGACCGGGAGGCAAGTCCTTGCTGGCTACGGTTGTGAAAAGTGATACGGTTCTGGTAGATTTCAGCATGACGGCATTGGATTACCTGAAAAGCAAGGAACGGAATATCGATATAGGGCGTCAGGACTCTACACGTTCCTGGCAGCCGAACATTACGATTACTTTGGCGGATAATACCGTCTATCCTTATAAGGGCTATGTGGATTTTGCCGAACCTCAGGTGGACCCTCAGACCGGAACATTCTCCGTGCGTGCCGAAATGCCGAACCCTAACAAAGTGTTGTTACCGGGGCAGTTTACAAAGGTTAAGCTATTGCTGGATGTACGTGAGGATGCTGTCGCCGTTCCTCAAAAGGCGGTTACCATTGAGAAAGGTGGTGCATATATTTTTGTGATGCGCCGGGACTCTACGGTTGAAAAGCGTTTCATTGAACTGGGACCTGAATTTGGCAACAATTGGGTGGTTGAGCGTGGTCTGGTTGCCGGAGAACAAATTGTGACTGAAGGTTTCCACAAGCTGACTCCGGGTATGAAAGTACGTGCCCAGGCTGCCGTTCCTAAAAAGGAGGAAGAGCAGACGAGTGATTCTCTGAACAAGCAGGTTGTTTCCGAAACGAAGCAGACTACTCCGGCTGAGAATAAATCAAAGGACAACAACCCTTCAAAGTAATGATGTTATGAAAGTAAGTTTCTTTATAGACCGCCCGGTATTCTCGGCGGTGATATCGATTGTGATTGTAATTGTCGGTATCATTGGCCTGACCATGCTGCCGGTAGACCAATATCCGCAGATAACGCCTCCCGTAGTGAAAATCAGTGCTTCCTATCCGGGAGCCAGTGCATTGACTGTTTCGCAGGCGGTGGCAACCCCTATCGAGCAAGAGATAAACGGTACTCCCGGTATGCTGTACATGGAGTCCAACAGTTCTAATTCCGGAGGATTTTCAGCTACGGTCACTTTCGACGTGTCTGCCGACCCGGATTTGGCTGCCGTAGAAATACAGAACCGTGTGAAACTGGCGGAGAGCCGTTTGCCAGCCGAAGTGATTCAGAACGGTATTTCTGTGGAAAAGCAGGCTCCCAGCCAATTGATGACTATCTGTCTGACTTCCAGTGACCCGAAGTTCGACGAAATTTATTTGAGTAACTTTGCTACTATCAATGTACTCGACTTGTTGCGCCGTATCCCCGGTGTGGGACGTGTTTCCAACATCGGTAGCCGCTACTATGCCATGCAGATATGGGCGTTGCCCGACAAACTTGCCAACTTCGGACTGACGGTGCAGGATTTGCAGAATGCCCTGAAGGACCAGAACCGTGAGTCTGCTGCGGGTGTTTTGGGACAACAGCCGGTGAAGGGACTCGACATTACTATCCCTATCACTACCCAGGGACGCTTAAGTTCGGCAAAGCAGTTTGAGGACATTGTGGTCCGTGCCAATGCCAACGGTTCCATTATCCGTCTGCGCGATGTGGCGCGTGTTTCATTGGAAGCATCTTCATATAGCACGGAGAGTGGCATCAACGGTGAGAATGCTGCCGTTCTCGGTATCTATATGCTTCCCGGGGCCAATGCAATGGAAGTTGCAAAGAGCGTAAAGGCTGCTATGGAGGAAATCAGTGCAAATTTCCCTGAGGGGATGAGTTATGAGATTCCCTTCGACATGACGACTTATATTTCCGAATCCATTCACGAAGTGTACAAGACGTTGTTCGAAGCGCTGATTCTGGTGGTGCTGGTTGTATTTCTATCCTTGCAAAGTTGGCGTGCGACGGTGATACCGATTGTTGCGGTACCTATTTCCCTGATTGGTACCTTCGGTTTCATGCTTATTTTCGGTTTCTCTCTGAACATACTGACTTTGCTTGGATTGATTCTCGCCATCGGTATTGTGGTGGATGATGCCATTGTGGTGGTGGAGAATGTAGAACATCTTATGGAGACGGAGAAATTGAGCCCGTATGAAGCTACCAAAAAGGCGATGAACGGATTGGCAAGTGCCTTGATTGCCACATCGTTGGTGCTCTGTGCCGTGTTTGTGCCGGTAAGTTTCTTGAGCGGAATCACCGGACAGTTATACCGTCAGTTTACCATTACTATCGCCGTTTCCGTATTGCTTTCTACGGTAGTGGCCCTGACGCTTAGTCCCGTCATGTGTTCGCTCATATTGAAGCCCGACAGTGGAAAGAAAAAGAACATAGTTTTCCGCAAAATCAATGAATGGCTGAACTTGGGCAATCACAAATACGTGGCTGTCATTAACCGGGTCATCAGGAATCCCCGCCGCTTGATGAGTGCGTTCGGCCTGGTACTGGTTGCCATTTTCATTATCCACCGGTTGGTGCCTACCAGCTTCCTGCCGGTAGAAGACCAGGGCTATTTTAAGATAGAGTTGGAGTTGCCGGAAGGTGCTACTTTGGAGCGAACCCGTGTGGTGACCGACCGTGCCGTGCAATACTTGGAGAAGAATCCCTATGTGGCCTATGTGCAGAACGTGACGGGTAGCAGCCCCCGTGTGGGTAGCAACCAGGCACGCAGTGAGCTGACGGTTATTCTGAAACCGTGGGAAGAGCGTAAGGGGATTTCCATCGATAAGATAATGGAGAATGTGGAGCAGGATTTGAAGGAATATCCCGAATGCAAGGTCTATCTTTCCACGCCTCCGGTCATTCCGGGATTGGGTACCTCGGGAGGTTTCGAAATGCAGCTTGAGGCGCGTGGAGAGGCGACGTTTGACAACTTGGTGCAGGCGGCAGATACGCTGATGTATTATGCCCAGAAGCATAAGGAGCTGACGGGGCTTTCATCATCCTTGCAGTCTGAAATACCGCAACTTTATTTTGATGTGGACCGTGATAAGGTGAAAATGCTGGGTGTGCCCCTGGCGGATGTATTCTCTACCATGAAGGCCTATACCGGTTCAGTATATGTGAATGACTTCAATATGTTCAACCGTATATATAAGGTGTATATCCAGGCCGAGGCTCCTTATCGTGAGCATAAGGACAATATCAACTTGTTCTTTGTAAAGGCAAAGGACGGAGTGATGGTGCCGCTTACTTCCTTGGGAAATGCCTCTTATACCACCGGTCCGGGCAGTATCAAGCGTTTCAATATGTTTACCACTGCCGTCATCCGCGGTTCTGCGGCACAAGGCTACAGTTCCGGCCAGGCAATGGAGATTATGGAGCAGATTGCACGTAACCACTTGCCGGACAATATCGGTCTGGAGTGGAGTGGCCTTTCCTATCAGGAAAAGAAGGCGGGAGGACAGACGGGTCTTGTGCTTACGCTGGTATTCCTTTTCGTATTCCTCTTTTTGGCTGCGCAATATGAAAGTTGGACGGTGCCTATCGCTGTATTGCTTTCACTGCCGGTTGCCGCTTTGGGTGCCTATCTGGGCGTTGTGATATGCGGATTGGAGAATGATATTTATTTCCAGATCGGCTTGGTGATGCTGGTGGGGCTTGCGGCAAAGAATGCTATTTTGATTGTGGAGTTTGCCAAGGTGCAGGTTGACAAGGGAGGAGACTTGATACAGTCTGCCATCCATGCTGCCCAACTCCGTTTCCGGCCTATCCTGATGACTTCCCTCGCCTTTGTATTGGGAATGCTTCCTATGGTGTTGGCAAGCGGACCGGGCTCGGCGAGCCGTCAGGCCATCGGTACGGGTGTTTTCTTCGGAATGATATTTGCCATTGTATTCGGTATTGTGCTTGTACCGTTCTTCTTTGTCCTGGTATACAAGACAAAAGCCAAAGTGCAGCATAAGATTAAGAAAGACTGATTTTAAAGACAACGTTTATGAAAAGAAAGAACATATATATTATTTTGTTGCTGAGTATGTTTGCCCTTACCTCATGCAAGGTGGGCAAGAGCTATGTGCGTCCGGAGATGGCATTGCCGGATAGCCTGGCACAGCAGCAGGATAGCATGAGCATAGCCGATGAACAGTGGCAGGCGGTTTATACGGACAGCACGCTGCGTGCTTTGATAGACCGTGCTCTGGAATATAACAAAGACATGCTGATTGCAGCTTCCCGTGTCAAGGAGATGGCTGCCCAAAAACGTATCAGTGTTGCCAACCTTCTGCCGCAGCTCACCGGAAAGGTGGAGGCTGAGCGCGAGGTGGAGAATTACGGTGGTCATAGCCGTGATGTAGGCAATACTTACGAAGCCAAGGCGTTGCTCTCTTGGGAACTGGACCTTTGGGGAAACTTGAGATGGAAGAAAGTGGCTGCTGTGGCCGAATATTTGCAAAGTGTGGAGGCGCAGCGTGCGTTGCGCATGACCATCGTTGCCGAAGTGGCGCAGGCTTATTATGAGCTGGTAGCCCTTGATACGGAACTGGAGATTGTGCGCCAGACACAAAAGGCGCGTGAAGAGGGAGTGCGCTTGGCGCGTATCCGTTTTGAAGGAGGGCTGACCTCGGAGACCTCTTATCAACAGGCTCAAGTGGAGTTGGCTCGTACGGCTACTCTTGTTCCGGATTTGGAACGCCGTATCTCTCTGAAAGAAAATGATATATCCTTCCTTGTGGGGGAATTCCCTACCCGTATCAAGCGTGTCAATTTTCTGCAGGAACTGGATGTGCCGGAGTCCTTACCGGTAGGTCTGCCTTCCGATTTGTTGGAACGTCGCCCCGATGTCCGTGTGGCGGAGCAGCAGTTGAGGGCTGAACATGCCAGAGTGAAAGTTGCTTATACCAATATGTTCCCCCGTTTGGCCCTGACCGGACAATTTGGATTGGAAAGTGATGTGTTGTCCAATTTTCTGGAATCCCCCTATTCCTTATTGAATGGGGCGGTCTTGGCACCGCTTTTCGGTTGGGGAAAGAACCGTGCTGCATTGAATGCACAGAAGGCTTCTTTTGAAGCCGAAGTGCATAGCTATGAAAAGACAGTGCTGAATGCTTTTAAGGAAGCGAAGAATGCCATTGTGGATTTCAATAAGATAAAGGAGGTCTACCAACTGCGTGCCAAACTTGAACGTTCTGCCAAGGGATATGTGGATTTGGCACAGTTGCAATACATCAACGGCGTCATCAATTATATGGATGTGCTCGATGCCCAGCGTGGTTATTTCGATGCCCAAATAGGGGTGAGCAATGCCATCCGCGACGAACTTATTGCCATGGTAAATGTCTATAAGGCATTGGGGGGTGGCTGGCAAACCGAATGACGTGTGATTAAAGAAAACAGCAAGGGCGTGTATGTACCGAAATATTTGATGGTATATACACGCCCTTGTTCTATAATTGGCTTATTTCATCTAGGATTCTGTATTTAGAGTCTCCTTGTTTTCTTTCTTTTCCTTTGCCTTTTCTACTTCAAGAGCTACGTTTACGGCATTCATGCCTTTAAGGCCACGTTCGAGGTCGAACGTCACAATATTGTTTTCTGCTATATCTGTCAGCACATTGTTAATGTGGAAAAAGTATTTTTCGACCCCGGATAAGTCCTTGATGAAGCCGAAGCCTTTCGATTCATTGAAAAACTCGATACGTCCTCTGCGGATGACCGGTTCTTCCTTGTCTTTTTTGGGAGTTGATATGACGATTTCTTCCAGCTTTATTTCTTCTTTGGGAGTGTTTTCTGCCGGAGGAGTAGAGGTTATCATGCCGTTTTCGTCAACATAGGCAATCATATCTTCAAAGCTATTGGCTTTGTTGGATAGTTTTTTTTCTTCTTTCTTTTTTTGTTTTTCAGCTCGTCGGGCGAGTCTTTTCTTTTCATTTTCACGCTTGTCTGCGGAGATGGATTTGGCCATGTATTTTTATTTATTGAGTTATAAAAAAAGCAGGGGGCATTGCTACAACACCTCCTGCTTTTGTCAGTAGTTAAGAATATTAATATCTTCTAGAGTTGTAACCGCCTCTTCTGTCGCGATTGCCGCCATTGGAAGGTCTTTCTTCGCGGGGGCGTGCCACGTTTACCGAGATTTGTTTGTGGTCAAATTCAGCACCGTTCAATTCGTCAATGGCTTTTTGGCCTGCTGCATCGTCCGGCATTTCTACGAAACCGAAACCTCTGGATCTTCTTGTTTCTCTGTCTGTAATGATTCTTGCAGAAGAAACTTCTCCGTACTCTGAAAATAAATCGTTTAAGTCAGCGTCTGTTGTGCTGAAATTTAAACCTGAAATGTAAATGTTCATTTGAAATTTTAATTAATTGTAATTATTAAATTGGAGTATGGAGAATAATTATGGAAGAGACCGCCTAATAATAGTTGTATATTAAAAGAAGAACAATGCGATAACGACTCGTAACTCAAACTTTGCGGCAAAGATAACACAATAAATCAGTTAATTGCTTTCTTCTCCTTTTTATTTTAGGATAAAAAACGATAAATGTCATTTTATACATTATTTCGGCCTCTCGTTTGCATATCTTACGAAAAAAAGCGAAATTTGCGACGCTTTTAAACGGAACTTTACTAACACCTTTAAATAATTAAGAGAAATGACTAAAAGTGCATTGCAAATTGCAAGGGCTGCCTATCAGCCCAAACTTCCGAAAGCGCTGAAAGGAACTGTTAAGGCTGCAGAAGGCGCAGCTACTCAGTCTGTTGCTGACCAGGAAGAAATCAAGAAATTGTTCCCCAATACGTACGGAATGCCTTTGATTAAGTTTGAAACTACCGATGAGGTGGTTAACTTCCCCGCAATGAACGTGGGTGTTATCCTTTCCGGTGGACAGGCTCCTGGCGGTCACAATGTGATTTCCGGTATTTTCGACGGTATCAAGAAGCTGAACAAAGACAGCAAATTGTATGGCTTTATTCTGGGTCCTGGCGGCTTGGTTGACCATAATTATATGGAACTGACTGCTGACATCATTGATGAATACCGCAATACGGGTGGTTTTGACATCATCGGTTCGGGCCGTACCAAGCTGGAAAAGGAAGAACAGTTTGAGAAAGGTTATGAAATCCTGAAAGAACTCGGCATCAAGGCATTGGTTATCATCGGTGGCGATGACTCCAACACTAATGCTTGCGTACTGGCTGAATACTATGCTGCCAAGAATTATGGCGTGCAGGTAATAGGTTGCCCCAAGACCATCGACGGTGACTTGAAGAATGATATGATTGAAACTTCTTTCGGTTTCGATACTGCTTGCAAGACTTACTCTGAAGTAATCGGCAACATCCAACGTGACTGTAACTCTGCTCGTAAATACTGGCACTTCATCAAGTTGATGGGACGTTCCGCTTCTCATATCGCTTTGGAATGTGCATTGCAGGTTCAACCCAATATGTGTATCATCTCTGAAGAGGTTGAAGCTAAGGATATGTCTTTGGACGACATCGTGACCAGCATTGCCAAGGTCGTTGCTGAACGTGCAGCCCAGGGTAACAACTTCGGTACGGTTCTTATCCCCGAAGGATTGGTTGAATTCATCCCGGCCATGAAGCGTCTGATTGCTGAGTTGAACGACTTCCTTGCTGCCAATGCAGAAGAGTTTGCTCAAATTAAGAAATCTCACCAACGCGATTATATCATCCGTAAACTCTCTCCGGAGAATGCGGCCATCTACGCAAGCTTGCCCGAAGGCGTGGCTCGCCAGTTGTCTCTGGACCGCGACCCGCACGGAAACGTACAGGTATCTCTGATTGAAACAGAAAAGTTGCTGTCCGAAATGGTTGGCACTAAGCTGGCTCAGTGGAAAGAAGAGGGCAAGTTCGTAGGCAAGTTTGCTGCACAGCACCACTTCTTCGGTTACGAAGGACGTTGCGCTGCTCCGTCTAACTTCGACGCTGACTACTGCTACTCTTTGGGTTATGCAGCATCTGCATTGATTGCTAACGGAAAGACCGGTTACATGTCTTCTGTACGCAACACTACTGCTCCTGCCGAAGAATGGATTGCAGGCGGTGTGCCCATCACTATGATGATGAACATGGAACGTCGCCACGGTGAAATGAAGCCAGTTATCCAGAAGGCTCTGGTGAAGCTGGACGGTGCTCCGTTCAAGGCATTCGCTGCTCAGCGTGACCGTTGGGCTATGGAAACAGACTACGTTTATCCAGGCCCTATCCAGTACTTCGGTCCGACAGAAGTTTGCGACCAGGCTACGAAGACTTTGCAGCTGGAGCAGGCTAAATAAGTTGATGCATCAACAAGTTGACAATAAAACGGAGGGGCGGTTCATTCCGCCCTTTCTTTTCCTTTGCTCATGGCAACCAAGACCTCCACAAATATCCGGCGTAAAACTACTGCCGCCCGTCGTTCTTCCTCTCCGCGGAGCAAGAAGAAAATGCAGCCACGTACCATGCCCGTATGGTTGCGCAATCTTTTGGCGGTCTGTATCATTCTTGTTTTTTCTACCGGCTTTTACTGGTTTTTCATTCGTCCTTATGCTTATCGCTGGAAGCCTTGTTATGGTCAGAAAGG
>OGZG01000983.1_pt1 | contig 21986 bp, 17 predicted proteins | sample 1576781 | NCBI WGS metagenome assembly OGZG01 (sample SAMEA3541502, study PRJEB24748) | human gut metagenome | biome: human gut; feature: human-associated habitat; material: faeces | place: China | collected 2012 | reverse complement strand
GAAGCCGTTTGCCGAGAACGGAAATCACGCTTACTGCTACTCCGAGCCTGCGGCGAAAGCTGGGGCCTGCGGACAAGGACGCGCCGCCTGTGCTGTTGGGACAGACGCAGTTTGGACAGTTGTCCATGCTTCTTTCCCTGCAAGAGCAGAAAAAGGCGCTGTCGGCTGATGTGAACAAACTGGAGAAGGACATCAAGCGGTTGAAGGGTATGCTCATCGAGAGAATGGGCACAAGCTGCACCGCCGTGTATAACGGTCTTGCGGAGAGCTACACCATAACCTACAATCCGGTACGCTCCGCAGGCATATCGAAGGACGCCTTAGAGCGTTTGAAGGACGAACACCCTGATATTTACGATCAGTATGTCACGGTGTCTGAATGGCGAAGATTCCATGTGAAAAAAGCTGCTTTGCAGGCAGCGTGAAAGGAAACGGAGGTGATGTGCTGTGAGCATTGTTGCAGCACTGGACAAGGTACTGTTTTTCAATGCGTCCAGCAAATATTCTGTCCTTCGGATGAAGACGGAGGACAGCAGCGTACCCACAGAAGCCCGGAGCCCCTATCGCTATCACGACCACCTGATCCGCTTTACCGCCGTCGGCATCGAATTGCCGCAGACGGATACGGTGAAGATCGAGATGGATGGAGAGTGGAAGGACGGAAAATACGGGCTTCAGCTTCAGGTCGATCATTGGCAGGAAATCGTGCCGCCCACATTGGAGGGCGTCCGCAATTATCTTGCCTCCGGTCTGCTGAAGGGCATCGGAGAAAAGACCGCCGACGCGATCATTGAAAAGTTTGGCATCAATGCTCTGGAGATTCTGGAACATCAGCCAGACCGGCTTCTTGAGATCCGCGGTATTACAAAGGAGCGGCTTGCAGAGATCAAGGACGCCTATGCGGAAACCAGCCGGATGCGTGTCCTGATGACCCTGCTGGCCCCGTTCAAGGTCACGCCGACGACCGCGCAGAAGATCTATCAGCATTTCGGTCCTGTCTGTGCAGACATCGTGAGACAGAGTCCCTTCAATCTCTGTCAGGTGCCGGGATTCGGCTTCAAGCGTATTGACGCCATCGTGCAAAAATCCGGGGGAGACCTGCGTGATCCGAAGCGCGTTCTTGGTGCGCTGTTCTATGCGCTGGAGGACGCACGGACAAAGGACGGGCATCTCTATCTGGAGGCGGAGTCTTTGCTCAAAGCGGCTATGCAGCTGCTCAATGAGCGGATACCCCTCCCACAGATGCGTGTCCCCATGAGCCAGGTCGAACAGGAGCTGTCTGCCATGATCCGGCAGGATGAGGTGGTATCGAACCACGGCAATGTGTATCTGCCCAAGCAATTCCTGCAGGAGAGCGAAACCGCACAGAAAGCGGTAGAGCTGTTTCTGGCAAAGCCGACGGTGGTGGACATCACGCAGCCGTTGGAGCAAGTAAAGCGTAGCTTAGGGCTCAACCTGTCCAAGCGCCAGTCAGAAGGCGTGGAAATGGTGTTCCGGCATAACCTGTCCATTATCACAGGCGGCCCCGGCACCGGCAAGACCACGGTTCTGAAAACGGTGATCGAAGTGTACCGTCAGCTCTATCCGCGGCAGAAGATCGTACTCGGAGCGCCCACAGGTAAGGCGAGCCGGCGTATGGCGGAGGCAACGGGGATCGATGAAGCACAGACGCTCCACAGCATTCTGGGACTTCACGGTGATTCGGAATCGAAGAAAGACCGGGAACGGAAGCCGCTGGAAGCAGGGCTCCTGATCGTGGACGAGACTTCCATGGTCGATATGTGGCTAATCCATCAGCTCTTTTCACGCTTGCGCCCCGGCACCAAAGTCCTTTTGGTCGGTGATGCAGACCAGTTAGAGAGTGTGGGCGCCGGTGATGTATTTCACGAGCTGATCGGCTCCGGCGTCGTGCCAGTCACGGTGCTGGACGAGATCTTCCGTCAGGCGCAGGACAGCCTGATTGCCCACAATGCCCGTTTTATCAACGAGGGCAAAACGACGCTCTACTATGGTGAGGACTTTGCCTTTCACAAGGCAGAGAGCCAGGAGGAGACTGCCGGCATCATCCGTGAGCTTTACCGGGAGCAGATCGCCGCAAAAGGAATCGAGCAGGTGGAGATTTTATCGCCGTTCCGCTCTGAGGGCGAGGCATCGGTCAACAGCCTGAATGAAGCTATCCGCGAGGAGATCAACCCCGCATCGCCGGAGACGCCAGAGATCGTGTACGCTGGAAAGATATTCCGCCTCAATGACCGCGTGATGCAGATGCGGAATAATTACGACATCAAGCTGTATGACCGCTCCGGCAAGCAGGTCGGCGAAGGTGTTTTCAACGGTGACATCGGTACCATCCGCAAAATCAGCGGCACCAATGTCGTAATCGAGTTTGACGGCCGCTATATGGATTGCCCGCAGGTACTTCTGGATGATTTGGAGCTGTCCTATGCCATTACGATCCACAAATCCATGGGCTCAGAGTATGATACGGTCATTATTCCACTGCTGGCTGCCCATAATGTGCTCCTGACGCGGAATCTTCTCTACACGGCAATCACGCGTGCCAAGCGCCGCGTGCTGCTGGTGGGTGAAAAAAGGGCGCTGTATATGGCGATACATCGGAGCCGAAAAGGAAAACGCAATACCATGCTGGGCGAACGCATCGCCCTCTACTATAAGGCAGTTACGCGCAAGGCTCTCCGTAACGAAGAGGGCGAAGAATGGCAGCGTGCCAGTTAATGTGAGATGAATGTGCAAAAAACGCACAGTCATCTCTTATTTATTTTATGAAGGGAGTATCAAACCATGTCCAGAGAAAGAATTATGCTGACCCAAGCGATTCCTGCCGTGCAGCAGCTTCGTAGGGTGCAGGGCTTTGACCCGCTGCGCTTTCTGAAAAGAAACGCCAACGGCGGAATCGAGCTGGAGCCGCGCTATCAGCGGCTCTGGTTCCGATTGGCCTGCCCCGATGGAAAAATGCTGCTGAACCGGCTGCAGATCACAGACCAAATCGCCGTTTATGAGGCGCAGGTATTTCTGTCCAGGGAGGACAACCAGCCCATTACCAATTTTACCGCGGCGGTGGAAAAGGCTCAGGCTCCTGCCGGACGCTATGTGCAGGCCGCGCAGGACGAGGCACTGAAAACGGCGCTGGATAATGCAGGCTTCGGCATCCAGCTCTGTGAGATCAACCCCTCTGCGGTGGTAGATGCACAGGCCGATGGAAAACAGGAAGTCGCAACGGGCGCTGTAAATCGTCAGGAGACTGCTCCGGCGGTAAATAGAACCACAGCGCCGCAGCGAGGAACGTCTGTCGGTGAAAATCATCCGGTGCAGGCAGTGCCTACACCGCAAGAGGTTCAACCGCAGGAGGCGGCAAAGACACCCAACGTAAATCAGCAGGAGGTTCACACCACCCAGCAGGCGGAAAGCGTTTCAGACGCCATGAGTCTGCTGCAGGCGTTAAGCGGCGGAACTGCGGCTTCTGAGCCTGATCCGGTTATGCCCCAAAAGGCGCAGGAGGTTCCTTCGGAAACGGCGGAGCCTGCTGTCACGGAGCGGGCTGAAACAGCGCAGACGGTGAAACCTATTGTGGTCGATATGCCGGCAGCGGCATCGACAGCGGCTGCGCCGAAATATTCGGACGATATGACGGTGGACGAGATCCTTTCGCTGATGACAGAAGAGGAAGCTGCGGAGCTGGTCGTAACCACCGGCGTCAATAAGGGCTGGACGATGGCACAGGTTTCTGAGCAGCGTCCCTCCAGCCTGAAATATTACGCCTATCTCTGTGAGGATTGCGGCAATATTATGAAGGCTGCCGCCATGCTTCTGATGGGCGGTTCGCAGCAGTTAAAGGCAAGCTGACCGCTTTCCATCCGTAAATTTCGCGTCTTGGGAGGGATGCTGGTTTGAATTACGGGAAAAAGCATGATCTCCCCTTTGGCATTATGGATGTGGCCGGGCTCCTCCGCCTGAATATCAGGCGGAGGGCTCCCGGTCAGGTGTATGTGGATTGTCCCATCTGCGGTGACCGCCGGGGGAAAATGAATCTGAACACGGCAAAAGACCTGTGGCGCTGTAACTACTGCGGTGAAGGCGGCGGAATGCTGTCCCTTTACGCAAAGGTGTATGGCGTCAGCAATTCAGACGCTTATCGGGAGATCTGCGACGCTTTGGCGGTAAACGGGTTTTTGCCAGACTATACCGTTCCGGAGAAGACGACGCCTGTAGAGGCCGAGCAGTCTGACGCGGCCTCTGTTCAGGAAGTGCATCAGACTCTCTCCATGCTGCTGTCCATGCTGACCCTCATTCCGGCGCACCGCGCACACCTCCAGTCTGTGCGGGGACTGTCCGACGATGAGATCACACGCTTTGGCTTCAAGAGCACGCCGCCCCCTTTCCTGTGCCGCTCCCTGACCAATCGGTTGGTCAAGGCGGGCTGCAGGGTGCAGGGTGTTCCCGGCTTCTATGTGGATGATAACGGCTGCTGGACGGTCAAATTCCACCAGCGGACATCAGGCATCATCATTCCCATCTTCGGTGTAGACGGTTTGATCCGCGGCGCACAGATCCGGTTGGATCACCCGCTCAAGGATAAAGACGATCCACCGGAGAAAACGGGCGTGAAATACCTGACGCTGTCCTCCACGGGAAAGCGCATGGGAACGACCTCGGGGAGCCCCATTCATTTTGTGGGCGATCCATGCTCCCGTGTTGTATATGTGACGGAAGGCTGCCTCAAGGCGGATGTCGCTCACGCGCTGATGCACAGGACCTTTGTTGCCACGCTGGGCGTTAACAACACCGCCAAGCTGGATGAACTGTTTGCGTTCCTGCACCGAAACGGAACGGAGGAGATCATCGAGGCGGAGGATATGGATAAATACAGCAATGAAATGGTGGAGAAAGGCGCATCGAAGATCTATGCGCTGGCGGCCAGGCACGGAATGTGCTGCCGCAGGCTCACATGGAATCCCAATTACAAGGGCATTGATGACTGGCAGCTTGCGCTGCGCCGGAAAGAACAGAAAATGAAGGAGGATCCAGGAATGACATTTAAGGAGCAATATCTTAATGGCCTATGCGGGCTGGAAATGCTGGAAACCTGTACGAAAAAATGGCATGCGATGAAGGTGGACAGTATTTCCCTGCGGGAGTATCTGGGGCTGACGGAGCAAGAATACGATGCGTACTTACAGACCGCCCCCGGCGTTTCATTTCGGGAGCTGTTGGACAGTCAGCGTAAAACGCAGCGGTTTCGTGTTTATCAGCTGGATTTGGAGCATGGCGAGACGCGCGCATTCGCCTTTGGCGGCATTGACGCGCTGCACAAGGCCGGCTTTCAGCAGCCGCCGGCGGCGGAATACACACTCGTTTACGACGGTGAGCTAACCTGCCCGGTCGGGCAAGATGAACGTGATATTCTGGAACGCATTTTTGCACGCTATAATCAGGCGTTCCCCCCGGACTATCGCGGCCGCAGCATTGCCCCATCCGATGTGCTGGAGTTGTATGATGAAAGCGAGCGCAGATACTTCTACTGTGATATGGCTGGTTTCCTGCAGGTGAAATTTTCTCCCGCGCTGGCAAAGAAGGCATGAGTATGCGGCGATGGAGAAACAAAGGAAGGAATCTCTTGAAGCGGTATTACAGCTTTGCGGAAATTTAGGCGCGGAGATCCGGTATCATCCGGAGTACCGCTATTTTACAGCTATGGTCTGGACTGGATGGGATACTCCCTGCGGAATGGGAGAGGCCCTTGCTGTCCAACAGGAAATTCAAAGAACCGCCGCTCAGTACCCGTCCGTCGTGTGCTATTGCTTCGACCCGTTCAGCACACTGGTCTATACGGTTTGAGCGCAGTATGTAAGAAGGGACGCCTTGTGCCATTGGCACAGGAGCGTCCTTTTCTCATTTTTTATTTAGGAGGAATGTACGAATGGGCGCTTTTTCAAATATGGATTATGAGCTTCAAAATAATGAGGCTGCCGTTTCCAACGCCTTTATGGAAGATGATGATATGGATATGCCGCAGACGGTCTCCGCGGAGCCGGCAACAGGCGGTTCCTCGCCGGACACAGAATCAGCTCCGGCCACAGCGGTCAGCGAACCGTCGGCCGTCTCTGATACCCAAAGTGAGGATGAGGCACGCCGTGCGCACGAAGCGGCTGAAGCCAAGCGCAAGGCAGAATGGGACGCCAGGCAGGCAGAAAAGCAGCGGGCGGAACAGGCTGCATTGGAAAAGTTGGATGCCATGAGCCCGGCTGAACTGCTCAAGGCTGCCGCAAAGCGCGTGTCCGCAGATACGGAGAAGCTGACGCGTCGCAACATGAAGGAGAGCGTTGCCGAGTTTATCCAGACCAAGTGCATTGATGACCTCGGCTTTGCCCGGCTTACCATGCACCCGCGCAAGAGCATGATCCACTGCTTCCAGTATATCAGCCGAAAGTCATGGGATTATGTGCAGGATGAGTTGAAAGCGAACGGCGTTCAGCCGGGCCCCGGTCAGCAGGCATACGGCTGCGATATTCCCGACGATCTCTGCTACCAGTGGGCGGAGGACTATTTCCGTGACCCCGATGCCAAGGAGGATCAGGGAGATGAAGAGGAGTTTGTTCCGCAGCCCTATCGCGGGAAAACAGCTTCCAAGTCCGTTTCCAAGAAGAAAAAGGAAGAAAAGAAGAAAGAGCCGGAGAAGAAGGAACCGCCGAAAAAAGCGGAAGCCGATGATGGGCAGATCTCGCTGGGAGACCTCTCCTCTTTTGGGGAGGCCGCCTGATGTACGCTTATAAAGGCTTTGAGCCGGATCTCTCCTGCCGTGGCTATCGGTTCGTCATGGGAAAGAATGTCACCCCGGAGGCAAACTGCGCCAGCAACGGTTTCCATTGTGCGGAGGACCCGTTGGATTGTCTTTCCTATTACAGCGATATGGATCGCTCCATTTACTGCTTGGTGCAGCCCGGCGGGGATATTGACGAGGACGATCGTGACTCCAAAATTGCCTGCACAGAGCTGACGATCCTGCGGCAGCTGACGAGGAAAGAATTCTTTCTCCATGCACTTGCCTACATGGTGGATCACCCATGCCGCAAGGTAAGCGGCAAGGTACAGCGTGAGCACGGCGTTAGCCGCGGCGGCTATGCCATCGTTCGAGGCAAGGAACCCGCTGCGTGTGGAAAGCTGGGCGATATTCTCGCATTTGCCAGAGAGCAGCGTGAAACCGAAGAAATCTGTCAGATTGCTGTTGCCGAAGTAGATGGAGAAAAAATCCAGCCCGGAGTATGGTATGACATTAATTTTGCGAAAAGAGAGGCGGTGCAGAAATGAAAAAAAGCAGTTTGCTGAAAATGAAGAATTTGCCTGCGACTGAAGAAATGCTTGCGGTGGCCCGCGAGGATGTCCCGGTCAAGGTCGGTTCGGGCTGGAACACTTCCTATCGATGCCGATACAGCGGTTTTGTACGAAGCGCGGTAGAGGGCGGCATTTTGAAAGTCACCCTGTATGACCCGGATGCAATGCGCCTTGGAGGAACGCTGCCGGTCTATGAGATTTTCATGGAGAAAGAAAAGCAGCAGTTTCTCACCTATGACCGTGCCCATGACAAATGGCGGACGGCAAAGATCGATTACTTGGAATGGCAGGCGAAGGGATCCAATAACGTGTGGATCAGCGCCGTGGATGATGCACAGATCCGGCAATATCTGGTGTCGGATGAAAAAAACGTATATCGGGCTATTCTGAAATTTCAGCGTGCCGTTCGTGATGCTGAACTGGAACGCCGGCACAGAAAGGAAACCGATCCGTGGGATGCGGAGCTCTCTCAGACACCGCCGCTGCCGAAGGACTGGGAGCGTTGGGTCAATAAGGTGGGTATTCAGGAAAACTACATCTTCTACGATTACCGCAAGGGCGGGGCAAGGTACGGCTACTGCACCTATTGTGAAAAGGAAGTCGCACTGAAACAGCGGCCCTATCATAACGCGGTGGGAAAGTGCCCGAGATGCCGTCATAAGATCACGTTCAAGGCGAAAGGGAAAATAACGGACTATCTGCACTCCCCAACAGAATGCGCATACCTGGCGCAGAAGTGCGGAGACGGGTTTGTGGTTCGCCAATTTCAGGTGAGCAGGCAGTACCGGAAAGAAGAGAACACCATCACATCGAAAACCTCCAGCTTTGAGAAGCAGCGTATTTTCTACCGTGCGGATCTGTCTTCACATTCGTATTACTGGGGCTGGTACAAACAGCGCCGTACCCGATGGGTGGAGGGCATCGATGAGTACGTCTACACGGGTATAGGCTATTCCTACAACGAGTATTGTTATCAGCCGGGGAGCATCTATGGAAAAACGCTTTCCAGCATTGCCCCACTTCTTGCAAGAACCGGATTGAGGGAGTATGTAAGACTTTGCCGGGGCTGTGTAAGCCCCAACTGGTACCTGTTTGCATGGGGGAGGTTTCCACGCGTTGAGCAGATCTGCAAAGCCAATCTTCCGCGGCTGACCACGGAGTGCTTGGAAGATTTCGGAGCCGTAAAAAGCTGTATTCGGCAGGAGTCCGAAACCAGTCTTGTCAAGGCATTGGCGCTTGATACGAACCGGCTTTCGCGGCTCCGGACACTCAACGGCGGCGCCATTATGCTTGACTGGCTGCAGCGGGAAAAATGCAGCGGCAGAATCATCCCGGATCATGTGCTGCACTGGCTGGAGCAGGAGAAGATCCATGTTTCCGATATCGACTTCATTCTGGATCGAATGTCGGAGCAGCAGGTCTGCAACTACCTTCAGCGTCAGAAAAGCGGCACACGGGATTCCCTGCGGCAGATTATTTTCACATGGCGGGATTACCTTTCCATGGCGGACAAGCTGGGAATCAACACCCATGATGAGATCGTGTACCGCGTCAAGCTGCTGCGCCAGCGTCACGATGAACTGGTGGAGCAGCTGCGGAAAAGAGAACGGGACATGGAAGCTGCCGCAACAGCAAGAAAGTATCGGAAAATTGCAGGTATCTGCCGCTTGATCAAACCAAAATACGAATACACCGGCGAGGTGTATTCCATCGTCGTTCCGTCAGGTGTACGCGATATTATGCGCGAGGGCGATGCGCTTTCCCACTGTGTCGGCAAGTCAGACCGCTATTGGGAGCGCATCGAGCAGCAGGAGGCATATATCCTGTTCCTGCGCAAGACCGCAGAAATCGACAAGCCGTACTACACCCTTGAGGTGGAGCCAAACGGCACGATACGGCAGAAACGGACCTACTTTGACCGACAGAACGATGACCTCAAGGACGCGGAGCAGTTCCTGAAGGAATGGCAGAAGGTTGTCTCCGAGCGCTTGACAGAGAGCGACCGGGAAAAAGCGGAAAAGAGCAAGGTCCTTCGCCTGCAGGAATTCGAGCAGCTGCGACAGGATGACATCCGTATCCATACCGGCGACCTTGCCGGTCAGCGGTTGGTGGATGTTCTGGTGTCGGATCTCATGGAAACTGCAGCCTAAGCCGCAGCACAACACATTTGAACAAAGGAAAGGAAGTTATAGAGAACATGAAAAACGGATTTACGATCACGCAGCGCAACGCTGTGGTGGAGCAGCATCTTTGGTGCATTGACACGATTATGGCGCAGTACGCCGCGTTTATGCAGACAGAACCCGTAGACCCCGATGATGTGTACCAGTCTTTGGCGGTACGCCTGATCCGGGCAGTCAACAGCTACGATCCCCGTAAAGGGTATCTGAAGGAGTACATCCTCTCTCAGCTCAAGCGGGAGATGGTTCGTATCCGGAGTACGCAGACTGTCTATGGACTGACGCAGGCGCCGGCCAATATCGGCAGCACCATTGTTCCACTCACGATTGCGGCACAGCGGGAATCGTACTGGGAAACCTATATTGCTGTATAAAAGGAGTCATGTGAAAATGAAACAGTTGGGAAACCTCGCAGTTATTTGTGCCCATGATTTCTCCCACCATAGGGGCGGTGATAGAGATGCTGTCAGTTCGGTTTACGGCGGCAATACGAAAACACCCTTTTCGGAGGAAGACCGGGGGCGATGGAGGCCGTATGGAACGATGACGCACGGATCGAAAAGATGATCTATGAACTGAATTTCGGAGCATTCTCTAAGGAAAGGCTGGTGTAAGAAATGGAACAGAGTAAACAGCAGAGAATACGGGAATTGACCGACCGGCTGAACCGCTGCCGGTATGAATACTACAATCTGAACGCGCCGTCTCTGACAGACGCCGAATATGATGCACTTTTTGATGAACTGAGTACGTTGGAAAAGGAAACCGGCTTCAGCATGACGAACTCGCCCACGCAGACGGTAGGCTGCTATCCCGCTGTCAGCGCCTTGGTGAAAACAGTGCATCCGATTCCGCTGCTGTCGTTGGATAAAACGAAGAGCAGCACGGAGCTTCTGCGCTTTGCGGGAGAGCAGATGGTCATGCTGATGCTCAAGCTGGACGGCCTGACGGTAAAGCTGACCTATGAAAATGGCCTTTTGATGGAGGCCGCTACCCGCGGCGATGGAGATACGGGTGAGAACATTACCCACAATGTGCTGGGGATCTCCGGAATCCCGGATAAGATCCCGTACAAAGAACGGCTGGTTGTTACCGGCGAGGCATTTATCCGTCCCAGCGATTTTGAGGCGTTAAGGGACACGCTGCGGGACGGAAATGGCGAACCTTATAAAAATGGGCGCAATCTGGCTGCCGGCTCTGTCCGTCTGCTGGACTGCGGCGCCTGCAAGGATCGCCGTGTGACCTTTATGGCTTTCAATGTGCTGGAGGGCTTTACAGAATACGCTTGGAAGTCGCAGCGGCTTCGGGCCATCGAACAGCTCGGCTTTCCCATCTGCAAGTATCTGGCGAGCAAGCAGGCGTTGACGCAGTTCGATATGGACGCCGGTATCCGGCACCTGCGGAAATACGCGCAGGAAAACGACATACCTATCGATGGCATCGTGGTCACCTACAACGATGCAGCCTACGCAAAGTCCTGCGGACGGACCGGGCATCACTATAAGGACGGGCTTGCGTTCAAGTTTGAGGATGACATCTATGAAACCGTCCTGCGCTCGATTGAATGGACGCCCAGCCGCACAGGGGAAATTGCTCCGGTAGCCATCTTTGACACGGTGGAGATCGACGGCTGTGCGGTATCCAGAGCGAGCCTCCACAACCTCTCTTTCATTGAGAATTTGGAGCTGGCGCCGGGGTGCCGCATCAAGGTGAGTAAGCGCAATCAGATCATTCCCCATGTGGAGGAGAATCTGGATCGGGACTGCTACGCCAGAGAGAAGGTCGTTCCTGCCAGATGCCCGTGCTGCGGACAGCCTACCCGTATCCATACGACCAAAAACACTGTGAACGGGGAGGAAAAGGTCACGGCGGCCCTGTTCTGCGATAATGAGCAGTGCGAAACGCGGAAGCTGCGTAAGTTCGTCCACTTTGCAAGCCAGAAGGCGATGAATATCGTGGGATTGTCTGAAGCAATTCTGGAAAAATTCATTGGAAAAGGCTGGCTCCACTCCTATATGGACATCTTCTTTTTGGACAAACACAGGTCGGAGATCGTTCAGATGGAGGGCTTTGGGGTGAGATCCTGGCAAAATCTTTGGGATGCCATCCAGCACAGCCGCATTACCACCTTTGAGCAGTATCTGACCGCTATGGATATCCCCATGGTAGGCAGCACCGCCAGCAAGGCCATCTGCCAAAGGTTCCGCGGAAATCTTTCGGAATTTGAAACGGCTGTATGCATGGGCTTTGATTTCACACAGCTCCCGGACTTCGGAGAGACACTGCACAGGAATATCTGTCAGTGGTTCCGCAGCGAGGAAAACTGGACGATTTGGACAGAGCTGCGGCGGCTGGTGTGCGTTAAGACCTATCAGCCGCCTGCGGCCAGCGCCGGTATGAGCAATCCCTTTGTCGGCAAGACCCTTGTGGTGACCGGCAAGGTGGAGCCGTACACACGGGATGGGATCAACACAAAAATCGAATCTCTGGGCGCTCATGCCGGCAGTTCGGTGAGCAGCAAGACAGATTATCTGATCTGCGGCGAGAACGCCGGAAGCAAGCTGGCAAAGGCACGGGAGCTTGGAATCAAGATTCTGTCGCCAGATGAGTTCTTCCGCATGGCTGGAGAAAGTGCATAAGGATATAGCGGGAGACTGGCATACAGTCTCCTGCTTCAACTATACAGAGAACTTGGGGTACTGCGGTGAAAAGCAAATTATAAGGCTGTGGTAAAAGAAAGAGCGTATCCAGAGAATATTTGACGGTAATTATAGTGCAAAAGCTGGGCAGCGAATTTCCTCGCCGCCCAGCTTTTTTAGGTAATGAACTGCGGTTGCCCCCCATTAGAGCTTGAACATCCTGATACAATGAATCAGCGTTGCACTAAGCTCCTGGAAGAGATCCTCGTCAAAGATGCCGTTCACGCAGGACTCCTTGAATAGCAGCGGACGATACATCAAAAATATCTCTTCCTTCGCCTGTTGGTCACCGTCTTTTGCACGGAGCAATAGATCCTTGAAGTTCACTTTACATCCCTCCCTGTAGCTTCCTTGACTTTTTTGCAGACACGATGATATGCAGCCGCAACTCCCTGATACCCAAGGTCAAGCTCTAAAGCGAGTTCATGGAAGCTGCGTCCATGCAAAGCACGGGAAAAGAAGATATAGCGGTCTCTCTCGCTGATGCGATTCAAAACCTCCTCAAGCGCGGCATTTTCAATGCAGCAAAGCAAGTCGGTCGGATCAGAAATGCCGGGAGACTCCTCAGTTGACAGGTCATCCGGATCTGTCAGTACCTCTCTCGCCTGGCGGCGCTGTTTGGCGTGAAGATAGTCTGCCTTCCTGTGCGCAACCGCCGAGAGCAAATAGGCGGTAAATCCATTCTGGGTAATGTTGCTTTCCCCTTTTCCATCGTTTCTTATATACATCTTCGTTCCTCCGTTTCTGATTTTTTGGGAAAATTTCAGAAACGGGGGACTGCGACAGCGATATCGCTCGCTTGCTAAATTCCGACAAAGTAAAAGAGAAGCGCACAGCAGACAATGCTGTACGTTTCTCTTTTTCCTTATCTGCCCCGCTATATCGGGGACGTATTCATCATCCTGAAAATAGAAGTTTCCTTCGTGCGAATAGAAAAGAACTTCAAATCGCAGGGCATAAACTGTTATGCTTCCAGAGTTCCTTTGGCTGCTTGGACGGCATCTGTTCTTTTCCTCTAATACAAGGATCTTCTTAGCGACCCTCCAGCTTGCTTACCTCTTTTTTCATGGTTTGCTTCACCCTCATTATGCAGATAATTTGTACTATCTTTCTAATCATTAGAAGTGAAACGGCATTTATTAGAAGCGCGGTTCCAATTAAAATAGTGATAAAGAGACGAGCAAAACAGTTGGAAGGAGCTGCCCGCGAACAAAAGACATAGCCGCCATTCTGGTGGATGCCGCGATCAGTGAAGAAAACGCCGAAGCGTTCCAAAGCTGCTGTAATGAGCGCTTTGGCGCTGGCGTTACCTTAAACCCGTTGAATCTGATCGACAGTGGCCGTTTTGAGGTAAAAACGGCCAACGCGACTATCTTTGTTGCGCCCGAGCAGAGTTATCTGCTGGAGACTCGTGTGATCGATGGGCGCAATTATCTGACGATCCCCGTCGAAGAGGAAATCGAGGTCAACGGCTTCGGTGTCCGCACCCAGGGAGAAAAGCAAGGATGAATGTCCGATAACGCGGTCATAAAGTTAACAAGCAGGAAGCCTCTACCGTGGCAGAGGCTTCCTGCTTCTTTAGTATACTTAGTATTTACCTGCAAACCACAGTATAGGAAGTGATATACCCTGTGTCTGAGCCTTTGCTGTTTCGCGCATAGACTGTCAGCGTTACGCGGTAGCTGACACCGGGTGTCCCTTGAAAGTAGGTTGTTCCAACATAATCCCATGTATTGTAATCATAAAATTCAGGGTGTTCGGCACCATACTGAGAATCATAGTAGGTCCATTTCCCGTTTATTTTCTGCTCGATTTCCACTTCGTGCACACCGAGCTTTTCCATTTTGCTGCGGGCCTCGACTGTCATGGCTACCGCAATCTTACCATTCCCTCTCGCTTCGATTCCAACACTGTAACCGTCCAAATAGGCGCTGGAGCGGATGCCGTTTATTGTGGGCATTCCGGTTTCCGGACGATATACGGCGGATGCAGTCATGCCTACGCTGAACATCATAATTAGCATCAAAAAAAGGGAAAAGAGTCTTCTCTTCATAGTCATTCTCCTCATATGATTTTATTGAATTGAGTTAATCATCTCTTTAATCTCAGCCTCGGATATCTGTCCACTGATTACATAAGATAGCATTCCATCTTGCCATCCTGCTTTTGTCACTCCGTCGTCCGTCAAAATGTAGTATTCGGTTTGATTGTGCGTATAAACACTTCCCAATGAATCAAGCTCTTTCGCTTCGGTTGATAGTGCCATCGTATGCTCTATTACGCGAATCACTAAACCTCCACGGGTCGAATCATAAATGGCAGAACATTTAAGCACACCATCTGACAACTTAACTGCAATAGCCGAAACCGCATAATCTCTCGGTACCCATGTGGGCAGACCTTCTGTACTGATCCCGTTTGCCGCCAGAGCCTCATACAGGGAATGATACTCGCTGGGATCATCGTCAGGCAATTCCATGATGCCGGAAGGATTGGTATAGATCTGAATGATTCCTTCGGCCCATCGCAGGACAGCCTGAACAGGTTGGAATCCCATAGCGCTGGCGGTTATTATAAAGCAAAATGCCGCAGCTGCGGCAATAGCTGCCGCACGGAAAACGCGGGAAAAAGATCGACGAGTTCGGTTCCCATGTCGATTCCTTGCTTCTGCCGCAAGATCAGACTTGCAGGAGTTCGGTTCTTCTTCAAAAATCAACGGATGGGATTCTTCGAGTTTCGCCCATTTTTCTTCCGGGTCATAATGCTCTGTGACTGGTGCCTTTTTTTGCAACAGTGACAGATATTCCTCAATCCTGTCCGTATCCATCTCCTCTGCAGGTAAACTTAGCATTGCTTCTACTTCATTCAGAAGCTGCAAGTTAGATTTTTCCGTGATGGACGCGGAAGCAGAATCTGTTCGCTTTCTCCCGACAGCAGATTTATCGGGATGCTGGCTACCCAACATTTCATTACCCCCTTTACTAGTTCATCTCATGAATTATCGGTTTTGTGACAATAATTTGATAATTATTTTGGCGTGCTGCCAAGAGGCTCCTCCAGCAGTGTTCTGCACTTGTGGAGCGCTCTGGATAATCGCTGACGGCACGCCATTTCACTGATTCCAAAATGCTCTGCGAGTTCCAGAAATGAATAGCCTTTATCGATGCGAAGCAGGATGATCTCCTGCTCCGATCCGCTTAGCCCCATCGGAATATGACAGGCCATTGGAAATTCCGTGAGTTCATAGCTTTCAGCGATATCTTCAATCGAAACCTCTGTATGATAAAAGCGGCGGCTTTCGCGCAAGGTCAAATTGTTCAATGTCTCAAAGAGCCACGCCACCGGTTTCTTGTGACCGCATACCCGTTCCGACTTACAGCACGCTGTCAGAAAGGTCTCCTGCACCAAGTCCTCCGCAAGATGCCAGTCCCCTACGCGACGATATGTAAGCCGGACCATGGCATCAGAGTATTGAAGCATCAAATGATGGATGTACTCTCGCTGCTGCTTATCCATACAATCCCTTCCTTCGCAAAATCTCACCAAAAAATCAGCTGCCATGCAATCAACAGCCGGCAGCTGATTTATTTGAACTGGTGGCTCTCACCATGCTCCATAATCGTTTTGCACACAGACAGGCACAATTTGACCTGCTCCGGCGCGGCATCTTTCAACATGCTTGCAAATTCAACAGAAATGCTGACGTCTGGAGGAACCGGAATGTTGCTTCCAAGCAGAGTATAAAGATCAACGCGCAGTGCTGTCGATATATCCACCAGTAATGTCAGGCTCGGCTTCGTTTGACACCTCTCAACGTGGCTGATGTGCTGGGATGTAACACCGACCATTTCGGCAAGTTCAGCCTGCTTGAGATTGCAGCGGATTCGACATATTTTAATGTTGTTTCCGATTTCCTGATAATCAATCATACTTCAGCGTCTCCTGTAATACGCGCCACGGTACTATTCTGCCTATACGCATATTATACAGGGAGTCATTCGTACAATAAATCGACTATCAAGGCGTTTATCGCCCTTATAGATATAATGCGCATGATATTTTTGCATTTCCCCCATGCGAAAACAATAGGAGTGCATCTGTACCGATGATCATTACGGTGCAGAGAAATGAACGGCATGCGTCACAAAAAATCGCAGAAAAAATCGAACTTCTTGTCACAAATCGACACTGTCAAGAGATGAATAGAGTAAGGGTGCATTTTTGGAGGAGGTGGTCATTGGGGCAACATCCGCCGCAGATCCACTGTCATGTATCGTAGAGAGGAGAATAGCAAATGAAGCTAAAACGATTCCGAAACAAATTCATTTCGATGCTGCTTACGCTGGCAATGCTTTTGACACTGTTCCCTACCGCAGTCTTTGCCGAGGATACGGCGGCTGACCGACCGGCCAGCGCCGAATTTAAGATCATGGGACTGTACGCTCTCCGGGATAACGGGCGGCGTGTGTCCTTCTTCTCTTATGAGTCAAGAGACAACGCATTCCTGACAAAAGCCAATATGACCTATCCCGACTCCTGGTTCAAGTTGATCTATGTGATCGAGAGATCACAGCCGGTCACGCTGGAACTGTATGAGATGAAGGATGAACCCGCGTATATGGATGAAGATATTGTTTCCATGCCGTATGCGCCGGAGGATGATGCGGATGGACACGGAAAACTCCAGAGTGAGGAGTTCCTTGGCCGCCGACTGGGTGTACTGGTGGGCGTTCCGGTGCAGGAAAATATTGTCCCGCTTCAGGAGGGGGATGACATTTATACGGCGGAGCAGGTGGGCTATTCGCCTATCGATGAAGATGAGTGGCTGAATATCGTCTATCAGACGATCCGCGGGAAGCGTCAGCCGAAAGTGATTGAGGATTTCTACGCTTTTGGCTTTGAGGGCAATCGCCTCGCCGAACTGGACGATGCGGCTGCAACGGTGAGCCTTGATGAGCTCCCTGCCCCGGAACACATGGCAGAGACAGACGCTCTGATTCCCTCGGAAAATCTCGATGCTCCAAATCCGGAAGCAAATTTGTCCGCTGACATCAACGATGAAGCAATGGATACGGAAAAATCTCCTGCCAATGAGACATCGGAGGATGGGGCTTCCGAGGAAAGCCTGACAACGGATACGGAGTCTGCAACGGCGATAGATGAGTCCTTTGCTCCCTCTGCAAATGCGGAACCATTGGAAGATGATGCGGACACGACACCTGCCGATGCGGATACGGTGGATTCGGAGGCGGTGGAAACGGATAAGGCAGATGTGCCGGTGACAGCGATTGAGGACGAGCCTTCTGCAGAAGAATCTGTTGAAGCTGTTTCGGACGTGGAACCGGAGGAGCAGCCGGAGATCAATGCGGAGATCGACTATCTGCCGGAAAGTTCTGTCCTGCCCAGCGCACACGCTTTCTTCGGCTTGACGGATGCTGCCGAAGAAAGTGAAAACACCATCCAGAATATAGTTCTGTGGGACGGCAGTTACAGGGATGACAGCGGCAGCCTCACCCGTATTTCCAGCGGCGGCCGCTACGTCATCGTCATGCAGCCCTGCACGCCCCGGACAGCGATCTACAACAGCTTCCTCGGTTTTGATGTGCCGGAGAAAGGTGAGGCCATTGACACCTTCGAGATGATCAATTCCTGGGATGATCTGATCGCAATTCGGGATGAACTGGCCTGCAGCGGCGACCCTGTGGATCTGCTCAGCGGCAGTTTTACATGGAATTACCGTGACCTTGCGCTGTACGGCAAGGATGATCTGGAATTTACACGTTACTACGAATCTGTCCACGCAGATGAAAATTACGGGCTTGGCGGCGGCTGGACGTCCAACTTCTCCTATGCGCTGGAGTTTGACGGCCGTTCCGTGATCGCCCATTTGCCGAGAGCCGTTACGCTTTATTTCCCAATCGGCTTTGACGGCAGCTTTGACACCTGCGGTGATTACTCGCTGGTGCAGACAGGCAGCGGTTACGCCATGACGGATAAGGCGGGGACGATCTACCGCTTCGACAATAGCGGCCGTATTCTGAGCATCGTCTATCTTAGTGGGAATACGCTGTCCTTCCAATATGACGGTGACAAGCTCCGGAGCGTGTCCAACGGCGCCGGCAGCTTTACGTTCTCCTACAGCGGTGACAATATCGCTGCGGTGACGGACAGCGTAGGGCGCAGCATCCATCTGTCCTATGACGGTGGCCTCCTGACTGAAGTGGAAAACCCTGATGGAGACAGTCTGCGCTATGCGTATGACGGCAACGGGTATCTCAGTTCTGTTCAGAATCTCAAGGGTGAGATCTATGTAGAGAATGAATATGACGCACAGGGCCGTGTAGTCCATCAGTATGCCGTAAACTTCGGCACCTTTGATTTTACCTACGATTTCGATGGGCGGCACAACACCTGCACCGGCGAGGACGGCTATTTCCATGAGATCTGGTTTGATGAGCAGGGCCGGATCACCAAGTCTACAGATGCCAGCGGCAGCCAGACGGTGACCTATAACGATCTCAATCAGGTTACCAGCCGGACGGATCGTGAAGGCAACCGCACATCCTATGCCTATGATGCCGCGGGCAACAAAACCAAAATCACTTACGCAGACGGCACTTATGAGCGGTTCGAGTACGACAGCAATCGGATGCCGACCATGATCCGTGACCGCAACGGGAATACGAGCTACTATACCTACGACCATCAGGGCAATATGACTTCCGCTACCGATGGCCGCGGTATGACCCGCTCCTATGTCTATGATGCCGACGGCAATCTCACTTCCGCAGCGGATGCGCTTGGCGCGCAGACGACCTACACCTATGACGCTCAGGGTAACTGCACGTCCATGACAGACCCGCTGGGCAATGTGACCGCCTATATTTATGACGGGCAGGGCCGCCTGATCACAGTCACCGACGCCATGGGGTCAGTCACTTCCTATGAGTATACCGAGGCCGGCAAACTGGTGAAGGTCATCGGCACCGATGGCAGCGAGCAGACCTACACGGTGGATGGCAACGGCTTCAACATCAGCGAAAGCGACCGCATGGGCCATGTCACCACCTTTACCCGTGACGCGCAGAACAATGTGACCTCTATCACCGATCCGCTGGGCAATGTGACCCGCTATACCTATGATGACAGCGGAAATCTGACCACAGCAACAGACGCCAACGGAGCGGTCACCCGCTATACCTACGATGCTGATGGCCGTATTGTTTCCATGACCGATGCCCGCGGCAATACCTGGCGCTATGCTTATGATCGGAACGGTCAACTGGTTTCCACCACCGATCCTGTCGGCGGCGTCAGTTCTACCGAGTACAACAGCGTTGGACGTACTGCCTCCGTCAAGGATGCCAACGGCAATACCACCCAATATACCTATGATGGCGTCGGCAACCTTACAAAGATCACCGATGCACTCGGCAAGAGCACCGTCAGCGAATACGATGCCAACGGCAACCTGACCGCCGCTACGGATCGCAACGGCCACACCACCCGCTATGCTTACGACGCGGAGAACCGTTTGATCCGCATGGAAGATGCTGAGGGCAGCACGACCTCCTACACCTATGACGCTAACGGTCAGATGACCAAGACCACCTCTGCCATGGGCGCGGAGACTTCCAGCACTTATGACGCGCTGGGGCGTCAGATATCCTCGGCGGATGCACTGGGCCATGTGACCGGCTACGAATATGATGTGCTGGGCCGCGCCACAAAGATCACCTACGCGGATGGCGGCTTTGTTGCCTACACCTATGATGCCAACGGTCAGGTTTTGACTGCCACCGATGAACTGGGCGGCGTGATCTCCTATGCCTACGATGCCAACGGCAGACTGATCGAGATGACGGACGCCATGGGCGGCAAAACGGCATACGCCTATGACGCTGTCGGCAATGTGACTTCTGTTACCGATGCTCTGGGCGGGAGCACAACCTATCGCTACGACGAAACGGGAAATATGACCTCGGTTACAGACGCCAACGGCAATACGACCGGCTATTCCTATGATGCCCTTGGCCGCGCTGTTGCCGTTACGGACGCCAATGGCGGCGTGACCCGCGCGGAATACGATCATAACGGGAACATTGTCAAAGCTGTCGATGCCGAAGGAAATGCCACTACTTATGTCTATGATGCGCTGGATCGTCTTACCAGTTATACCAACGCAGAGGGCTATACCTTCTCCTTCCGGTATGACAACGAGGGAAATACGGTTGCCTCTACTGACGGCAACGGCAATACCACCCGCTATACCTACGATGGACTGAACCGAGCAGTCTCCAGCACCAACGCCGAAGGCAATACCGCATACAACACCTATGACGCGGATGGCCGTATGGTGAAGTCTGTGAATGAAGAGGGCGCGGAGACCGCCTATGCCTATGACGCGGATGGCCGCCTGATCTCCATGACGGATGCCCTGGGTAATGTTACCGGCTTTGAGTACGACAGCAGGGATCGGGTCATCAAGGTCACCGATGCCAAGGGCAATGCGACCACATTCACCTATGATCTGGCAGGCAATGTCAAGAGCGAGACCAATGCCAGGGGCGTTGTGACCAGCTATGCCTACGATGCCAATGGCAATCTCACCTCCATGACGGATGCTGCCGGCACCGTGACCTATACCTATGATGCTCTGAATCGGGTTACCAGCGTGAAAGACCGCCGCGGCAATACGCAGTTCTTTACCTATGATGCCACAGACCGCATCGTGCAGGTCAAGGACCGCAACGGCAATGCCACCCGGTATGTCTATGACGGCAATGGAAATATTGTAAAGACCATCGATGCGCTGGGCACGGAGTCCGTATTTACCTACAATAAGAATGACCAGCTCATTTCTACCGACCTCCACCGTGTGGATACCCTCAATGGCGTGGACTCTCACGAGATCACGCTGTATGAGTATGATGGTCGGAATCTGGTCACGAAGGAGATCAACGCGCTTGGCGACAGTACCGTTTATGTCTACGACGGCAACGGCAATCTGGTCTCCAAGACCGATGCGGACGGCTATGTGACACGGTATTCCTACACCGCCCTTGATTTGGTGAAGAAAATCAACTACAATGGGGCAAAGGAGGTCTCCTACCAGTATAACAAGGTCGGCGAACTGGTGCAGATGGATGACTGGACCGGCACCAACACCTTCGAGTTGGACCTGCTGGGCCGCCTCCAGAAGATGACCGACCACAAGGGCAACACGGTTTCCTACACCTATGACGCCGTGGGCAATCAGACCGGCATTACCTATCCGGACGGCAGCAAGACCCGCAGCTTCTACGATGCGGTGTATAACCTCACCAGCGTCATTGACGCGGATGACGGCACCTACGCCTATGTCTACGATGCTGCCAACCGCCCTGTCAAGCTGACCTATCCCAACGGCTGGATCGAGCAGTATACCTATGACGCGGAGGGCAACCTCCTCAAGACGGTGGACACCGATCCCTTCCAGCTCTACAACAAGACGCCCAAGGTCAAGTATGAGTATACCTACGACGCCGAGGGCAATGTGCTGACGGAGTTCCAGCGGGACAGCGACGCCACGGAAAATCTCAAGAGCCGCACGGCCTTTACCTATGACGCGCTGAACCGGCTCACCGGCAGCACCCGCAGGCTGGAGGTCTATCCCTACGATACCCTCGCCTATACCTACACCTATGACACGCTGGGCAACCTGCTGAAGCAGAGCGGTCCCACCAAGGGCGAAGAGGATACCTACCAGTACAACGAC
>OGZG01000981.1_pt1 | contig 22010 bp, 15 predicted proteins | sample 1576781 | NCBI WGS metagenome assembly OGZG01 (sample SAMEA3541502, study PRJEB24748) | human gut metagenome | biome: human gut; feature: human-associated habitat; material: faeces | place: China | collected 2012 | reverse complement strand
CAGAAGGCCGCCCTTGGCGGCGCCGTATTTCTCCACCGCCTCCACGGCATACTCCGAGCAGGTGGGGATATAGCGGCACCGGGGCGGAAAAAGAGGGGAGACGGAGGTCTGGTAGAACCGGAACAGCTTCAAAAGCGCCCGCTTCATGCCGTCTCCTCCGGCACGAGGCCCGCCTGCCGCAGCAGGCGGAGATACGTCTCGTCCAGCTGCTGATAGGTGCTGCGGACGGCCCGCCCACGGGCCACTAAAATCACGTCGAAGCCCGGCTGCATCTCCGGCTTGTGGAGCCGGTACAGCTCCCGGAAGCGGCGGCGCACCCGATTGCGGACCACGGCGTGGCCCAGCTTGGTGCTGACGGTGATCCCCAGACGGGACTGTCCCTGACGGTTTTTCTGCCAATACAGCACCATCTGCGGCGACACCAGACTCTTGCCCTTGCGGTAGATGCGGCGGAACTCATAATTTTCTTTTACCGTGACGGCTGCCTTCATAGCGTCCTCTTTTACCAATCTGAATTACATAGACCAATAGGGACGGCGGTTTTTCCCATCCACCGTCCCTGTTTGATTATCTATGACCGATGCACTTTCCGTGACCTCAATGGGTCAGGCGAGCACGGCCCTTGGCACGGCGGCGAGCCAGCACCTTACGGCCGTTGCGGGTGGCCATTCTCTTGCGGAAGCCGTGCTCCTTGGAGCGCTGACGCTTCTTGGGCTGATAGGTACGGAACATTGCATGACACCTCCATCTTTTGTAAGATCAGGCGGCAGAAAAAGCCTCTGCCGCACATACTCGACGGCGGGTGGGAAGCATTCTCCCACGGCCGCAGTTGACATTCGTCAGGCGCTTAAAATAAGCGCATTTGTCATTATACATGAGCTTTTTCCGCCTGTCAACAAAAATCTGAAGGGGAAAAGAGCAGGTTCTTATGAAAAGCGGTGTGTTTTTTCGGCAAAAGCCTAAAATCTGGTGGTTTTCCTCCGGTTTTTCTCCCTACATCTTGTGCCTTCCGGTGCGTCATTTTTTGCAGCTTATATTAGAATAAGTGTAGACTTTTCCGGGGGTTTCTGCTATACTATTCTCGGATAAATTTTTTTCAAATACAGAGATAGAGATCCATCAGGGGAAAGGGGCGCTTTCATTGAATTCCATTTCTGACGTATGGCAGAGCGTACTAAGCCGATTACAGGAGCAGCTCAGCGAGACCACCATCCGCACATGGTTCGACGAGGTGGACGTGGTCACCATGGAGGACTCCGCCTTCGTGCTGCATTGCAGCAACTCCTTCAAAAAAAGCACCATCGAGACCCGTTTCATGAAGCACATCAAGGCGGCGCTGAAGGACATCTTCTCCTCCGATCTGGAGGTGAAGATCCTCAACGACGAGCAGCTGGCTGCCTATCACGGTGTGGCCCCGGATCAGCCCGGTTCCCTGCTGGATTCCGACGCCTTCACCTTCGAGACGTATGTGGTGGGGCCGCAGAACAAGCTGGCCTATGCGGCGGCACGGGCCGTGGCGGATAAGCCGGCGGAAAACTTCAACCCTCTGTTCATCTACGGCGACTCCGGACTGGGCAAGACCCATCTGCTCTACGCCATCGCCCATCAGGTCAAGCGCAAGCGGGAGGACCTGCGGATCGTGTACATCAAGGGCGACGACTTTACCAACGAGCTGATCGCCTCCATCCGGGAGGGCAGCAACGCCGAGTTCCGGGAAAAGTACCGGCAGGCGGGCATCCTGCTGGTGGACGATATCCAGTTCATCGCCGGCAAGAAGCAGACTCAGGAGGAGTTCTTTCATACCTTCAACACCCTGTATGAATCCGGCCGGCAGATCGTGCTGACCTCCGACCGTCCGCCCCGTGAAATGACCCAGCTGGAGGACCGGCTGCAAAGCCGCTTCGTGTCGGGCCTTATGGTGGATGTGGCCCCTCCCGACTTCGAGACGAGACTGGCCATCATCAAGAACAAGGCCGCCATGCTGGGGGTAAAGCTCCCCGACGAGATCTATTACCTTAAGAATTTCACTCGTAAGCTCCGGATCAAGGGCGGAAGTAGGCTCATCAAAAAACAGGATCTTCGGATTCATACATAATGCTCTGGCAATAGAGACACGCTGCTGCTGGCCGCCGGAAAGCTGAAACGGATATGCATTCTCTCTGTCTGCAAGTCCCATCTGCTTTAACAGAGTTCTTGCCTGTGCATAAACCTCTTCTTTCTTTCTCTTCTGCACTCTGATCGGAGCATCTGTGATATTTTTCAGTACAGAAAAATGGGGGAAAAGATTAAAGTTCTGAAATACCAGTCCCACATCCCCCTGCTTGATGATCTCACCGCTGTCCGGTGTCTCAAGACCGGTGGCACAGCGGAGAAGTGTGGATTTACCGGAACCGGAAGGTCCGATAATACTAAGAACCTCACCCTCCTCTACCTGAAGTGAAATGTCTTTTAATACTTCAAGGCTGCCGAAGCTCTTCTTTATGTTTTTCATTTCAAATAATACCATAGCAAATATTCCTCTTAAATTAAATAATGTCAGAGTCAAAAAATATTTTATAACCCCAGCCGCCTGTCAGCGATAATAATTCAGTTTTTTCTCAATCTTATCCATTACAATCGCAACAAGAAGATTGAACACAAAATAGAAAACAGCAGCGATCACAAAAGGCATCATAGTCGTCTGTGCACTTGCAATCTGTTTTGCAATTGTAAACATCTCCGAAACAGCAACAACAAATGCCAGTGACGTATCCTTTACCAGTGTGATAACCTCATTTGTCACAGATGGAAGGATTCTCTTGATCACCTGCGGCAGGATGATCCTGAAAAATGTCTGGGCTTTGCTGTATCCCAAGATCTTTGCAGCCTCATACTGTCCCGCTGAAATAGATTCGATTCCTCCTCTGTAAATCTCCGCAAAATATGCAGCATAGTTAATACTGAATGCAATAAACACAGCGATCAGGCTGTATCCCATGGAAATACGGATTCCAAAAATAAAGTATGGTCCGAAATACACAACCATCAATTGCAGCATTAACGGGGTTCCACGCATAACTGATATGTAGGCAGACACAATTCCACGTATCGCCGGATTCTTGGACATTCTGCCAAAGCAGATCAGAAGTCCCAGCGGAAGTGAAAAAAGTAATGTCACTACAAAAATCTCTACAGAAACCACCATACCACTGGCAAGCTGCTGCAGCATTACACTTAAAGACATAAGCTTTCCTCCTGAAAAATTTCTCCTGTACAGTAAGAAAAGAGGGTGCACAAAATGTACCCTCCATTCCTTTATAATGCGGACAGCCTGCACAGATCTGTCCTCTTGTATCATAACTGTTTTTGTTCCGGCTGACTATTCAGCATCTTTCGCTGTATCAGCTGTATCTTCTTTTGCTGTGTCTGCATCGGAAGCATCATCCTCTGCTGCATCATCTTTTTTATCATCAGATTTCTCATCATCTCCAATGCAGAGCATATCTGCTACTTCATACTTCTCAGCAAGTTTATCAACTTCACCTGCATCATAAAGTTTCAGAACTTCTTCCCATACAGTATCTTTCAGCTCATCGTTACCCTTCTTAAAGCCGATTCCATACTCTTCGCTCTGGATTGGCTCGTCAAGGATCACATATTTGCCTTCTTCTCTCTGGGAAAGCTGATATTTAGCAACACCGATATCTACTGCGATGGCATCTGCAGCGCCGGAATCCAGATTCATGAATGCTGTATTGTAATCAGGATTCTCTGTCAGTGATGCAAAGCTTGCTGTAAGATCCTTATTATCATCGCTGTTTAATGCATCCAGTGCTGCGGAAGCGGCCTGAACTACTACATTCTTGCCTGCCAGGTCATCCAACTTCTCAATCCCTGAATCGGCTGCAACAACCATCACCTGCTCATTGTTCAGATATGGATCTGACCATGTATAGTCATCCTCACGTCCGTTAATGGTAAATCCGTTCCAGATACAGTCGATAGAACCGGAATTCAGTTCCATATCCTTGGAATCCCAGTTGATCGGTTTCTTCACAAGCTCCCATCCGAGATTGTCGCATACTTCCTGTGCAAGGTCAAGGTCAAAACCAACATACTCTCCATTATCGTCTTTATATCCGAAAGGAGGATACTGTGCATCAAATCCTACAGTTAATGTCTTACTGTCAGCATCTGCATATACAGAAACAACACCCGTCATCATAGAAGCTGCCATAACTCCTGCCATGAGTACTGCTAAAGATCTCTTTTTCATGATAAATATCTCCTCTTTATCTGTTTTGTTATTTATCACACAGCCACTCTACCATGTGAAAGTATGTGTTAATCCTATCACACACCTCCGCCTCTGTCAAGAGTAAGTTATGAACCTGTACTTCTGTGATAATCTTTCATAAGTCTCTCCAGAAGGGCATCCAGATTTTTTTCATCTGTTTTCTCTTCCGGTACAGACTCGAAAGCTTTCAGAGACTGCCTGATTTCTTCTTTTATATCTTTCTTCAGTTCTTCATCTACTTCAAGTTCTTCCATAACCTTATCATAATCTGTCTTATCATGAACACTGCTGTATGCTATGATATAAGCTTTTAAGGCATCTTTTGAATGTGCTTCTCTGTATGCTTCCAGAAAACATTCCTGTGCTTTTTCCATCTGAAAAAGATAACTGTATGCACAGCCAAGATTATAGCGCACTGAAGCTGCGAATCCTTTTCTCTGCTCAGACAGATCCTCTCTTTCCAGGAGTTTCTGGTATACCCGGATGGCGTTCACATACATTCCGTTTTCTGTCAGTGCATCTCCCTTTCTCTTCTGACGGACTGCCGCTTTTTCTTTTCCATAAGTCACAATCCTGCTGTTAAAGCCTTTCATCTCCTCATAGGTAAGGTAATTGATCTCCTTGAAAACAGGATAGATCATCTCTTCCACACTTACATTTCTCTCCAGATTCTGTTTCAGCTTTGCAGCCAGATGCACAAGTTCAAGCTCATCTCTGAGCCAGTTGCATAATTCTTCATTAAAAACAGTATGATCAGCAAGGTAAAGATTGTGGTACAGATAATAACAGAGTTCTTCTATAGAATAAATATTCATACTGATATTCTCTATAAAATAAGGACGCTGTGCTTTTTTTGTCTGACATAAAATATATCCGCTCATTGCTCCATCTCCTTTACCATTCTACTGTCTCTGTCCAGGTTTTCCCACTGGAAGGGAACATTTCTCCGAATCCCAGATCTGTAACCGTCACTTTACATTCTGCAGATGAGACATACTGTAATTCCAGCCGTAATCTGGTAGTCTTGTCCGGACGCAACGGAATACCGGGCAGCATCATTCCTACCCTTCTTTTCTCCGGTCTGTGGTACGTGCTTACAATAAACACAAGCTCCTCTGTATCATCAAGAATAAATTCACAGGATGCCTTACTGTCATACCAGTTATTTCCTGCCTCGATCAGCGGATAATAGGTAGGAGAACCCATCACTCTCATTTCCATCCCCACATCAGCCATAACCAGAGAATCGCTTAAAAAGCGATATCCCTTTAATGCCTTGTTCTCTGTTTTCTCTTTTCCTGCAGCGCAGGCACCCTTTGCAAAAAGATTATTTCCATAGAAAACCTTTCTTTTCTGATAACAGAGTAATCTTACAGACTGCTCTGCCCAGTCCTGTGAAAATCCATCTCCTGTGATCTGAATGCTGGAAAACAGATCTCTGCCAAGTGTTTTCTGGACAAACTTACCGAATTCTGAATCTCTCTCCTGTCCCTCAGCAGGAAGTTCTGTCTCCACAGCTTCTTCCAGTTTTACAGTGACAGGCTTTGTTGCACCGTTCATTGTCATCTTGCGAAAAGACACGTTCTCCGGTGTAAAGGCATACCATCCCACACTGCGGTTCCAGGTTTCTCTTTTCTGTGAGAGCACATAATAATAGAAGCTTTCCCCATAATCCAGCAGCATATATTTCTCATGTGGAAATCCAATTATCTCAAATGCTTTCTGGAAATTCTCAACCTGAATTTCCGTCAGCCCGGGCAGTGTCACCGCCACACATTTAGTATTTTTGACCAGTTCTGCCACTCCCAGAAATTTAAGCATTCCCTGCAGAAACTGAGCCAGGATCTCCCATGGTGCAAGTTCCTGTCCTTCCACCAGCACAGAATCACTTTTTTCACAGATTCCATAGACATCATCGATCATGACTCCGCCCTTTTCCCGGACAAAGTAATCTGCTTCCAGTCCTACGCAATAGTCTTTCTGCTCCGGTCTCCAGCACAGAATACAGGGAGCCTCATACTGATTTCCACCCGCTTTCATAGAAAGAGAACGTGCCTCGTCTCCTTTTCTGTCATAATAGCATATCTGAGAATACTCTTTGCCAAAATCAATTCCCACGATCAAATCACGAATTTCGTTCATTTGTTCCTCCCGGTTTCAGGACAATCTGTTCCTGCTCTTCTTTCTCGATCACAAACATCTTCTTCACATACTGTTCCTGGCGAAGATACTTCTTCACCTGTGAAAACACTTCTTTCTTTTTATCCAGTCTGCGTGCAGAGAGCATCTGATTGATCATATGATATTTGCTTACAGGTGTACCCTCAATCTTATTCATTGTAAGTACCCTCTCCTGTGTCCGATTTACCCGCTCTCCTGTTACTGATTCAAAATAATACCGCAATGTCTCCCCGTAGAACAATGTAAATGATTTTGCAAAAATACCTTCATATAAATCGCGCAAAGGCTCTGTCTGATATTTCACCTGATTTCCGAGGCCTGCATCCAGTGCATAATAGAGTGTCACCTTTGCAGACGGATCTGCATGGTATTCCACAAAGGTTTTATCATCCAACTGATAGGGACTTAAGACAGATACCGGAAGTTTCCCGAAGAACGCAAAGTACATTCCCTGTTTCACACATTTCTGAAGAATCTCCTCTGCATTGCAAAGCTGTTTTTTCTCCAGTTTTTTTTCTTTGGAATACGCTTCCAGAAGAGCAAGACTGCATACAAAATCAACCGGCCATTTCTCATCATAAGCCCGCTCCAGCAGACTTCTTACAAAAACACTCATCGGATATTCTTTTACAAATGCACCATATGCAGTCTGCGTAAGATATGCTCCTGTAATACGTTCCTTTCCGCTGTGATGAACATAATCCTCCAGGATCTTCTCTCCCTCTTTCCTGTAATCAGAAGTAAACATCAGAAGGCCAAGAAGCTTCTCTTCCAGTTCATAAGTATCCATCTCAAAGCCCTGCGCACTTTTCCATACAGATATCAGTTCATCTACAGGACCAAATCTGTATTCCATAAGATACTTCAGGATCACTTCATCATATTTTCCGCGTCTGTATACATCCGATGCAAGGGCAAGCAATTCGTCATCCTCCTCCATCTCACATCTTGTCAGCATTCTGCTGGTCAGCTTCAGCTGGCTCTCTATGCGGATTCCTTCATATCCGAATTGGGAAACAATGGACATTGCCTGCTGATACATTCCTCTGGAGATCAGTACTTCCAGAAGAGCTGTTCTGTCTACAGCCGCATATTTCTTATAATCCATCTGTCTCAGATAATTATCTGCTTCTTCTGCTCTGGTGTGTTCGGAATAATAAGAAAGCAGCTTCTCTCTGATACATTTCTGATATTCATCTGAAAATTCCTCTGACTCCGGGATCCTCTGGAATGCCTGAAGATTCTCCGGTTTCAGTTCTGTATGCTCACTGCAGTGAAGTACCAGTCCCGGCTCTTCAATATGAAAACCAAGAACCTTATCTGTCAGTTCACGCTCATCAAATAATTTCTTGATATTATAATCTACTGTTGATACATATCTTCTCTGCTTCCCATCCTGAAACAGGATCACCGCATCATCTGTATAAATTCTTGGATAAGCTACGCCCTGGATACATGGGTAAATTTCTTCTTCCCTGAGCTGTTCATGGCGCACGATCACATAGCGTATCTTCTTATCATCACAGTACAGTCTGTGTGTAAACAGCTTCTGCGCGAGCAGTTTTGCCTGTCCTTCTGTTTTGGGATTGCTTAAAAATTCCTGATAAAGGACCGCATAATTCTCATTCATCCGTCCTTCTTTCGCCTTGCGCATGGCAAAAATCTTCATATGATCCCTGTAATCCGCATATGTCTGTGGCTGACGGCCTCTGTTTCCTACAATACTTGCATAAATAAATGCCTTTTTATCATCTGCAAGAGAAGTATTATTATAGGTAAAATACATCAGAAGGGGCTTTGGAAGTTCTCTCTGATAAGATGTATCCATTGTTTCCACATAATATTCATATATCCTTGTCAGACGGATTCCTTTCTCCACTGCCAGGGAAAACCATCTGAAATATTCCGGTTTTCTCGGATTTCCAAGCATGATATATCTGCAGATTGCTTCCAGCGTATCATCGGATTCAAAAGCATCGTATCCCATTGCCAGTGCTCTGTACATACTGATACAAAATTCTCTCTCATACCCTGTAAGATAGGCAAATCTCATCACCAGCTCTTCTGTCAGAAGACCTTTCTCTCCCGCAAATAAAAATACCTGTGTCCAGAAACTGCTCATTCTGTGAAGAAGTGTTGTATCACTGCTGATATAATTCCATGCTTCCAGATACAGAAACGGACTCCTGCAGCCTTTCTCAAAAAGTTCCTCCATCATAAATACCAGCCTTGAAGGGGAACCCTTATCCTCCGGATTCATCTCCAGCCAGAGTTTGAACAACAGGAAACTGTCTTCCTTCTGCAGAAAGAAATTGTACAGACGTCTTATCGCCTGTTCTCTGTCTTTGTGCAATCCTGTAAGAACGCAGAGATAAAGGTAAGCACCTGCCAGTTCCAGATTCTCTCTGACAAAGTTCTGATGTTTAAATTTCTTCAGGATTTCTCTTGCCTGCTCATCCTTTTCTTCCATATGAAGAATGTATGCTTCATACATCTGATATTCCGGATAATCACAGCCTTCTTCCCTTAACTGATTAAGGACAAATCTGCTACTGCCGATCCATGTCTTACTGTCCATTCTTTTGCAGGAGTATTCTGCAAGGTCACGTAACAGTTCCAGCTTATGCCGTTTCACATGAATCTCTGTTTTGAGCTGCACTTTCGATTCCATGGATGCAGTGATCTGATAAGTCAGCTGCTGATAAGGACTCTTCACAGTGATCTCACCAAACTGACGTCCTTTTTTCAGCTTTTCTTTACGGATTACATATTCCACCTGATAATAGCTTCCTATAAAATCCTCATCTGTGACCACATGCCTGGAAACTTCCAGAAAATCGCCTTTCGCCTCTACCTCCAGCCTGAGATGTCCCCATCCGCTCCTCTGGACTGCAAAAGTTTCGCGGACAGATTCACTGATATCATAAAAGCTATTCTGATCTGCCTTCAGTTCAATTTTTACAGGATCCTTTTTTCCCGTTCCGATCAGAAACTCTTCTACATGCTGAAATGTCACAGGCTGTTTTGAGAGTCCCTTATAAAGAGCTTTCTCTTTCTGTCCGGCATTTCTTAACAAAAGTTCAAATCTGCGGTCTGTAAAAACACGATATGCTTCTTTAAAATCGTCCTTTGCAATATTCACAAAGGTATCCATATCCGGCACATCTCCGGCTGCACTTTTCAGTTCTGCTTTCTCTGTCTGAATAAGAAATGGCAGCTTATATTCTCCAATGTCTGTGGTGAAACAAAGCCATCCCTCATGTCTCTCACCCGGGTGCATCCCCGCACCGTCAATTCCATACTGCAGTCTCACCGTAGTTCCCGAAAATTTCTCGGTTCCCGGTACCACGCGCCTGTTGGAAGATGTAATATATCCACGTATTTTCTGATTATCCTCTGTTCCGAAATACAGTTCCCCTTTGTACACATCACCTGCTTTCAGAGTCACTTCTATTTTGTCCTGCGAAAAAAGGAGCTGCGGATGTTCATGTCTGAAATTTCCACTTAATAGTTCTTCTATCGTCTTTTTCAAAATTGTTCACCTTATATCCTTGCTTAAATTACAGAGCTACTGTTCACAAGCCTATTGCATTTAATTATACACCACAAAACACATCCGCGCAACAATCCGCTCTTCAGCTTTTTCGTTACTGTTCACTCCCAATGTCATTAACTTAAGAGATTGTTGCTTGTTAAACAGGCAATGATCTCTCTGATACCTACTTGATATTTTCTAAAATATTACTTGACAAATACTCCTCAATATGCGGCGTTATTACTGATCAATCAGTAATAACGCCCTTTGATTAGGCACTGTTATTTTTAATTACTTAATCAAAGGAGTATTTATTTATGAACTATTCAGATTCTATCAAAGCTATTTTACTTGCTGCTATCAATGATCTTTCCAAAACACCCGAAAAATATGCTGTCAAACCCGGAGTTGATTTTATCAGAAACAGAAAACTCGGTTTTAAAGATTATATGCTGATGTTTCTGACTATGGAAGCTGACTGTATCAGGGAAGAACTGTACCGTTTTTTCGGACGTACTATCGATGCACCTTCCAAAGCGGCTTTTTACAGACAGCGTAAAAAGATCAGGGAAGATGCTTTTCGGAATCTTCTTCTTGCTTTTAACAGGAAACTTCCTAAAAAACTATATAACGGTAAATATGAATTCTGGGCCTGTGATGGTTCTTCCTGTGATATTTTTCTTAACTCTGAAGATAAGGATACCTATTTTGAACCAAATGGTAAATCTACCAGAGGATTTAACCAGATCCATATCAATGCTATGTTTTCTTTACTTGATAAGCGTTTTACTGATATTTTAGTCCAGCCTGCCCGAAAGCGGAATGAGTATTCTGCTTTTTGTTCCATGGTTGATTCTGCAGATATCCCTGAACACTCCAAAGTCATTTTCTTTGGGGACAGAGGTTATACTTCTTACAACAACTTTGCCCATGTGATTGAAAAGGGGCAGTACTTCCTTATCCGATGTAACGATAAAAGAGCTTCCGGAATGATGGGATACCCGGTTGATACCCTGCCAGCTTTTGATGAAGATATCTCTCTTATACTGACGAGGTCTAAAGCTGTAAGCAAATATTCCAGGCCTGAACTATTCTCTTCATACCGGTACATTTATCAGAATGCTCCGATGGATTATCTCAATGATCAAAGAACGGAATATGACCTTACTTTACGTTTGTTACGCGTACAGCTTGATGATGGCTCTTATGAAAACATTGCTACGAATCTTCCAGAAGAAGAGTTTAAAGCTGAAGATTTCAAAGCTCTTTATCATCTGAGATGGCAGGAGGAAAACTCTTTCCGGGATTTGAAATATTCCCTGTGTCTGAAAGCGTTTCACTCAAAAAAATATGATTATATTGTGCAGGAAGTATGGGCAAGAGTTATTCTATATAATTTCAGTTCCAGCATAATCATAAATGTAACTGTTGATCGGGAAGATCGTGCTTATGAATATCAGGCGAATTATTCATCCGCACTTAAAACATGCAGGGATTTCTTAAGGATTCACGATGGGATAACAAAGATAAATGTAGAAAGTCTGATCGCTCAAAATATTGAGCCGATCAGACCTGGAAGAACCTTTGCCCGCCAGCATAGGTTTAAACTTCCGATGAGTTTTTGTTATAGACATTAGCATTAACTCATATATTACTATATTTCATCTTTAGACAAATTTCAATGTTAAATATTGATTTTGTCTTTTTGTTATACCTAAATTTTAGTAAGACGTTGTATCTTGATCCATCAATATCCCATTTTTTATCATAATCAAATCCTTCTGCTGATATTTTCATCAATGCAGTATTGGCAAATTGCTTAAGTTAATGACATTGGTAGTGAACAGTAACCTGGAAATTTTTTCAAAAGGGCAGGAATGGGGAATCGCCTTGTATTTTGTTGGATTTTATTGTATGATATCGAATGACAGGATATCTTTTTTGTCACTGATTTTATCAAAAAGGAGGCTTTCATGTCAGAGCATTTACCACGTACAAACCGGTGGCTGATCGCACTTTCTGTTATTCTGTGTCTGATACTTGGAGGAATTTTCACCCGTTCTTCCGCTGTGACTTCACAGGCAGATGCCATCAGCGATGCCGGAGCTTTCGTGTCAGAAGATCAGGATTCTGCGGAGTTTACTTCTGAGGAAACATTGACTGATAGCAATGATAATTTTACGGATTCTTCTTCCGGGAAACTGTTTGGACGCACTTCTTCAGATTCATCTGAAGCTTCTCCGGGCGGTCCTGCATTAAGCACTGATATCTCGCCTGAGGCATCAGAGGGCAGCTGGGCTTCCAGTGGAAGTAACTGGATGTTTCTGGTAGATGATAAGCCATACACAGGATGGTTCACAGATACAGATGGGAAACAGTACTATATGGATGAGACCGGTATTATGCAGACAGGCTGGACAGATATCGGAAAGAAGCGGTATTATTTTGATATGGATGGCATTCTGCAGACAGGGACTGTGATAATAGATAAGAAAACTTATGAACTGGATACAGATGGTTCTCTGAAAGGTTATACGCCAAAGAAAAAATCCTCGAAGAAGAAATCTTCAGATAAGTCAGCTACCTCTGACAAGTCCGGTACATCTACGGCAAAGAAGTCGGTTGCCCTTACTTTTGATGATGGTCCCAGCTCTTTTACAGACCGTCTTCTGGACTGTCTGGAAGAAAATAATGCAAAGGCAACTTTCTTTATGGTGGGTACTGAGATTGCCAGTTTTCCGGACGAAGTAAAACGCATGAAGAAACTGGGCTGTGAACTTGGAAACCACACTTATGACCATAAGGATCTGGCGACTCTTTCTTCGGATGAGATCAGTTCAGAAATTGCAAGAGTGGATGAACAGCTTGTAAATCTTACAGGTGAGGGAGCTTCGGTGGTCCGCCCGCCATATGGATCTGTTAATGATACGGTAAAATCAACTGTGGGAACCCCGATGATTCTGTGGTCCATTGACACTCTGGACTGGAAAACGCAGGATGTGGAATCTACGGTTGAGGAAGTCATGAATAATGTAAAAGATGGTTCCATTATTCTGATGCACGATATCTTCAGCACCTCTGTAGATGCAGCCGAGATCCTGATCCCGCAGCTTATCGAAGAAGGCTATCAGCTTGTAACAGTGCACGAACTGGCTTCCCTTCATCAGACAGAATTATCGGCAGGAGTTACATACGGTGAATTTAATCGAATCAAGTAAGTCCCCTGCGGAAGTTGCGAAAAGTAATAAGAACAGCAAAATCTCCAGCAGAAGCTGACAAAAACAATGTCAGAAAAACGGAACGTAAAAATACAGGCAGTTACCACAAGGATAACCGCCTGTATTTTTTACGTTCCATATTCAATTTTATTCAAGTAAATCTCCTCTGATGTATCCGGTCTGACCGTCGTAGTCGATCTGAACCCATTCACCATCAGTACCTGTCTTCTGAACCTGATCACCTGCTGAGATCACGCCAAGGATATCAGCATCTGTGCTGGCTTCTGCGCGTACATTACATTCCTCCGAAGCAGTAAGCATCGTGCCATCTTCTGCCTCTGTTGACACACCTGCTTCCTCCCCAAGACCATTCAGGAATTCTTCAAGAGACGGATCAGATTGCTGTGCCTGATCCAGTTCATTCTGCACCTTCTTTATAAGAGCTGAAACATCACTGTCTGATAACTGTTTTTCCATATATGCGGAAATCTCAGAATCCTGTAAAGCTCCGTTATTGATCACCCAGTTTCCTTCGCTGTTCTTATATACATAGAACTGAGTCAGTGCAGGGGCCTTGGTCTCAACGCCCTGACAGATATACGAGAAACAGGCGTAAACCACGTAAGAATCATCTGTCATACCTTTCTTCGTGTACACATCGCCTACTTCATACCCTTCGATATAATCTTTCAAATTTGTGACTTTTGACTCATCAGACGGTGTGAAATCATCTTCCAGAGTCTTCAGCGTTGCAATATCTTTTTCCCCCAGAGCCTGATAATAGCTCGTGATCAATGCAGTAACGTCTGCATCTGCTGTTTCCATGGGATTGGCGTCTTCTTTCTTCTCGTCAGACTCCCCTTCACTTATCGGAGAAGAAGGAACATTTCCCTGGTCTTCGGATGTGGTTTTCTGTTCATCTCCGGAATTCCCCTTATTACTTCCGGAACAGGCTCGAATGCCGCAAAACAGGACAACCACAATTATCAGAATAGCTCCACCCAGCATAAAATACCGGAGATTATCTGATAACCATTCTCTAAAATCATCCAAGTTCTTGTCCTCCTTATGAGTTACCGTTTGCTCCGTTCACTGCCGCCATACGATTTCTGACAGTTCCCGATTCTGATAACTCCTGTGATACAACGCACCGGAACTGTACATACGTCCCAGGCAGCACGCCTGAAGGGAATCGAACCCCCGCACATGGTACCGGAAACCACTGCTCTATCCACTGAGCTACAGGCGCGTATCTTGAAAATCTGATTTTCAAAGGATTTATATAATTTATTTAATACAAGGTCTATATTATCATAATTACCGAAAAAAGTAAAGTTTTTTATTTTATTACAAAAGATGCATTATTTTGGCTTGTATGTCTCGGGATAGTGGTGTATGAGCAGTAACATTTCCAGAAAAATTCCATCAAAATTTCACCGTTGATAAGATGTACAAAAAATTATATAATAGAACAATGGACGAAAAAATCAGAATAAACAAATATTTAAGCGAGGCAGGCATATGCTCCAGACGGGAAGCCGACCGGATGATCGAAGAGGGAAGGATTACGGTAAACGGAAAAAAAGCAGAAAGCGGTCAGAAAGTCAGCCTGGAAGATGAGGTCTGTGCAGACAATATACCTGTCTATAAAAATGAAAAAAAAGTACTGCTTCTTTTTAACAAACCCAGAGGGATCGTGTGCAGCACAAAGCAGCAGTTTGATGAGACGACGGTAACAGATTATCTGGATTATCCTCTGCGTGTTTATCCTGTGGGCAGACTGGATAAAGAATCACAGGGCCTTCTCCTTCTGACAAATGAAGGAGATCTGGTCAATAAGATCATGCGCGCCGGAAACTATCATGAGAAAGAATATTTTGTGACAGTGAATAAGCCGGTGGACAGGGAATTTGTCCGAAGGATGAGCAAGGGAGTCCCTGTTCTTGATACAGTGACCAGACCATGCAGAGTGGTGCAGACAGGAGAATGCAGCTTTCGGATCATTCTGACACAGGGACTGAACCGGCAGATCCGCAGAATGTGCCGGTATCTGGGATATGAGGTACAGAAGCTGAAAAGGATCAGGATCATGAATCTGACTTTGGACGGGATCAGAGAAGGCGAATACAGAGAGATCACAGCACAGGAATGGGAAGAACTGAACCATTTACTGGAATCTTCCACAAGTGAAACAGTGATCAGAACAGGAGAACAGAATGGAAACAGCAGCGATCATGCGAATGAAAGAGCTGGTGCAAAAGCTGGACAGGGCAGCAAAGGCGTATTACCAGCAGGATACAGAGATCATAAGCAACAGAGAGTACGATCAGATGTACGACGAGCTTCAGGCTCTGGAGAAAGAGACAGGCACTGTTCTGGCAAACAGCCCAACCATAAGCGTAGGGTACGAGGCAGTTGACCAGCTTCCAAAAGAAGAACACGAATCCCCCATGCTGTCTCTGGACAAGACTAAGGACAGAGAAGTTCTGAGGGAATTTATCGGGGAACACAAAACGCTTCTGTCATGGAAGCTGGACGGACTGACGATCGTTCTTACCTACGAGAATGGAGAACTTGCCAAAGCAGTTACACGTGGAAACGGTGTGACAGGAGAGGTTGTCACCAATAATGCCAGAGTATTTAAGAACGTTCCTCTTAAAATCCCGTATCAGGGAAGACTGGTGTTGCGTGGGGAAGCGATCATTACCTATTCGGACTTTGAACGGATCAATGAATCCATAGAAGACGTTGATGCGAAATACAAGAATCCGAGAAACTTATGCAGCGGTTCTGTCCGCCAGTTAAACAATGAGATCACAGCCCGCAGGAATGTGCGTTTCTACGCATTTACGCTGGTAAGCGCCGACGGGGTTGATTTCCATAATTCAAGAGCCCGGCAGTTTGAATGGCTGAAAGAACAGGGATTTGATGTAGTGGAATACAGGACAGTCACAGCTTCAATGCTGGATGAAGCCATGGAATATTTTTCAACTGCGATCACTGAGAATGATTTTCCGTCAGACGGACTGGTTGCTCTTTATGATGATATTGCATACGGAGATTCCCTTGGAAGAACAGCGAAATTTCCCAGAAATGCTTTTGCATTCAAATGGGCAGATGAGATCAGAGAAACCCATCTTCTGGAGATCGAATGGAGCCCGTCAAGAACAGGGCTGATCAATCCGGTGGCTGTTTTTGAACCGGTTGAGCTGGAGGGAACCACTGTGAGCCGCGCCAGCGTACACAATGTGAGTATTCTAAAAGAATTGCAGCTTGGTATCGGGGATACGATCACTGTATATAAAGCAAATATGATCATTCCGCAGATTGCAGAAAACCTCACACGCAGCAGTAAACTGGAAATTCCGGATACCTGCCCTGCATGTGGCCATGGAACACAGATACAGAAGGTAAATGATGTGGAGGCACTTTACTGTACAAATCCTGACTGTGCCGCAAAGAAGATCAAATCCTTTGCACTTTTTGCAAGCAGGGATGCCATGAACATTGACGGACTGTCAGAAGCAACACTGGAGAAATTCATTGCAAGAGGCTTTATTCATGATTTCGGAGATATTTTTGAGATTGGAAAGCATCGTGATGAGATCGTGGAGATGGACGGATTCGGGGAGAAATCCTTTGAGAACCTGATGACCAGCCTTGATAAAGCTAAGGAGACTACTCTTGCGAAGGTGATCTACAGCCTTGGAATCGCCAATATCGGTCTTGCCAATGCAAAAGTGATCTGCAGGCATTTTGATGATGATCTGGAGAAGATCCGCCATGCAGATAAAGAGGAAATCAGCTCTATTGATACCATCGGACCGGTAATTGCCGGAAGTCTGACTGATTATTTTTCAAACGAGGATAATAACAGAAAACTGGATCATCTGATGAGCCATCTGACTGTTAAGAAAGAAGAAAAGACAGGTGAGCAGATTTTCCGGAACATGAATTTCGTTATCACAGGAAGTGTGGAGCACTTTGCAAACAGAGCACAGGCAAAGGAATTTATTGAGTCTCTGGGAGGCAAGGTGACCGGATCAGTAACATCGAAGACGAACTACTTGATCAATAATGACACAACTTCCAATTCTTCAAAGAATAAAAAAGCCAAAGAACTGGGAATTCCGATCCTTTCTGAAGAAGATTTCCTGAAGATGGCACAACAATAAAATAATAAGAACAGGAGATAAGATAATGCCAATTAAAATACAGAGCGATCTGCCCGTAAAAGAGATTCTGGAAAAAGAAAATATTTTCGTGATGGATGAGTCACGTGCATCCCATCAGGATATCCGCCCCATTCAGATCCTCATTCTGAACCTGATGCCTCTGAAAGAGGAGACAGAGCTTCAGCTTCTGCGTTCCCTTTCCAACACACCGCTGCAGGTAGATGTCACTTTTATGGCAGTACAGAGCCATGAAGCGAAGAATACATCTGTGAGTCATCTGAATAAATTTTATCAGACATTTCCGGAACTGAAAAATAACAAATACGATGGAATGATCATCACAGGTGCTCCTGTAGAGCAGATGGAATTCGAAGAGGTAGACTACTGGAAGGAACTGGTAGAGATCATGGACTGGACAAACACCCATGTTACCTCCACCATTTATCTGTGCTGGGCTGCACAGGCAGGACTCTACCACCACTATGGACTGAAAAAACGCAAACTTGATAAGAAGATGTTCGGTCTTTTCTGGCATAAAGTGATGAACCGTAAGATTCCGCTGGTACGCGGATTCGACGATATGTTCCTTGCACCTCATTCCAGACATACGGAAGTTCCCATCGAGGATATCCATAACTGTAAAGAGCTGACAGTGCTTGCTGAATCCGATGAAGCAGGGCTTTTCCTTGCAATGGCAGACGGCGGCCGCAAGATCTTTGTAATGGGACATCCGGAATATGATCGTGTGACTCTTGACGGTGAGTACAAACGTGATGTCAGCAAAAACCTGCCCATCGAAATCCCGGAGAATTATTACAAAGACAACAACCCGGAAAACAGACCGCTCCTTATGTGGAGAGCACATGCGAACAACCTGTATACAAACTGGCTGAACTACTATGTCTACCAGTCAACTCCGTTCGACCTGTATGGAACACCGGATTTTGAGCATATTTAGGGGATTTGCAGGAAATTCAATTTCACATATTTTACTGTATTTTCACATAATTTCATGCGAAAATGGAGTAAAAATGAGGTCAAACATGTGAGAAAATGGTGTCAAAACTGAGCAGTACAATGCAGATACAGTAGTGACACTGAAAGATTTTCCGAAAATCTCCATGACATTTGCAGAGATGTTTGAGAATGTAGAATAATCAGTTGAGATAAGAAAGGACACAACAATCATATGAACATAGGAAACAATATAGGAAATATCATGAAGATCACAGGCGCATGGAACACCTTTAAGAGCAATCATCCCAAGTTCCCGGCATTCTGTCAGGCAGTTTCACGCAAAGGACTTAAAGAAGGAAGCATTATTGAAATTGCGATCACCACTCCTGAGGGAGAGAAGATAGAGACAAACCTGAAAGTAAAGGACAGTGACCTGGAATTACTGAAACAGTTGTCTGACCTGAAAATGTGAAAAAGTTTACAAAAATTTTATTTGAATAACAGGTATAAATCTGCTATAGTATTCTATGTTGGTTAAGTTGATTATTATTCGTTCCCATATATAAGAATGATAGGTTCTCAAAAGAAAGAAGAGGAAGAAAATTGCGTAAAAAATCACATATTTTATTAGCAAGATACCTTGCGGATCAGATGCAGACCACAGCAAGCCTGCAGTCTCACAGAAAGGCTTTCTGCCTGGGCAGCATTCTGCCGGATATCAAACCGTCCTTTATCACCAGGAGACACGAGTTCTACGGAACATTTGAAGATGTCAAGAACCGGATGAAAGAACTGGCAGATATCAGACCGGATGAGAGTAACCAGAGAGTTTACTGGCGGCGGTTCGGCGAAGTGATCCACTATATGGCGGATTATTTTACCTTTCCTCATAACAAAACATATACAGGAAGCTTCAGCCAGCATAATCATTATGAGAAAGTACTTAAGAACAGACTGAAAGAATGTATACAGCAGGGAGAAGCACATGCATATCTGGAACCGGCCATCCGCTTCGCAGATTTCCCCACCCTGATCGATTATATCGAAGCTACTCATGAGAAATACCTCAACAAGCTCCGCAGCGTGGAAGAGGATATACGCTTTATCCTGAATATGTGTTTTCAGGTAGTGCAGGGACTGATACAGATCTGTATTGGTAATAAGAACTTTGCAGGAGCCATTCAGGCAGCCTGACAGAGATACGCTAAGAATACAGGAAGGCTGTGTGGAAATCATATCCGCACAGCCTTCCTGCATTCTGAAACATATCTTCCTCACTGCTTGTTGCTTTTCGCAACTTCTGCAGGGGGACTTACTTGATTCGGTTAAAATGTGACAAAAAAATGAATTTTGGTCAAATCTGGAATTTACCTGCCCTGAGCTGTTGATTTCAAAAAATGATTATGCTAGAATAAAACAGGTTAATATTTCGGGATAATTCACTTATGAAATAACATAATAATGTGAAAAGTAATTTAGACAGTATGCCCTTATAAACAGGGGGTAAGGACATGCTCACAGTAAGAAGGGAGCAATTTAGATATATGAAAAACAAGTATCTTACCAGATTCTTATGTCTGACATTGATGTCAGGAATGGTATTATCCGGTCCTGCGTCCGTACTTGCAGCAGAGGATACTGCTGCGTATACAGCAGACGGTTCTGATTTCAGCGATTCCGGTGATTTTGATTCAGGATCAGAGGATCCGGCGCCGGCAGATCCGACTCCTGCAGAGCCAACACCTGCGCCGGTAGACCCGACTCCTGCACCGGTAGATCCGACACCAACAGATCCGACACCAACACCTGCAGAGCCAACACCTGCACCGGCAGATCCGACTCCGACACCAACAGATCCGACTCCGACACCTGCGAATCCTACACCAACACCGTCTTCACAGATTACGAAGGCAGCCCAGGATGTGATCGACAGAATCAAAGAGTTGAACGCACAGACCATCACGCTGGAGAAGAAAGCCACTGTTCAGAGCATCCGCACTGCATATAATGCCTTGTCTGATACAGAGAAGGCACAGGTTTCTAATTATAATCTGCTGGTTCAGGCAGAAGCGACTATTGCTCAGCTGGAAGCGCAGAAGAACAATGCGAATACGAATAATCCATTTACGAGTAATACCAGTGCTGCACAGACCGGAACTCCGGTATATTATGCGTCCAATATCCACGCAGGTAAGGATTTCTATCTGGACAGCCTGAAGAATAACTACAATCTGACCTTCTCAGATGATTTCGCTTCTGTTATGGATGAGATCGAGAAGGAATATAAAGAGAAGAACAAAGTAGCAGATGTCAGCGATGCAAACGGCAGCAAGACCACCACATCTGCAGACAGTCTTCTGGTAAGAAACTGGCAGGATATCCTTGCAGTCTATGTATATCAGCAGAGCCAGGATGGAAAAACAGAATTTACCCTGGATTCTTCCTGCAAGAAAGACCTTGCGAAAATCTTTGCAGAGATGAACCCGATCGTAAGGGACAAGCAGGATATCACTCACGTTACATACGCTAATCGTAAAATCAACTACTATATTAAGAAAAATAAAATCGCAAAAAAGGATCGTACGATCCTTAAGAAATATGTGGAGACAGACTGCAAACTCCTCTGCGCGGTAGTAACAGCTGCCAACGGTTTTGTCCGCGAGAGCGTAGGAGATGATGTTTCCGAGGAAAGAGTAAATGTTATCTCCGCAGCCTATTCACTGGTTGGTAAAGTCGGTTACTTCTGGGGCGGCAAATCCACAGTGATCGGTGAAGATCCAGGTTGGGGAACCAGCGAGAAGGTATCAGCCGAGGGAAGCAAGAGCACCGGAACCATCCGCGCATACGGACTGGACTGCAGTGGTTTTGTCACCTGGGCAGTGATCAACGGATATCAGGATAAAGCAATGCAGGAAGCTGTAGGCGACGGAACTTCCGATCAATGGGAGAAAGCAAACGTGGTAACTGAGGCAGATGCACAGCCCGGAGATCTGGTGTTCCAGAAAGGACCGGAAGCAGGAAGCGATAATCATGTAGGCATTCTCTGCGGTAAAACAGACGCAGGTGACTGGATCGCAGTACACTGCTCCTCCGGTAAGAATGGAGTAACAGTAGGCGAAGCATACAGTGCAAGCTTCCGTTACATCCGCCAGCCATCCTTCTACCCGACACAGGAACAGGTTCAGGAAATGCAGAGCAGCAGTACGGTAAGCACAACAACAGGTGATGCAGCAGCTTCCACAGGAACAGATATCTTTTCTGCAAATGTGACAGTAAGCAATACTCTGCAGGATGCGATGAAGTCAAATACTTCCGACTCAACAGGATTCACAACATTGGAATCCACTGAGAAGACTTCCATCCTTCCGGATAAGATTGATCTGTCAAAAGAGAAAGTCGCTGTATTTAAGGCAAAATAAAATGTATAAAAGAAGAGAAAGTCATACAAAAAAGTCTGGCTTTCCCTTCTTTTTTCGTGTATAAACTTTTTTATCTGTTAACTTAAACGGTTAAGTAAAACTGACGAATTTGCTTATTGGTCTGCGGAATATGCTTCAAAAACGAAAAAAATATTCGAAAATATGGAAACAAAAATTGACAAAGTGTACGAAATATGTTAACTTTAAACCAATAATAAAACGTCAGACACAAAAGGTGGAATTAGTCCC
>OGZG01000954.1_pt1 | contig 22373 bp, 18 predicted proteins | sample 1576781 | NCBI WGS metagenome assembly OGZG01 (sample SAMEA3541502, study PRJEB24748) | human gut metagenome | biome: human gut; feature: human-associated habitat; material: faeces | place: China | collected 2012 | reverse complement strand
ATACAGAACGTCACGCCCCTGTACAAAACGGAACGTGTGCAACGAATCGCAGTCCGAAACCGCACGTGTGCCGACACCCCGACCGCAGACCGGTGCGGAGAGCAAAAGGATATATCCGAGCAGCAGTAAAATTCTGTTCATGGCGGCAATCTCTAAAAAACGGTTTACAAACAAAGTTCTGTCAAATGGATTTCGCTGAATATGCTGCGCATCATCTGGTTGACAACCCCCATACGGGAGGCCACCGACCCATAACGGCCATAGACACGCTGCTCGTCGACATCCGGAGAAACCGGACACACCCCCTCGTGCAGGATCAGCAACAAGGACAGCAGGTCGATGGAGCCCAAAGGCTTGCACAGTTCATAAGAAACGGGACTATCGGGAGATTCCGGGCATATACAGCGAATCAGCCCTCCACGCTCCAACAGGGGAAGGAGGACAGAAACATTCCGGAAAGCGCAATCGGAAGAAACAGGAGGAGAAGATATGCCGGCATCACGGTAATAGATGTAACGAAGCACCCTGATAGCCTCCTGGGTTAAAATTGTAAGCATAACTTTTTGTTTTGTTTGTGAAGACCGTTACTTTGTAGGTAACGGCATTTAACAAATATCTGAAACAGACAGCGTTCTAAACCGAATAATTAGATTTAAACAACAAAAGGCATCCGATGATGGCAATAAAATGTTCATCCACGTTAAATTACACCAACGCGGACAACCCTTCTTATTGCTTTTTTAAGAGAAAATAGGGAAAACTAATGCTAAGCATGCATCTTTTTTAAAATTAATTATCTTTTTATTGAGAAACTTGCCTTTTTATTTGTTTGTGTGAAAAATAATATCCAATTTTGCAGCAATTATTCATTGCCGTTACCTACAAAGTAACAGACTATTTATATCCCTGTATATAAGTGTAATACATTCAAATCATTTTATCTTTAAACCGCATTCAGCACATAGTTGAGTATCTTCCTGTTTGTCCGATCTACTTCCCTATCCCCGAAAGGTTTCAGGTAAGTTTCCGTAACTTTCACCGAAGAGTGTCCCAGCCCACGGCTGATCACTCCCACGGGCGTCTCCTGATGAAAGGCAATCGTGGCCCACGTGTGACGCGCGGTGTATGAACTGAGCCTGCCGCCCAATCTCAAATCCACCGACACCCGTTCCAACCGGCGGTTCAGGTTACGCAACGCATATTGGTACTCCTGATAAGGAGTCAATGCCTTCTTTGTATGCCGCTTTCGGGTGCGGGGCTGCCCCAAAATAGGCAACAGATAACTCGGATGGCAGTTCTCAACCATCCTCCTATTGATAATTTCCATCGCCTCACGGGGCACGGTAATGCTGACCTCCTGCCCCGTCTTATGCCGGCAGTAGGTCAGCACCCCCTTGTCAAGATTGCTCCTGCGCAAGTGTGCCAGATCGACAAACGGGATGCCCCGCAGCATAAACATCAGTACAAACCAGTCCACAGCCTTCGCCGAGGCCGATTCATCCGGACACCCCGACATGCGGATCATACGCCCCACCGTGCGGGCATCCACGGCACGCTTCACGTCGGAGCGCGTACCGGTGTATACCTTGTCGAAAAGCCCGGTCACATATCCCGGACGCCCCTTCATCCCCCGGTTGTAGCCCGCACGCAGGGCACGCATGTAAGTAGACACCGTGTTCCAGCTAAGCCCCCGGCCAAGCAGCAGAAATTCGTAATTCCCCAGAAACGCCGGGGTCACCTCTTCAAATCCTATCTCCTCCTTTCCCGCGCTCTCCCTGAGCAAACGCAGCATGTTGTGGTAAATGCGCCGGGCGGACTCACGGCCCTCTTCACGGAACCTTTCAATCTCCGAAATCATAAATACTGTTAATGTTTCATTCATCTTATTCCTTGTTTTTAGTTTACAAATCTTCTTTAAATATAAATTGTGTAAATAGTCGGATAACCGAATCTATATCTTTACAAAAAACATCTAAAGAGACTTTGCAGAACAATCCCCAGGACGATATGCTATGCTCTTTTTGTATATCTTTGCCGATCCTAACGTCGTTTTAACAAACATTGGCATCCAGCCATCCCATGCAAACCTCAAAGTAAGATGAAAAAGAGCATTCAAGACCTGAAAGAGTCACTAAGAAAGAAGGAAGAGAAACAACAAAGACTGCACGAACAAGAAGATAAGATAGAAAAAGACATCCGTGTGCTGCGATACCTGATAGAACGGGAGGAACAGGCCGCCTCTGCGCAAGCCCCCCGGAAACGGAAAATCGCCCGAAAGCAGGTAAGCGACTTCTTCACCCGGATCGCCCTGTTTTACGAAGATCTGCAACGGCGCCTGAACCTGCGCATCACTTATCGCTGCTTCTGCCGCTGGCTCTGCACCCGCTACGAGTTCGAGTCACGCTACCGCGACCGCCACAAGTTGTCGCCTTGCACGGTACTGGGGTATTTTAAAAGGGAAAGGGGTGGGTAAGCTTCATCAGTCAACCTACATAGTGGGCAATGCTTATGGGTTGCTTAGTATATTGTTTTTCTAAGAGAGAACTTCACCCAAAGATGTTTTCAACAAAGTAGATTTACCCGACGCCGAGGTCCCGTCAGGATGACAATCGGATACTTGTTTGTCATCTCTAATAACTTCTGTTTTATCATTGTTAGTTCACACGGCAGGATTGAATCAAGGATATGCCGTATATACCGCGGGGAAGAACTTATTATCTGTATTTCCAAAATTTTGAGCAATATACAAAATTATTTTTCTGATACCTGCATCGGCTGTATCAGTCCTTATTACCGCATGCTTCATAATCACTCCTCCTGAAGCATTTTTCTCAAATCATCAAATGTTTCCGTTATCGGAGCAACTCTGCCATTTTTAACATCATCTTCCGCTTCGGCTAATACTTCTAATAATTCTATTCTTGCTTTCATATTTTTATATTCTTCATAGGAAAGTGTAACCGTATCACCTCTGCCATTTACTGTAATAATCACTGCTTCTTTGTTTTCCTTACACAGTTTTGATATTTCAGAATAATGATTTCGCAAATCAGCAGATGGTCTTATTGTTTCTTGTAATGTCAACATATTAGTCACCTCCGTGTATAATATATGCAAATTATATCATCTTTTGTGTATATATTCAATATCGGATGTTGTGCTGTTTGTGTCAATAAATCTTAAATTACCATCAGCGTATAAATCACACATACGCTTCATCATTAAGCCCCTGCTGCATAAGACGAACTTTCGCCTTTTTACTGCTGTAGAGTTTTGTCACTTTCGTATTTTTGTTGTAGGAATAATAAAAAAGTTTACCTTTCTCATTTACAAATTCACCAATCCAGGTACCGTTTTGCGTTACATCCAGTATCATTCCTGTACGCACGGTCCAATTGTGCATGCCACACTGATTGCCGTCATTATATCCATTTCCATAATTCTTCAAAAAAGAACTTAGTTCTTCCTCATAGGTAATCGACTTCCCGGTCTTTTTATTTAAACTTACAACAACATAATTTCTGTCGTATGAAATTTCCTGATATGCTCCAATTTTATACTGATAATCTACTGCTAATTGCAAATACATTGTATTGCCGATAAAATAGAACTTATCAATATGCATCGAATGGAATGCATCTGTGGAAAACTTCTCTTTTACACACTGCATTAATACATCCATTGAAATCAGGTTTGTTTTCTTCTTCTTTGCCATATCATAACAAACAATCCACTTTTCTGTTGGAACATACAGTTTTTTACCAGAAATGCCAACCTGCGTATCTAACTTTTCATGTTCATCATAACGGTAGCGTTTTGACTCATACTGCGAAGCCTTATTTACTATTTTTTTACGTTTTCCGGTAGACAGATTTAACTGGTAAAAGGCTTCATCAATTTTTTTATAATAACTCTTAAACCGCGAGTAATAAATGCAGTTTCCAATCTTTGCAGTAAGCCCCGATGCATCCTTTGCAACATTAATACTGCTGTAATAGACAGGCTTTCCGGTAAGTGACGTTTTCTGTTTCGTTTTCTTATTATAAGATACAATCGAATTGTTTATGCGATAGACAATTTTTTTATCCGTCGCATAAAGGAACTCCCGCCATTCGTTGACATAAAACAATTTCTTTTTCTTTTTTACTTTTAACTTTCCGGTCTTTTGGTTCAACGGAACCTGCCATACATAACCGGTCGACGAATCCTTCCGATTTACTTTGTAATAATAAATATAGCTTTTCGTCTTGTAAATTTCCCTCATTGAATACTCTTTTTTAATCAATGTGTACTTTTTCTTTTTACTGCCATCATTTCCATAGAGTTCAATTCCGTCTTTGTAATTACTGCAGTAAACATACTTTTTGCCAGTGTACGGATTCGCTGTCTTTGCTTTTGAAACCGCCGCCTGCGGTAAAATCATAGAAAGTACAAAAACCATGCAAACCCCTATTTTGCTGAATTTTTTTACCATATACATCATCCTCCTTCTCGGGTTGTTTCTATAAACAATACGATTGAAAATGGTAAAATGTTGCAGTTTTTTAAATCTATTTTTACTTTTTTTATAACATTTTCCATTTTTCATTCGTATTGTAAATAGACACCCACAAAAAAGCAAATAATTATCGAAGGGAGAATTTAACTATGAAGAAAAAATTGATGTAACAAGCAATAAAGGGAAAGTAAAAAATCTTGACATTCCAGCTACACTTGGCGGTGCACCGGTAACACAAATAGGTTATGATTACATCACAAGAGATGCCAATTCTGGAGATGGCTTTGATGAATTCGGCCAGACAGTTTTTGGCATATATGTAGAAGAAGCACACAACTGCGATGGTGCTTTTGAAGATATATTGATAAAAAAGCAAAAAAGAGTACAAAATAATATTTCCTTTTTTTCTCCCTGATGTGGTACAATGGAAAAAGACAATTTCCGGCGTCTGCCGGTTAAGGGAGGTACATATGAACAAAAAAGAAATCGCAGAAATCAAAAAACGATTTACAAAAACAAAATGCAGCTTTACAAGACTCTGCGGATGTTACGTGGATGCCGACAAGCAAAAACGCATGACTTTAAAGGAAGCGTTTTTAGGTCTTCCGGAAGAAGAAATGTTTAAATACATTGACATTTTCCGCAAAACACTTTCCGGCTCCATCGGAAAAACACTTCTGAATATGGAGTTTCCAACCGAACAGGAAACAAAAGAAGATGGCACGCAGGTATTTTTAATGAAACTGTTACAAAGCAAACTGACCGATGATGAATTGCTGGATGCCTTATATGACAAAGTAATTGAAAATTACGGCTATCCGGAAAATTATTTTATTATTTTGGTTCATGACGCTTATGATATTCCGAAAATCACAACAGACGGCATTGAAAATTTTGATGCATCGGAATATGTGTATGATTACATTCTTTGCAGCATCTGTCCGGTTAAGCTGACAAAACCGGGACTTTGCTACAATGCAGAGACCAACCACATTCAGGACCGGATTCGCGACTGGCTCGTACAGCCGCCGGAACTTGGCTTTTTGTTCCCGGCATTTAATGACCGCAACATGGATATTCACAGCCTTTTGTATTATTCCAAAAATGCGGATGAGGTGGATGAGGTGATTACCGACAAGCTCCTCGGCTGCCGTATGCCGCTCCCGGCAAAAAGCCAGAAAGAAACATTCAACGCAATTGTAGAGGAATCGCTTGGCTTAGAATGTGATTATGAGGTGGTTAAATCCATTCATGAAAATCTGAATCAGATGGTAGCAGAAAACAAAGAAAATCCGGAGCCTCTCACATTAGATAAATCCGACATGACGCATCTTCTGGAAAAATGCGGTGTTGAGGAAGAACAAATTGAGGCTTTTGAGACACATTATGACGAGTCCGTCGGAGAAAATGAAACACTGGTTGCCACCAACTTATCCAATACAAGGAATTTTGAGGTGCGCACCCCGGATGTTAAAGTTTCCGTTAATCCGGAGAGAACCGACTTAGTAGAAACAAAAGTAATCGACGGCGTTCCGTGCTTAGTCATTGAAATTAATGATTTAGTAGAGGTAAATGGAATTCAGATTGTATCTGAGCTTGCTCATAAGGACAAAGAAACTGAAGAAGAATAATATGATAAAGGCAGTTTCACGAAGGATTTTCCTTCTTGAAACTGCCTTTTTACGTCTCTTATATTGAATTATAAATTATGCCAACAATTCATCTGCTAACGCTTCCATCTGAGCGACATCTGCCTCTTTCATCGTCGACTTGATTGTAACCATGTTGTCACAGAGTGTCATATTTTTCATCTTCTCAAATGCTTCGCGCATTTTCTTATTTGCTACCGGAGCCCAACTTCCGTTTTCCATGAAGGCAACTTTTTTGTTCTGGAAGTTTTTGTGACCTAAGTGGTACAGGAAATCCTGCATAACCGGAAACAGACCGCCATCATATGTTGCACAGGCAACTACGATTTTATCATAACGGAACGCATCTTCAATCGCCTCAGCCATATCTTCTCTTGACAAATCACTGACAACGACTTTTTTTGCACCTTTGGCTTCTAACACTTCACCAAGTTTTTTCGCTGCTTTTGCCGTATTTCCATGAATGGATGCATAGGCAACAAATACACCATCATCTTCTGCTTCGTAGCTGCTCCAAACCTGATATTTACCAATATAATAGGCAAGGTTTTCCTGAAGAATTGGTCCATGAAGAGGACAAATCTTCTGAATATCCAAGCCGGCTGCCTTTTTCAACAAAGCGGCTGCCTGCGCACCATATTTACCTACAATATTAAAGTAATATCTTCTTGCTTCACAAGCCCAGTCTTCATCAGCATCCAGCGCACCAAACTTACCAAAAGCATCGGCAGAGAACAAAACTTTTTCCGTGGATTCATAAGAAACCATAACCTCCGGCCAGTGAACCATCGGTGCCATCACAAACGTAAGTGTGTGTGCACCAAGAGACAAGGTATCTCCCTCAGCAACAACCACTTTTTTGTCTGTTACATCCATCTCAAAGAACTGTGGCAGCATCGCAAATACTTTCGCATTGCTGACAAACTGCATCTGCGGATATTTTTCAGCAATTGCCTGAATGCTTCCGCTGTGGTCCGGCTCCAAATGAGAAATCACAAGATAATCCGGTGTTTTTCCATCAAGTTCTCTCTCTAATTTTTCCAGCCATTCATCAGTTTTTCTGGCATCCACCGTATCCATAACAACAATTTTTTCATCCAAAATCACGTAAGAATTATACGATACGCCATTTGGCACAATGTACTGGCTCTCAAACAAATCAATATCTTTATCGTCCACTCCAATATAACGAATGGCATCTGAAATCGTCACATTACTCATTTACAAATCCTCCTTATCCTTAGGTCAATAATATCGACTTAAGAATAACACCATCCCATAGAAAAATCAAGGCATATACGGAACTCTTTGTTTTTTTACTTTTACGATTGCATATACATGAATCTTTGAACTGGAATAAAGTTTCTTGATTTTATTCTTTTTCACTGTTTTCGTCTTTGATTTACCATTTTTCTTGTATTTGACAAGGTAGGAAATCTGCTTTTTATAATTGCCATCGTCATTACACACAAGTTTAAAATAAGGTTTTGCCCATGTATAATTTCCTGATTTCTTTTTCGCATAGGTTCCCATGTCAAATTGTGTACGAATAATTGATGTTAAGTTTGGGTCAATGCTTACCTTTGTCTTCTTGCTCTTAACATTCAGTTTTTTCACTAGATTGCTGTCAGATATATATAAATCCTTAACTGACTTTGAAACAATTATTTTTTGAATTTTAGAACCAGCACTTATGGTTACATTTCTTTTTCCCTTAACCTCTAATTGATTTATTTTCCCATGCATACCGTCTCTTGATGGTGTAACGCAATCTTCCCAAAAATTACTGTCAAAATTGCCATTTAGTATCACATTTTTAATATTAGCGAACGCGTTCCTAACACAAATTGAATCTTTGAATACGATTTTCGTTAATTTTGCAGCATCCAAAAAATTCTCAGCATAAATATACTTTAGGCTTTTTGGCAAATTAAGTTGTTTTAAATTCGGTGTATTCGCAAAAGCAAATTCTCCTATTTTTTTTACTCCCTCCGGAATCGTAATCTTTTCTACTGACTTACTATCTGTCGAAAATACATGTCGAGAATTTTTAAATTCAGCATACTCACTATCTGTAAAATGATATTCGTTTTCCTCATTAAAATAGTAATCATATTCATTCCAACATATTCCAATCTGCACAATGGAATATCCATCAATTATCTTCGGAATTACCACTTCTTTTGTCGGTTTAATCTTTAACACGGTTGCGGTTTTATTGGCTTCATCTAAAACTGCATATTCATAGTTCCCTGATGTAATTCGCTTATATTGCGATATTGCTTTACTTGTTGTGCCGTTTGTAATTGACGTAAACAAAAGTGCTGTTAACATAATAATTGATACAATTTTTTTCATACTTTGCCTCCTATCTAACCAGTTTTCACCAGTCTTTATAATTGAATTTATCATCGTATGTATACACGCCCCATAAATTATATTGATACAAAGTAAACTCTGCCTTATGTTTTTTCATTTCGGATAATGTCTCGTAATTTTGATTATATGATGCGCTATATCGATTGGAATACCAATACGGATTATCCTCGTATGCAGTGTTTAAAGTAACCGAATATTCTTTATTGTTACAATATACCTTAAAATTTGATTTTAGGCAATCCTTTAACCTTACTACAGGAATAGCCTTGTATTTATTAATATATTTTTTGCATTTTTTATATCCTTCAGTCGTAAAATTTCCTTCATATATCCTACTATTCCAACATGCATCACCATACCAATCAGTACAAACACTCTCTCCGCTTCTCTTTGTAATCATATTAATATCTACTTTAGCTCTGTGACACAAATAATCTGCTTGCGTATGTAAAAGAACTCCCATAAGCATATAACCGCTATGTAATGCAGTTCGCATATTTACTATCTTTACATCAAAGTAACCTTGGATAGTTGTCATTAGTTTACTCATATCTCGCACAATTGATTTTTTCATTGAATTATCTATCCATACACCATAATATGAGTCTTTATTATTATAATTATTAACATTTGTGTCGAGCATACTTCTATATACTAATCTTCGTCTTGCAAGTTCATACAAAAAATTTTCTGTAAATTGTATTTCAGCGTCTTCATAGTGTGGTGTGGCGTGATACGGCGAATATTTATATTCTTTATTCGCATTAATATTTTTCCATTTTTCTATACAATATGCCTCATCGTCAATATGTTTTGCTGCTAATCCGACAATTTTTTTATTATTTTCTTGACCTGTTACATCTGGAGTACCTTCTGCAAAAAATTCTAGAGGCATGGAGTTTATCATACTTAAATGTCCACTTCCAATATTACCTATTGTATCTTTCCATTTATCTTTACTCCAGGTTCCCTCAACAACATCAGACTCACTAAATGATTCTTGTGATATGATTTTTGTTTTATAATCAGCATACATTTTCTCGCTTTGATTCTCGCGCTTATAATGTTTTGCATATTTTATTGCACTATATAGACTAACAGCACCCGCTTTCGTATTCTTAACCTCTTTACTTGAATTACGTATAATGGCAGTAATATCTTTCATATTTAGCTTTGGATATCTCTTCATCAAGACTGCTGCCGTTGCAGTAACATGAGGTGCTGCAAGACTTGTTCCATCTGTCAGTACATACGATCCAACATAACCAGTAGTATTAATATTTACACCCGGTGCATATACATCAACACTTTCATCTGAAGGCGAAAACTCTGCAACTTCATTTTTATCATTTATTGCTCCAACCGATAACACATTTTTATATTTTGCAGGATACTCTACTTTCTTTTCATTTCCAGCCGCTGCTACCATGAGTATATTATGATTTGCTGCATCATTAATTGTATTTTCTAGAATTTCTGAATATTTGTCCATTCCAAAACTCATATTAATGATATCTATCTTATTATCAATACACCAATTTATTGCTTTGATTACATTTGATACTGTACTCTGATTTTCTGAGTTCAATACCTTCAAAGAGTAGATTGACGCCCCTTGTGCTAAACCAACTACTCCCATATTATTGATTCGTCCAGCAAGGACTCCGGCAACTTCCGTTCCGTGTCCACAGTTATCAATTGGTTTATATCCATTGACTCTATCCGAGAAATCCACCCATCCTTTTGTATTCAAATCATCATGAACATCTATGCCGGAATCAATCACTGCAATCTTAATTCCTTGAGCATTATTCTTTTTTATTTTTGTCCCTCCCGCAACATTTGCAATATTCCAAGGAATTATATCCTTATGATTTTTCTTGTCATAATCCGCAGGAATAAACTTTGTTGGGTCCTCTGAATATTCTTTTCTGTTCTTTAATACAGGCATTTTTTTCTGAACTCGGATTTTCTTTTCAGGTTTCTCTAGCCCATTCATAATATAGTTTGGCTCCACTACCAGAGAATCATCATTCACTATTTCTTGTTTCTTGACTGTGTTCAAAGAGACATCTAGTATATCTGATTCTTCAAGATACTGTTGATCCTTTTTTTCATGGCTAACTACTATATTGTTTGCGAGTTTATTTTTTATCCTTTTTTTATCAGCATCCTTCTTTATTTTAACAATAAAGCGACTTTCCTTTTTTTGTTGTGAGTTCTTCGCGTTCGTCTCAATCTCCGTATTGCAGAATACTTTAGCCTGTACTAATGGATTTACTCCAAGTACAGATATAGCAAGGGTAAGACTAATTATGCTTTTAATTTTTTTCATTTCCTTAATACCTCCTAAAATATTACTTTGTTTTGTGTTAGTATTTTCTCTTTGATTAGTCCATCATGTTACAAATTCCTAATTACCGTGTACCAAAAGATAGGCTTTGATTATTCAACACCTCTTTCTACTACAATATATTTATGGTTAATACCCCTTACAGCCAGTAAGGAATTACCCATCTTGTTGCTTAAGCTGTTAGAATGTAGGTAGCAATCGGATATCTTCCTCTTTCTTGGACTTCGCGTCCGTACAAAAGACTGATAACCAGCTCCTCATTCGCAGCGTTCGTTTTATGCAGGTTGAATCGCTATATGTGCATTCGTGTCACACCACAGTAGATGGAATAGGCAATGAGTAAAACTGGTATTTATCCATTGTAGCAATCTTAAGGAGTGACAAATTTATGAACGCAGTAGGTATCGATGTTTCAAAAGGGAAAAGCATGGTTGCTATTATGCGACCTTTCGGTGAAATAGTTTCTGCACCTTTTGAAATCAAGCATACAGCCAGTGATATCAATTCACTTGTAGAACTAATTAACTCTGTTGAAGGTGAATCCCGAATTGTAATGGAGCATACAGGACGTTACTATGAAGTCCTTGCCCATCAGCTTTCAGAGGCAAACCTTTTCGTCAGTGCCATTAACCCAAAACTTATCAAGGATTTTGATAATGATTCCCTTCGTAAAGTCAAATCCGACAAAGCTGACGCTGTTAAGATTGCACGATATGCACTTGACAAGTGGCAAAATCTTAAACAGTATAGTGTTATGGATGAATTACGCAATCAACTTAAAACCATGAACCGTCAGTTCAGCTTCTACATGAAGCACAAGACGGCTATGAAGAATAATCTTATCGGCATTCTTGACCAAACCTATCCTGGTGTTAATACTTACTTTGATAGTCCTGCACGCAGTGACGGCAGCCAGAAATGGGTTGATTTTGCATCTACATACTGGCATGTGGACTGTGTCCGTAAAATGTCCCTGAATGCCTTTATCGACCATTATCAAAACTGGTGCAAACGTAAGAAGTACAACTTCAGCCAATCCAAAGCTGAAGAAATCTATGGAAAAGCAAAGGAACTTGTTCCTGTACTTCCTAAGGATAACATTACAAAGCTTATTATCAAGCAAGCCGTAAACCAGCTTAACATTGCCTCTGCAACGGTTGAATCACTACGCACACTTATGAACGAAACTGCTTCCCAGCTTCCCGAATACCCTGTCGTTATGGCTATGAAAGGCGTAGGAACTTCACTTGGTCCTCAGTTGATGGCTGAGATTGGCGATGTTTCCCGTTTTACTCATAAAGGGGCTATTACTGCTTTTGCCGGTGTGGATCCTGGTGTTAATGAATCGGGAAGTTATGAACAAAAAAATGTTCCAACTTCAAAACGAGGCTCATCTAATCTTCGAAAGACTTTATTTCAGGTAATGGATGCCTTAATAAAAACACACCCACAGGATGATCCTGTGTATCAGTTCATAGACAAGAAGCGGGCACAAGGCAAGCCTTACTATGTCTATATGACTGCAGGTGCCAACAAGTTTCTAAGAATCTATTACGGACGAGTGAAAGAATATCTTTCATCTCTTCCAGAATCCTAATCATTATTATGATTTTCAGACCAGCACTGGTGTGGTGGTCTTATTTTGATACCTAATTTTCAACCTGTATAAAATTTTCAATGTTCTTCAATTTAGCCTTGACTTTTTATTTGCAGGCTTCTGTTTGGATTTATGTGACTTTTATCACTTAAATTCAACTACAGTTACACCATATCCGCCTTCCCCGTATTCTCCCATGCGGTAACTTTTGACGTACTTGCTTTTTTTGCAGTGGTTTTGGACAGCGTTTCGCAGGGCACCGGTGCCGACTCCGTGGATGATGGTTACCTGATGGAGTTTGGCAAGGTAGGCGTCATCTAAATATTTGTCAAGCAGAAAAAGGGCTTCGTCCACCGTTTTTCCAATTAAATTAATTTCCGGTGAAATAGTCATTGCCTTTGCCATTTTCATGTTTCTTGCATGGGTAATGGATGCTTCTTTTTTGGCAGCTTTGGTTTCCTGCTCCAAAAGTTCTAGGTCGCTTACGGAAACTTCCGAGCGCAAAATGCCCATTTGGACAAAACATTTTCCTTTGCTGTTTGGAAGCGTGCTCACGGTTCCTTTAATACCCATCGAATGAACCATAACAATGTCACCAATCTGCAATTTGTCCGGTGCTTTCTTTGGTGCCTTTTTGGTTCCCTCTATCGTCAGTTCGCTCTCAGTTTCGTTGAGCGCTTTGCGCAGGTTTGCACGCTCTTTTTCCATTTCTTTTGTCATGCCGGAACCTTTCATCCACTTGTTGTACTTGCGGATGGATTCGTCGGCAGTGTCCTTTGCCTTCTGGATAATCTCGTGGGCCTCTTCGTTTGCACGGCGTAAAATTTTATCCTTGGCGGCATCAATCCGCTCGTTTTTCGCCTTCATTTTATCACGGAAATGCTCTGCTTCTTCTCGGATTTTTTTCGCTTTCTCGCGCTCTTTTTCAGCGGCGGTTCTGGCGTCCTCAAGTCCTGTGACAACGTCTTCAAAACTGCGGCTGTCGGAGTCGACAAGTTTGCCTGCCTCATCAATAATTTCTTTTGGAAGTCCTAATTTTCCGGATATCGCAAACGCATTACTTTTTCCCGGAACGCCGACTAACAGCCGGTAAGTCGGCTGCAAAGATTCTACGTCAAATTCACATGAGGCGTTTTCAACACCATCGGTGGACAGGGCATAAATTTTTAATTCGCTGTAGTGCGTCGTAGCCATAGCGGTTACATTTCGGTTATGCAGATTATCTAAAATCGCAATCGCGAGTGCGGCACCTTCCGTTGGGTCGGTTCCGGCGCCAAGCTCATCAAAGAGTGCCAGTGTCTTTTTGTTCGCACGTTTCAAAATATAAACGGTGTTTACCATGTGGGAGGAGAATGTACTCAGACTCTGCTCAATACTCTGCTCATCGCCGATATCGGCGTAAACTTCTTCGTATACGCGCAGGTGTGAGTGGTCATATGCCGGAATATGCAGACCGGCCTGTCCCATCAGAGTAAATAATCCAACCGTTTTTAACGATACTGTTTTACCACCGGTGTTTGGTCCGGTGATAATCAGCAAATCATAAGTTTTTCCGAGTGTCACATCAATCGGTACGACTTTATCTTTTGGAATCAGCGGGTGGCGTCCCTTTTTAATATGGATGTAATCCTGGTCGAAAAGTGGTTCGCTTCCCTGCATTTTTTTGGAAAGTTTTGCCTTTGCAAAGATAAAGTCAAGCTCTGCGAGCAGTAACACATTTCGCTGTAAGTCTTCGGCGTAAGGCGCTGCAAGAGCACTTAACGACGCCAGTATTTTTTCAATTTCTTCCTGCTCTTTCATACCCAGTTCTGCCAGCTCATTGTTTAGCTGCACAATTGCCATCGGCTCAATGAAAAAGGTCGAGCCGGTTGAACTTTGGTCATGAATCATACCCGGAAAAGTGGATTTATATTCCTGCTTAACAGGCAGACAATACCTGCCGTTTCGCATGGTGACGATGTTGTCACGCAGCATGGAACCGGATAGATTCATAGTTGCCGTCAATTGCTCGCGTACTTTATCGTTCGTAGTTTTCATGGCACGGCGAATTCGTTTCAGTTCGGAACTCGCATCATCTGCCATTTCTTCCGGGCTCAAAATGCAGCGGTTGATTTCCAGACGCAAATCCGGCAAATCCATAAGTGCACAAAAGCGTCCGGAAAGTGCATCTTTCAAATCTTCAAACTTGGCATCATAAGCGATGGCATCTTTGGCAATCTCCAAACAGCGGGCAATGTCAAGAAGCTCACCCATGCCAAGTACGCCGCCCTTTTCCAGAGGCACCAGACTTGGACGAATATCCGTTAGCCCGTGAAATGGCAGCCTTCCCTGTTTTAAAAGACGCATGAGTGCGTGCGAAGTTTCAGTCTGCCAGCTAATGATTTCTTCCCTCTTTGACGAAGGCAAGAGGTGCCGTATGCTTTCCTTCGCAAGCGGTGTGTCTGCCTCCTCAAGAAGCATGTCAATAATTTTATAATATTCAAGTGTTTGTAATACTTTTTTGTTCACAATGGAAACTCCCTTCGTGTAGTGACGCAGGTGCTGTGTGGTTTGCTTTCCTGCACTGCTATTGTACAATATTTGGTTTCTGTTTGTAAAGGGAGCGTTGCGTTTTTTGGGGGCGTAATTCAGCAGAAAGCTTTGTGTTTCGTGGGCGCTTTCGCTAGACAAACGCATAAGGGTATCGGCATGTTAAAGACACATGCCAGATACCCATGTGTTTGTACCCACTCAACACAAAGTTTTCTGTTGATTTACAGATACCAAAAAACTTGGCAACGGTTCTGATGGATGAAGGGGAGGTTGTTTTGGGGATTGGTTTGCGGTGTGTGCGTTTGGGCGAGACGACGTGGCTTTATGGGGGCTAGGCAACTCTTTTTCTGTGATTTGCGCTATAGAGTTGCATTTTGATGCGTTTTTGCCCTGAAATTCGACCTTATCAGGAAAAATCACGAGGCAAATGCAACGTTTTCCGCAAATTTTGCCTTAATGGTTGTTTTTGCTGAAAAAGCATGCAACTCTTTTTGTATTTTTCGAGGAAAACGGTTGCTTATGGGGGGAGGGGCGGTGGCTCGGGTTAAGTGCTTACTGCGGATTTTATTTGGATTGCAGTAATTTAGGAGAAAAACTTTGTGACGAGTGGGTTTTGAGTGCGTCGGTATGTGGCACTGGTAGTTTCAGTGCCCATACTGCTACGCACTCAATTAACGAGAGTGCCCACGAGACGCAAAGCTTTTCTCCTAAATCACGGAACCCAAATAAACCACCAAACTCCATCTTGAATAATTCCACCAGTTGTTTTACAATAGAGTCATGAATACACAAACACGAAGAAAAATGATTGCAAGTTTCATATTTGTCATTCTCGTATGCGGCGTCCTTTTTGACCATGTGCCTGACCGCACAGTCATTTCGCAGGGCTTTTCGAATACGATTTCTTCGGATGCGCGAATTGATGGTTCTGGGATTAAATATGCCATCCGCGGCGAGCGGTTTTCAGAGCAGACGCCAATTGTCTGTCTGCTTCGCAGCACTGCAAGAAATACCGGATATTTATCGAGAACACCGCTTGTTTTAACCGGTTTTGGTTCTCTTATATTTCTCGCTGTATTAACAGCACTCTTATTACATCTCTATGCGAAAGGGCACGACACAGGCAGCCGCCTGCGCATTTTACGATGGCTCTTTCGGACGGACGGAAAAAAACGCACCTTCCATATTGGATAATTGAATAAAGATGGTTTGTTCTTTTGCTGTAAATCTGCTATTTTTTCATGTCATGTCTTTGATTTTTGGCAAAAGGACGCGGGCTTGTTATGTCGAAAATTAAATATGGAGGAAAATGATTATGTTGGGAACAATTTTTTTGAATGTAGTTATTTTTATCGGAGGCGCTTGTGGTGTACTTAGTTGTTTATACATGGTATTGTCGCTGATTGCTGTCCTGTTTTACAAGGTTTTCAGACGAATCCGTTTTGGAATTTCATTGTTTGATTAACTGAACTTGGTGAAAAACACCTTGCTTGTTCCCTCCTTTTCTATTATTATGGTATCAGGGTCGAAAAGTTAGCAATCCGGATAACATAAGTTATATGTTCTTAGAGTCAAAAGAGTTGAAGTTAAGGAGGGAACATTTTTGAAAAAATGGATGCAATTCGTGGGGGTGCCTTTTTTAGTGGCAGGAATTTTTGGAATGATGATAGGACCAAATGTAAATGTGTCTGCCGACGAGCCAACGGCGGCTTCGGGTTCTGGCGTGACAATTGAAACACCGGCAGAAACTCCGCTTGGTGCGGCGGTTATTACAGCGGCAAAAAAAGCGCCTTCATTAAAACAGGTTACAATTACATGGACGCAGAGCGGAGAGGCACAGGGTGCCGTCATTTTTAGAAAAAGCGAGAAAAGTGATTTTGCAGAAATTGCGCGGATTTCGGATGGTACGCCGGGAAATAAAACGTATGTGGACAAGTCGGTGAAAGCAGGAAAAACTTACATTTATCAGGTCTGCGTGTTCCGTACACGTGCGGATGGTACGACACAGGTGCAGACAGAGGCAAAAACGGCATCGGTAAAATTGGTGCCGGGGAAAATTAAAGGGCTTAAGGCGAAAAAAAGAGGAAGAAAAATTGTGGTAACCTGGAAGAAAACAAAAAGTGTTTCCGGTTATCAGGTTTATACGAAAGTGTTTGTAAAAGGCATTAAAACAAAGTACAGCAGAGCGAAAACGCAAAAAGGGCGCAGCTACAAGCGAGGCATGCTTGTTCACGGCATGAAATACGGCTTTATGGTGTGTGCTTATAAAAAGGTAAATGGCAAAAAAATCTACGGACCATTTACGGCTGTGAAAAAAAGATACTAATATGAAATGGAGATAAAAAAATGAATTATTTGAAGGATTACCGCGAGGGCGAAAAGTTTGTTGGCACGTATTTGTGTAAACAGAAACAGATTTTGAAAACAAAGGCAGGAAAAACGTATTATTCCCTGACCTTACAGGATAAAACGGGAACCGCAGACGGAAAAATCTGGGAGCTGAACAACGGCATTGCCAATTTTGAGCCGATGGATTATATTCACTGCGAAGGAATGGTGACAAGTTTTCAGGGAAATTTGCAGATGAACATTTCCCGCGTCCGCATCAGCGACGAGGGCGAATATGACCCGGCGGATTATGTGCCTTGCACGAACAAAGATGTCGGAGAAATGTTTAGCCGCATTTTGAAATATGTCGCAAGTGTGCAGAACAAATATCTGCGAAAAATTTTGGAAATGTATTTTGTGGAAAATAAAGAGTTTGTCGACGCATTTAAGAAACATTCGGCAGCGAAGAGTGTTCATCATGGATTCATGGGCGGACTTTTGGAGCATACGCTCAGCGTCACGGACATGTGCCAGTATTTTGCGGAGCATTATCCAATGATTCACAGAGATTTGCTCATCACAGCGGCGTTGTTCCACGATATGGGGAAAATTCAGGAAATTTCGGATTTTCCAATGAATGACTACACGGATGACGGCCAGCTTCTCGGACACATTTACATTGGCGCACGCTGTATGGAAAATGCGGCAGCACAGATTCCTAATTTCCCGCCAAAATTGAAAAATGAACTTGTTCATTGTATTCTTGCGCATCACGGCAAGATGGAATTTGGTTCGCCGAAAGTGCCGGCGATTATGGAGGCAATGGCGTTACATATGGCGGATAATGCCGATGCGAAATTGCAGACTTTGACGGAAGTATTTACTCAGGCAGGCGACAACATGGGATGGCTTGGTTTCAACCGCATGTTTGAGAGCAATTTGAGAAAAACTTCAGAGGAGTAATGGACTTGGAAAAGAAGAAATTGCAGTTTAAGAAAAATGATGAAATTGTCATTACGATTGAAGATTTAGGAAAAGACGGAGAGGGTATCGGTCATGTAGATGGCTATGCCCTTTTTGCAAAGGGTGCGCTTCCGGGCGAAAAGGTTTTGGTGCACCTGATGAAATTAAATAAAAATTATGGCTTTGCGCGCTTGGTTGAAATTTTGGAGCCGTCAAAGGAGCGCATGACGCCGTCGTGTCCTTCTGCATCCTTGTGTGGCGGCTGTACGCTGCAGCATTTTTCCTACGAAGGTCAGCTTGCCTTCAAAGAAAAGAAAGTAAAAGATTGTCTGGAAAGACTTGGCGGTGTGGATTTATCTTCTGTCACATGGCTTCCGATTTTAGGAATGACGGGCGAAAATGAATCCCCGTGGCATTACCGCAACAAAGCGCAGTTTCCGGTTCGTGAAGATGAAAATGGAATCCCGCAGACTGGCTTTTTTGCCGGACGGAGCCACCGCTTAATCCCTGCTTCGTCATGTGCCATTCAGCACCCGGTAATCAATGAAGTTGTCGAAACCGTAATGGATTTTCTACGGACGTATGGCATTTCTGCCTACCGTGAGGAAAGCCACAAGGGACTCGTGCGCCATATTTACGTGCGCCGCGGCTACCACACCGGACAGATTATGGTGTGTCTTGTTATAAATGGAAATGAGCTGCCGCACGCCGCAGAATTCATTACACGTCTTCGAACGATTGAGGGAATGACAAGCATCTGCCTCAACCTCAACACAAAGAAAACAAATGTAATTCTCGGTCCTTCCACAAAACTTTTGTGGGGCAGCCCTGCCATCGAGGACAAAATCGGCGGCATCCGCTACCAGATTTCGCCACAGTCCTTTTATCAGATCAATCCGGTTCAAACCGAAAAACTGTATCAGACAGCACTCGATTTCGCTGATTTGCAGGGAGATGAGCGTGTCTGGGATCTCTACTGTGGCATCGGAACCATTTCTCTATTTCTCGCAAAAGCAGTACCAAACGGTCAGGTAACCGGCGTCGAAATCGTTCCGGAAGCCATCGAAAATGCCAAGAAAAACGCAGCATTGAACGGTATCTCCAATACGTCATTTTACTGTGGCGCAGCAGAAGACGTCGTAACGGATATGGTCGCTAAGCGCCGCACGCCGTCAAAAGAAGACCAAAATGTGGCGCTCGCCGACGTCGTTGTCGTTGACCCGCCGCGTAAGGGGTGCGATGCGAAACTTTTGGATACCATCGTTACGATGAACCCCGAAAAGATTGTTTATGTCAGCTGCGACCCGGCGACACTCGCCCGCGATGTGAAGGTACTGGGGGAGAAGGGGTATGAGGTGAAGAAGGTTCGGGCTTGCGATATGTTTCCGCAGGGGGGGCATGTGGAGACTGTGGCTTGTTTACAGAAGGGAAAGGGGTAAAGGGCACAGCAATTTTGGGAGAAAATGGATAGGGGGTTCTGTTTCCGAAGAGCGATGATATAAGTGGAGGTTTATCCTAGGGGATAGGCTTTGGGGAATGGGAGATATACATTTTTGGCGAAAGGATACTTTTTCGCAAAAGTATTATTGAGCCTTAGTTACTACAAGATGGGATTGAAGAAATGTAAGGTTGGAGGTGATGAAATGTACAATTTTAGCCAAGAATTAAACTACGATATAATGCAAGAAAATTATATCAAGGATTTACAAGAATTATTGATGGAATTTGATGAAGAAACATTAGTCTTGAATGATCAGGGTAAAGGAATGTTTACATTAGAGTGTATTACTCATAGAGTGTTTCGTGAGCATCAGGTGATTATTCATATAAAAATCGAGTATGATAAAAAACTACTTCATAAAATAGAGCTTAGTGTAGAACCGGAAGATTCTGGCGATACAACTAACTATGAGTTGGATTTGAAACTTTTTTATCATGAAGAGATAAAGGGACGATTATTAGATGCGGTAAATAAGAAAAAAAGTAAATTCACATTACGAAATTACAAAATAATTTATAATACTACACCTATTTATGGATATTATGAATTCAATGGAGATTATAAAATTGCTTTCCATACTCTAAATATAATACCAAAAGATGAGCCAATGACAGAGCATATAGTATGTTTTGATATAGAAATTGAGGAACGAAATTTCGAAAGAGCAAGGTCTTTAGCAAACAATACGGTGTCAGAGTTTTGTAATTTCTTATCTGTCTTGTTGGACATTGGTTTTTATGAATCAACATCTAAATTTATGAATTTTATAAGAACTAAATATATAGGTGCTCGAAAATGTTTATTTGGTGAACGTTTTAGAACTGCATTTTATGATCCAGAATTGAAATTGATTATAAAAGATAACATGAACGGGTTATGTCCGGAAAAGGAAGTTGAGAAATGTAACTTTATGAATGGTTACTTTTCTATTAATCCAAATAATGGACCTCAATTGGTTCAGATGAAAACCGGAAATGTATCATCAATAGAGGAAACTTTTAGCAGCCATCGGATTTATAAAATTAAGGAGCGAATGAAAAATACGGATGAATATCAAGAAGAAATTGATGCCGAAATTCATTATTCTAATCAACCAATAAAAATACCTCGACAAATCAGAAACTATTTTAGAGGTATTGACAAGTATAAGAAGCAAGACTCTGAAAAATATAAATATTTCAGAAATGCTTGCAGGCTTTATAATAAAAGTAAGGTGTTAGGTACAGATGATGCCTCTATTGAAATATCTTTTATGGTTGCCAGTATTGAAGCTTTGTCAAAAACGGAGGGTGACATAGGATTTACAAATTTTGTAATGAAATATAATTCAGATGCTACCAGAGAAGAACTTGATTCTCTATATGGTATTCGCTCAAAATTGTTTCATGCGGGAAGCTTTTCGTTTTTTGAGTTTGAATTTGATGTCAATCCATTTAGCGATCCATTATATTTTGAGTTTCAACGAAAATATGTTTTATACAAATCAATATTGCGAAAAACGTTTGTAAACTGGATATCTAGCGGTATAGTGAATTTATAAAAAGAACATTGTCATAGAATACGTTACAATATAGGGTTAATTTTGAGGTGGGTAAAATTTTAGCAGCTGAACATCAACCGCGAGAACTCGCTGCGGCTCTTCGTCTCGTCCTACACCGACAGCCCGTCGATCACCGACCTGCAAAGCGTTTACGACGTATCGGACGCCCAAAACATCAGCCACGGTAATCCGAACCTGAAGCCGACCTACTCGCACCGGGTGAATTTCCACTACACCAACTCCAACGTCGAAAAGGGCCGAACCTTCATGTGGATGTTCTCGATGAACACGACGCTGGATTACACGGCCCAGCATCTGGTGCAAAGACCCGGTGACATCACCATCGACGGACAGGCCTATTCGCCCAATTTCTACTCGACGACCGAGAATCTCGACGGTTACTGGCAGTTGCGGACGCACTTGAGCTACGGCCTGCCGATCGGGTTCCTCAAATCGAATTTCAACGTCATGGCGGGCGTCATCTACACCAAGACCCCCAGCATGCTGGGCGGTACGGTGGACGCGGCGACGGGTATGATCTCGGGCGGCGAGCGCAACGACACCAAGAATATGGGATACGACTTCCGGGCCGTGCTGGGCAGCAACATTTCGGAGAACGTCGACTTCACCCTCTCGTGGAACGGCACCTACAACGAGGCCACCAACTCGCTGAACGCGGACAAGTCGAAGAACCGCTATTTCAACCACACGGCGCAGGGCAACCTGAAGGTGGTCTTCCCGCTGGGCTTCACCTTCACGGCGAGCGCGGCCTACTCGCAGTATATCGGCTTCACGAACGATTACTCGGAGGATTACCTCCTGTGCAACGTCTGGCTGGGCAAGAAGGTCTTCAGGAACAAGCGCGGCGAAGTGATGGTCGGCGTCAACGACCTCTTCAACCAGAACCGGGCCTTCTCGCGCTCGACGGAATCCTGTTGTAAAGCAGCAATGCGGGTTTTCTGTTTCTGGATCTCCTCTGGGAAAGTTTTGAGCAGCTTATCCTCCAGACGATATTTCTGATTCTGGAAGTCTC
>OGZG01000924.1_pt1 | contig 22915 bp, 18 predicted proteins | sample 1576781 | NCBI WGS metagenome assembly OGZG01 (sample SAMEA3541502, study PRJEB24748) | human gut metagenome | biome: human gut; feature: human-associated habitat; material: faeces | place: China | collected 2012 | reverse complement strand
GATACAAATTGGAAAGCGGAGACCTTGTCATTGCGGAGGATGAAGTGGAAGTAATTCGGGTCATTTATGACCGTTACATTCACACTAATGAGGGTGTTGCAGGAGTTGCAAAATATCTGAACCGCAATGGTTATACTAAGAAACTAAGACAGAATAATACCATTCCGGGATTTTCAAGAGATTTTGTGAAAAATGTATTGTACAATCCTGTTTATATGGGAAAGATTGCTTACGGCAGACGAAGAACAGAAAAGAAACAGGGTACAAGAAACGAGATGCACGTGGTTGAGCAGTCGGAGTTCCCGGTTTATGAAGGGCAGCACGAAGCTATCATTTCCGAAGAAGATTGGTATCTGGCACAGGAAAAGCGCAAGATCAATTCCTTTAAGCGGGAAAAGGTTAACAATCCAGACCACGCACACATCCTGTCCGGTATCTTGAAATGCCCATGCTGCGGAAAGAGTATGTACGGCAATATCGCCAAGGCGCACAGCAAGGACAAGAAAACACGGTATTATTACTACTGCAAAAATACGGTTACACCTACCGGGCATGAGTGCAGCTTCCGTCTGAATATCGAGCAGACGGAAATCAACAAATTTGTGGCGAAGGTTATCTCCGCTATGGTCAACAATCCACGGTTTGTAGAAGCGATTCAGGCGAAAATCGGAACAGCAGTTGATACAGAAGATATGGAACGGCAGATTGCTGTCCTACAAGGGCGGCTAAAGCAAGCCTTTGGAACGAAAAGCCGCTTGGAGCGACAGATGGATACCTTGGACATCAACGATGTCCACTATGACAGAAAGATTTTGGATTTGCAGCGCCGCTATGATGAGCAGTATGATACCATAGAGGAAATCGAAGCTCAGATTGGCGAATTGCAAAGTCAGATCCGCAGCATCCAGCAGGAGAAGATTTCCGGTGACAATATCTATCGCTTGTTGTTGGCATTTGATGAAGTCTACCATTCCGCAACGGAAGCGGAGCAGAAGGAGTTTATGAAGGCCTTTATCGAGCGAATTGAGATGTTCCCGGAGAAAAGGAAAGACGGAAGCTGGATAAAGAAGATCGTATTCAATTTTCCTGTGCCTGTTGATGGTGAGGAAGTGAAAGAACTTCCCTTGGAAACTGAAACAACCGTTGAGACGGTTGTACTTCTTTCCCACAAAAAACCTGACAGCGTAATCAATGTAAAAGTGGAGTTTGGCGAGGGTGAGGGCAAAATTCCTCTTGATAATATCGAAAAAAGAGCAGAAAGCTACAAGCCAAAAGAGCGAGTAACCTACAAGATGATTAAGGAGTACATAGAAGAAAAATACGGCTTCAAAGTACATACCGCATATATCGCAGAAGTAAAACGAGATTTAGGGTTGCCGATGTATGATGCTCCTAATGCGGTAGAGGAATTGAAACAACCGAGGAAACATCCAACACCAGAAAAGGTAGAAGCGATAAAAGATGCCTTGAAACATTTTGAAATTATCTAATCGTACAGGCGTATCATTAGAAATAGTGGTACGCCTATTTTTTTGTCCTGATTTGCAGATTTGTCCTTTCTTTTGCTTACAGATATAATTAAGCCAAGAAAGGACGGTGACAATTATGAGAGATAAAACCTATCACGCATATTTGGATAGCCACGAACGGCAGATAGTTATACATAGCCTTGTGGAGTTGAAAAATCAACTCATACAGCAAGGCAGATATACAGACTGTGTTGACGAGCTGATATTCAAAGTCGCCAACGCTCCTGTTAAGAGAATGAAAATTGAATATGTCTAAGGCACATTACAGGAAGCCGCTTATTCTTTGATTTTAAGAGTAAGCGGCTTTTTTGCGTCCTGCTTTGTAGTAAACTGCCCACTCGATGAAAATAAATGGTGTAGTTTACTACAACATTTTACATAGCCGCCTTGACAAAGCGGCTAAATAAATGCGAAAGGAGGACGCACCTATGTCAAATTGCAAAGTGATTGCTCTGACTAATCAGAAAGGCGGTGTCGGAAAGACAACCACGGCGGTCAATCTGGGTGTTGGTCTGGCAAAGCAAGGCAAGAAAGTTTTGCTCATTGATGCCGATGCACAGGCTAATCTCACAATGGCTTTGGGTTACAACAGACCCGATGATATTCCCATAACCCTCTCTACCGTAATGCAAAGCATCATAGACGATAAATCTTTTGATGTTTCTGGAGGTATTCTGCACCACGGCGAGGGCGTTGACCTGCTCCCGTCCAACATTGAACTGTCAGGCTTTGAGGTCAGGCTTATCAATGCGATGAGCCGTGAGCGTGTTCTGAAAACTTATGTGAATGAGGTCAGAAAGAATTACGACTATGTGCTTATCGACTGTATGCCCTCTCTCGGAATGATAACCATAAATGCTCTGGCGGCGGCTGACAGCGTGATTATTCCCACACAGCCCCACTATCTTTCTGCCAAAGGTTTAGAGCTTTTGCTTCGCTCGGTGTCAATGGTCAAGCGGCAAATCAACCCCAAGCTGCGGATAGACGGTATCCTTATAACAATGGTAATGCCACGCACCAACATTTCTAAGGAGATTACCGCAACCGTTAAGAGTGCCTACGGACAGAGGATTAAGGTGTTTGATACGGAAATCCCTCATTCTATCCGTGCGGTGGAAGCTACCGCAGAGGGCAAGAGCATTTTTGCCTATGACAAAAGCGGCAAGGTAGCCGCAGCTTATGAACAGTTTGGAAAGGAGGTGGCAGACATTGGCGAGAAGCAGAGAAAGCAAAATCGAGCTGACTGCATACGATGACCTTTTCCAGACAGACGAGAGCCGTGAGGAAGCAAAGCTAAGTAAAATCAGGGATATACCGATTGCAGAGATTGACGAGTTTCCAGACCACCCATTTAAGGTTTTGATGGACGAGGATATGGAACAGCTTGTCGATAGTATCAAGCGGAACGGTGTTATGACCCCTGCTACCGTGCGGGTCAAAGAGGACGGACGGTATGAGCTTATCAGCGGTCACAGGCGTAAAAAGGCTTGTGAGCTTGCAGGGCTTGACACGCTTAAATGCGAGGTTAAGGAGCTGACCCGTGATGAAGCCATTATTGTAATGGTGGAAAGCAACTTGCAGAGGTCAACAATATTGCCGAGCGAGAAAGCCTTTGCTTATAAAATGCGGCTTGAAGCTATGAAACGGCAAGGTCAGCGTACAGATTTAACTTCTGCACCAATGGTGCAGAAGTTGACGAGCCGAGAAAAGATTGCTGCTAAAAGTGAGGAAAGTCACGAACAAGTACGCCGCTTTATCCGTCTGACCGAGCTTGTTCCTGAAATCCTACAAATGGTGGACGATAGGCAGATTGCTTTTCGCCCTGCGGTGGAAATCTCCTATCTGTCCGAGGAACAGCAATACACCCTGCTTGAAGCGATGCAGTACAACGATGCTACCCCGTCACTTGCACAGGCTATCAAAATGAAAAAGTTTATGCAGGACGGAAAGCTGACGGACGAGGTTATCCAGAGCATTATGGAGGAAGAAAAGCCCAACCAAAAGGAAAAGCCTGCCTTCCGTGACGAACGGATAACCAAGCTCATTCCAAAGAATATCCCCAGAGGGCAGGAAACAGATTTTGTTGTTAAGGCGTTGGAGTTTTACAACCGCCACCTGCAACGAAGCAAGGCTCACGAAAGGTAAGCCACACACCGAGGGAGGGGTCTGTCTATGCGGAGGATAACCATTTTTTCGGTTTCCCCCTCTCCACACCTCACCCCCTTAACTACTACCAAAACTATCCGAGAAAAGAAAAACTATGAGCTGTCCGATACAGGGCAGCTTTTTCGGTTAGTAAGGGAAATTTTCAATATTAACATTATCAGGAGGTAAGCGATGAAAATTCGTGGATTATTCAAAAAGGCTGCGGCTACCCTTATGGCTGCGGTCACGGCATTGTCGATTTTGCCTGCAACGACGGCGTTTGCGGCGGGTGACATCGGTACGATTTCTTTTAGCCACACCTACGACAGCAGCGGCAATGCTATGAGATACAATTCGAGTGCCACCTTTGACGGTCATACCGCAGGCGGCACGGGAAACTATAAGTACCGTATGTTTGTGGACGGAGAAAACGCCTTTTGTATTCAGCCGGGTGTACCGCTGAAAACGGGCAACACCTTGAAGAAAGCATCTTCGGACACTTGGAACGCCCTTTCTGCCAATCAGAAAAAGGCAGTCGGGCTTGCCCTGCTCTACGGGTATCAGGGCAACCGCAGTAACCTTACAGGAAGCGATGATGAGAAGTGGGTTGCGACACAGACCCTTGTATGGGAGTTTGTCACGGGCTGCCGTGAAGCTACAGGCTCATTTAGCAAGACAAGCGACAAGGTTTACAGCCTGCATTTTGGCTCTAACTATGCCAACAGTGGAGCAAAGGCGGCATACGATCAGATTGTTTCGCTGATGAGTGGGCATCATACCATTCCAAGCTTTATGTCGGGCAGTAAAAACGGCATCACAAAGGAGCTTGCCTATAAGGACGGCAAATATACGCTGACCTTTACGGACAGCAACGGCGTTCTTTCCGATTATGCTTTTTCAAGCTCCGACAGCAAGGTAAGCGTGTCGAAATCTGGCAACAAGCTGACTATCAGCTCTGCCAAAGCCTTTGACGGCACAGTACGCATTACCGCAACAAGAAACAATGTGCCGACAGTCAGCAGTAGTGCAAAGCTGATTGCCTATGGCGACCCGAACTTGCAGGACTTGGTAACAGGCGTTGAAAATGCCGATACCGTAGCCGCCTATATCAATGTGGAAACCCCGACAGGCACGATTGCCTTGAAAAAGACTTCCGAGGACGGCGTTGTAGAGGGTATCCAATTTACCATTAAGGGCAAGGACTTTAACCAGACGGTCAAGAGCGACAAGAACGGCAATATTACCGTGGCAGGCTTAGTACCTGACACCTACACCATTACGGAACAGGCGATTGATAAATATGAGCCGCAGCAGACCCAGACCGTTACCCTTATCGGCGGCAAGACCACAACCGTCACTTTCAGTAATGTCTTAAAGCGTGGAAGTCTTGAAGTGGTTAAAACTTCCGAGGATAATCTGGTTGAGGGCGTGAAATTCCACCTTTACGGCACTTCCCTTAGCGGTTATCCCGTAGATGAATATGCCGTAACCAATGCAAAGGGCGTTGCAAAGTTTGAAAATGTCCTTATCAGCGGCAACACCCCTTACACCTTAGAGGAAGTGGATACCGCAATCCGCTATGTCGTTCCTGCTTCCCAGACCGCACCGATTGAATGGAACAAGGTCACAAACCGCAGCTTCCACAACATTCTCAAAAAATTCAATGTGACGGTCACAAAGACTGATGCGGAAACAGGCAAGCCGCAGGGCGACGCTTCCCTTGCAGGTGCGGTGTACGGCATTTACAAGGGCGAGGAACTCATTGACACTTATACCACCGATGCAAACGGTCAGTTTACGACCAAGTATTATATTTGTGACAACGACTGGACTATCCGAGAAATCAGCCCGTCCGAGGGCTATCTGCTTGACACCACCATTCATAAGGTCGGTGCAGAGCCAGAACTTTATACCGTAGAGCTGAACAGCACGGAAAACGCCGTGAATGAACAGGTCATTAAGGGTAACATCTCCATTATCAAACACACCGACAACGGCGAAACACAGATTGAAACACCCGAAGAAGGAGCTGTTTTTGAGGTTTATCTGAAAGCCGCAGGCAGCTATGATGCGGCAAAGGAAACCGAGCGTGATATGCTCACCTGCGATGAAAACGGTTTTGCCCAGAGTAAGGATATGCCATACGGCATTTATACCGTGAAGCAGACCTCTGGTTGGGAGGGTCGAGAGCTGATGAAGCCTTTCGATGTATTTATCAATCAGGACGGTCAGACTTACCGCTACCTTATCAACAACGCAAACTTTGAGAGCTATATCAAGATTGTCAAGAAAGATGCGGAAACGGGCAAGACAATCCCGTATGCAGGGGCAGGCTTCCAGATTTATGACCCAAGCGGCAGCCTTGTATCCATGACTTTCACTTATCCCGAAGTGACAACGATTGATACTTTCTATACCACCGCAGATGGCGACCTTATCACTCCGCAGACATTGGAATACGGCAAGGGCTATTCTCTGGTTGAGGTGCAAGCCCCTTACGGCTATGTACTGAACTCCGAGCCTGTCTATTTTGATGTAATGCAGGAGAACTCCGAGGAAGAAAGCGGCATTACCGTTATCGAAGTGGTACGCTCCAATATGGCACAGAAAGGCACAATTACCGTAACCAAATCTGGCGAGGTGTTCAGCACCGTTGCAGGCGACAAGGGCTTGTATCAGCCTATCTTCTCTGTCGGCAATCTGGAGGGTGCGGTCTATGAGATTACCGCCGCCGAGGATATTTATACTCTGGACGGAACGCTCAGAGCTTCTAAGGGCGAGGTTGTGGATACTGTTACCACAGGCAAAGACGGTACGGCAAAATCCAAAGAGCTGTATCTTGGAAAATACGAAGTCAAAGAGGTTACTGCTCCGTTCGGTTTCGTACTGAATGAGGAAATCCACGCCGTTGAGCTTGTGTATGCAGGTCAGGAAATCGCCGTAACGGAAACTGCCACAGGTTTTGTGAACGAGCGTCAGCGTGTGGAAATTGACCTTGTGAAAGCCCTTGAAATTGACAAGGATTACGGCGTGGGCGAAAACGGTGAGCTTGCCGATGTAACCTTTGGCTTGTATGCCGCTGAGGAACTGACTGCCGCCGACGGAAAGACTATCCCTGCTGACGGTCTGATTGAGGTCATCTTCCTTAATGAGAACGGTCACGGCAAGGCAATCAGCGACCTGCCGATTGGCAGCTACTATGTGCAGGAAATCAAGACAAATGCGGCTTATCTTACGAGCGATACCAAATATCCCGTAAACTTTGAGTACGCAGGTCAGGACACCGCCACCGTCCACATCACGGCAAACGAGGGCAACGCCATTGAAAACAAGCTGATTTACGGCTCTGTAAGCGGTAAGAAGTCTGACGAGGACGGAAAGGCTCTTGGCGGTGCTGTTATCGGTATCTTTAAGGTGGGTACAACCGAGTTTACAAAGGAAAATGCGATTAAGACTATCACATCGGCTGATGACGGTAGTTTTTCTTTTGCCAAAGTGCCTTACGGAACTTGGGTAATCCGTGAAATCGAAAGCCCGAAAGGTTTTGTACTCTCCGAGGAAGAAATCCCTGTTACTATCGGCAAGGTTGACGAAGTGGTAGAAATTGAGCTTGTCAACTTCTATATCACAGGCAAAATCGAACTGACTAAGGTGGACGAGGATTATCCTGAAAACAAGCTGACAGGTGCGGTCTTTGAGGTCTATGCCGATAAGAACGGCGACGGAAAGCTCGACAAGGACGATGAGCTGCTCGGAACAATGGGCGAAGTGGAAAAAGGCGTTTACCAGATGGGCGACTTAAGATACGGCAAATACCTTGTCCGTGAAAAGACAGCCCCAGAGGGCTTTGTGCTTGACGAGGGCGTGTATGGCGTATCCATTGAGGAAAACGGCAAGACCTATGCCGTAGAGAACAAGGCAGGCGTTGGCTTTATCAACACCGCACAGAAATGCTCTCTGAAAATTGTTAAGACTTCCTCTAATGGAAAACTGGACGGTTTCTCTTTTAGAGTAACAGGCACGGACTATGACCAGACCTTTAAGACAGACAAAAACGGCGAAATCTTCATTGAGGGCTTGCGTATTGGCGAGTACACCGTTTCCGAGGTCAGCGACAATGCTTCCGCAGGCTATATTCTCCCTGCCGACAAGCAGGCAACGGTCAAGGTCGGAGCGACCACCATTGTCCAGATGCACAACGAGCTTCGTGACACACCGAAAACAGGCGATGACTTCAATCCTGCCTTATGGGTAAGCCTTGCGGCAGTATCCCTTATCGGTGCAGGTGTTCTCGGTGTTGTTGGCTTTAAGAGCAGAAAAAAGAAAAAGGAGGACTAAGGAATGGATGCAAAGACTATCATTGCCATCGTGCTTGTCGTCTTTATCGGCGGAGCGGCACTCTGGCTCAATATCCGTCACAGAAAGAATAAGTGACCCATAAAATGCAGGAACGGGGGCGGCTGAAATATGCCGCCCTCTTTCCATATATGGAGGTATCCAATGCGGAACTTAAAGACCGTTGAAAAGAAAGTCAGGGCTATTCTGGAAAAGAACGAAGATGCCCGAAATGACGATATGGTGCTGTACCTTGCCCTTTGTAATGTGTGCCTGAAAGATGCGGGGGCAATCCCCCTTGCGGAGATAATGACACAGTATAAGTATCTCGGTCTGCCGAGCTTTGAAAGTGTCAGCAGGACACGCCGCAAATTGCAGGCGAAGCACCCAGAACTGTCAGGCAACGCCCGTATGCAGCGGCTTCGGGCAACAGGCGAAAAGGCATATCGGAAGTATGCCAAGGAATGAGAGGTGTCTATGGACGAAGAAAAACGCTCCAATGGGGGCTATGAAATCATAGAGAGCTGTACTATCGGGAGTAACGAGCTTGTCATCGGTCATAACCCTAATGCCCCTAACCCTTATGTGTGTTGGTACTGTAAGGGCGGCGATAACTATTTCTGGGGCTACTACTGTAACGATATTTCTGCCGCACGGGAGAAGTTGAATGAACGGTATCAAACGGAGTGCCGTATGCCGTACAATCAGGTTGCCCCGAAGCAGAAAAGCGGTGATGACCGTGAGCGATAACCAAAAGAAATATGACTGTACGACCTGTCCTTATCCCCGATATAAGGACGGGTCAATTATTTTCTGCGATGTCTGTATCCGTAAGATTTTAGACGAGCAGAAAGCGAAAAAAGAACGAAAGGAGCAGCCAAATGAGTGAAGAAAAAAGAATGCTCGGTAATTATGAAGTGACCCAGAGCATCTATGTTGGGGATAAAGAGGTTGTGCTTGCCGTGGATAAAAAGGAACAGTATCCCTTTTTAGTCTGCTACTGCGACTACCACAATCCGCTGTCAGCAGCGTGGGCAACCGAGGGCGTTGCTTCCGATGATTATCTGGAAGCAATGGAGATTTTCACGGAACGGGTACAATCCCAGATTGACTGCACCAGAGCCGAGCTGTCAAAGTTTCCTTTTGACAAAGCCGTGTTCACAAAGGAGCATTGTATTCCTGACGACCATAAAAGCAATATCGTCGGCAAGGTCGTCGTTCTCGATGCTGAGCCGAAGCGGTATGAATATCAGCACCCTGCCTATCAGCTTATCTTGGCAGAGGGCGGCAACGGTGCAACAGGCGGCAGAGGTCAGGCGGTGTTTGGCACTTGCCTTGCCACGGGCGAAAGAGCCAGATGGGAAAGGTACGATGTGCTTGGGGAAATCAAGCCCGAATGTATGCCCGATTGGGCAAAAGAAGCCCTTGCGAAAATCAAGGAGCAGGAAAAAGAGAAAAAACAGAAAAATCGGGAGGAACGCTGATGGATATACGACCTTTAACACAACCCGAACAGAAATACACTTATGCTCAGAGTATGCAGCTTCAGGGGCAGACGGGTAATATCGGACATCTGCGTGGCGACTTCGCTTCTTCTGGGTACGGCTTTTATACCACTTGGTTTGATACCAGACCCCAATGGAAAACGGACGAGTTTAAGGCAGGGCTTGACGAAGTTATCAATTCGCTCCGTGAGGATAAAGGGCTGTTGCACAACCGCTATGATATGGGTGCATTTGCAAGGTGTTTCCCCGAAAGCTCTTTTATGGGGAATTACTGCACCGAGTACGGATTTCGTGCCGATACGGAGAAACACGCATTTATGTTCCGATGCAATCCCACTAAGGGCGACTATAATTTTTACTGCTATTGCTATGTAAAGGAATGGCTTGACCGCCACATTTCCAAAGCGGAACAGGGTATCCGATTTATTGACCCGAACTACAAAGAGCTGTTCCGTATTCCTGACGGCGGCAAAATCATCATCACATCAGCGTGGGGCGAAAAGACGGAACACGCTTGCCGTTTCATTGATGAGTGCCATACGGAGGTCGGAAACTACCTTTATCATATCTGCGAGTTTGCAGAGCGTATGGAGAAAAACGGGGCGACCTATGAGCCGAAGCCGACAGAGCCGCAGGCGGCGGTCAAAGCCCCGAAGCACAAGGATTTAGAACGATAGGAGGACTGACAAATGGCAGTAAACCAGAAAGCGGTCAAAGTTTTAAACAAGATTTTGGACGCAGGCTTTACCGATGAAAAAGCCATTGCCGCTATGACAATGGACGATATTCTCTCAATGCAGGGTATTACGGTTGCGGATATTTCCCTTATCAATGACCTGCAAAAGAGTATCAAGGCAAACAAGGTCATTTCCTTTCTTGGCGGTGATGCCAATGAGTGAGGTGAGAAAGATTTGCTTTAAGGACAGTCGGGGCAAGGAATTGTTTTCTATCCCTGATGGCGGTATCGTCCGATTGGTCTATGGGAATGGGGATATATTCTATTCCCTTTGCCGTTATCTGGACGAGGAACACGCAGAAATAGACGGAGTAACTTATCCCGTTTGTGAATATGTACGGAGAATGGAGCAAAACGGAATTGTCTGCTCCCCTGCATAAGTACCGACAAAATGAAATAAGGAGGTGGAAACCCAATGGCTGCGAAGTATCAGCTAATCACAGAGCTGTATCGGCGTACAGGTGTTGCCGTTACGAAAAATCCGCAGGCGTGGCAGGGATTTTTAGCTGCCGCTTGCCGCAACTATAAATGCCGCTTTGATGAACAGCTCTTAATCTATGCCCAACGCCCTGATGCCGTTGCCGTGGCACAGCTTGAAACTTGGAACAAACAGTTTCGGCGGTGGGTCAATAAGGATAGCAAAGGCATAGCGGTCTTTGACCCGAAAGGTCGCAGGAACACGCTGAAATATTACTTTGATGTGTCAGATACGCACGAAGGGTATTATGGCAGCCGCCCCGTTCCGATATGGCAGATGAGTGAGCGATACGAGCAGGCTGTTATGGAAAGGCTCTCGGACAGGTTTGGAGAGGTCGAAGGCTCTGACCTTGCTTCTGTCTTAATGGAAACGGCAAAGAATGCTGTCGAGGATAATTTGCAGGACTATCTTTCACAGTTAAAGGACTGCACAAAGGACAGCTTTTTGGAAGAACTGGACGACTTCAATGTGGAAGTTATCTATAAGCGGCTGGCAGCAAACAGCGTTGCTTTTATGCTGATCAGCCGCTGCGGTCTGGACACGGGCGAGTTTTTTGACCGTGAGGATTTTCAGGAGATTATCAATTTCAATACCCCTGCCACCATTAACGCCCTCGGTATTGCAACGAGCGATATTGCGGAAATGGCACTCAGGGAAATCTCTCTGACTATCCGAGATGTGCAAATGACAGAGAAAACCCAAAATCGCACCTTTGCACCGAAACCGCAGGCTCGGTATGATATAGGCAGAGAACAACCCGAAAGGAGCAAATACAATGAACGAAATCACTTACACCAGACAGGGCGATTATCTTATTCCAGACCTGACATTAGCGACAGAGCCAGAGCTTCCGCTTGGCAGATACGCTTTGATGCACAGGGATTATCTGGAGCAGCACAAGAGAGTGACCTACCTCAACCTGCTGACAACGGGCAGGCTGAACGAACACCTGCACCAGACAGAGCAGACGGCACTTCAGAGGTTAGAGCTTCTGACGAAGCAGCTACAAGCCGAACAGGGCGTGACCGAGGAACTGAAAGCGAAAGCCCCGATGCAGTGGGTCGGACTGATGAACAACATCCGCAGTCAGGCGGAGGAAGTGATACTGACCGAGTTGATTTACAATTAGATGGGTCACACCCCGCCGATGAAAGCATCGCCAATGAAACCGAGGTCAGGGCTAATCTCCCTACCGTAGACGAACAGATTGAAATGATGATGGAAGCAGAGGACGAAAAATCCTCTGCTTTTTCCGTTTCTCAGGAGGATATTGACTCTGTTCTTTTGTTAGGAAGCGGTTTTCAAGACGGAAAGTATGATATTTACCGTCAATTCTCCAAACACGAGGACAGCAAGGCGAATATTGCTTTCTTGAAAAAAGCATACGGTGCAGGCGGCAGCGGTACGCACTATTATCCAGACGGAACAAAGGGCGTTCATTCCCACGATGGCAAAGGTATCCACATTGAGAAGCACGGCTCATACACCAATCCCGACCTTATCCTATCTTGGAGTAAGGTGGAAAAGCGGCTGCGTGAGCTGATAAAGAATAACCGCTATCTGAATGAGAAAGAGAAAGACCACTATTCCGAATATCTAAAGAGTGTGGAAGCTCCGCAGTATGAAATCGACACGCAGGAGAAAGTGAACAGGCAGAGATTTATTGACGCCCACCGTGACCTGCCCCCTGCTGATAAACGGGATACGCTCTCTTTGCGGCTGTCCGATTTTATCCGTGACTTGGACGGTTACGAAAAAGGTCTGCTTGAAAATGTAAACAGAAACGACCTTGCCGATGTGACCGCCGAGCAGATGGAACAGCACTTAGGCAACCCCGCTACTGTTCAGCAGCTCATTGACTTCCTTGCTCTGGTACAGGGTAAGACTTCTGATGTTTACAGCCGCAGCAATGCGTGGCGTTTTTCGCAGGAGCTTCTGGAGTTGTATCCGCTTAGCTACCTCTACCACGAGGACGATGTGGTATATATCGGTGCGGATAAATATGTAGTTACTTCGATTGAGGATAACAGCGTATATCTCCAAAACGAGCAGTTTCCTATTTTGGGTCAGAGCTATGGACGGACAGAGTTTGAGGAAAAGCTAAAGGAAAACCCTGCCAACGACCACCTAAAGGTCGTTGTGACAGAGAAGCAGAAAACGGAAACGCCGCTTGAACAAAAGCCAGACGGCATCCAGTTTTCTATCGGCTTTTCGGAACACCCTGCCTTTTATGACAGGCAGTTTAATGACCGCTACACCGATTTGAGCTTTGCCCTCGGTAATTATCTGCTCGGCGTTCTGGACGAAAAGCAGCACCGTGAGCGTGAGGGCGATAAAAATATAGGTTGGTATCACAAGACGGATTTTGCTATTACCGTTACTATCGGCGGCGAGGACTTCCACTATGACGGACGGTTTGATATTGGCGACGGCGAGGGCGATTTAATTGCCCATATCAAGAATTTCTATGATTATTGCCTGACACCGAATTGCCCGTTTATCCCCGAATGGAAACGGCAGGGCGAGGATTACTACCGTGAGCAGATGGAAAGCCTGCGGTGGGGTCGTGATGTGTTTATCCCGTATCTGGAGCAGCACAAAGACCTGACCCCAGAGGACAGACAGCTCTTTGACGAGATAATGTCCCTTGAAAAGGAATGGTTTACACCTGTCGAGGAAAAACCGTCTGCGGTTGATGAAATGATTGATTATGCAGAAAAGGCAGCCGCAGAAAGTGAAACCGAGCCGCCAGAAGAACGCTTTGAGGTCGTTATGACTTCCGATGCGTTCCCAGACCCCGAAGATGCTTATGCTATCTGGGATAATATCCGAGAGGAATACTACGCCGACAGCTACGGCAAGGTACTAACCTATCCTACCGAGGAAGAAGCCAAAACAGGGCTTGCGATAGTCAGAAAAGAGGTTGCCGACAAGGAAGCGGCGGAATGGCTTTATGTGGAACTGGCAAAGCAAGGCTTAGAGCCAGCCAAGCAGGACACTTCTGACCTTATCGGCAAGGAAATCGTCATAGATAACCGCCGCTATCTCATTGAAAGCGTTGGGAAAGTCAGCGGCGATGTGTCAATGCGTGACATCACTTTTAAGGACAGCGTAGGTTCCCCTATCAACCGTGTGGAGAAAATCGGTTATATCCGAAGCCTTTTGGAGCAGGAACAGCCAGAGCTACCGCCCGAAGAAAAAGCGGAGAAGTCTGCCGTTCCCTCTGCTTTACGACACAACTACCGCATTACCGAGGATACTTTAGGCGTTGGCGGTGCAAAAGAAAAGTTCCGTAACAATATGGCGGCAATCAACCTCTTGCACGAACTGGAGCTTGAAAACCGCCTTGCCACGCCCGAAGAACAGAAAACCCTTTCAAAGTATGTTGGTTGGGGCGGTCTGTCAATGGCGTTTGACGAGAATAACGCAGCGTGGGCAAACGAGTTTCAGGAGCTTTACGCAAGCCTGTCGCCAGAGGAATACCGTGCGGCGATGGAGTCCACCCTGACAGCGTTCTATACACCACCCATAGTTATCAAAGGAATGTACGAAGCACTTGACCGTCTGGGATTTTCACAGGGTAACATTTTAGAGCCGTCCTGCGGCACAGGCAATTTCTTCGGTCTGCTTCCCGACGGTATGGCAGGAAGCAAGCTCCACGGCGTAGAAATTGACGAACTTACGGGCAGGATTGCAAAGCAGCTCTATCAGAAAGCCAATATCGCTGTACAGGGTTTTGAGGAAACGAAGCTGCCTGATGACCACTTTGATGTGGTTATTGGAAATGTGCCTTTCGGAGATTTTAAGGTCAATGACAGCCGCTACAATGCCCAGAAATTCCTTATCCACGACTATTTCTTTGCAAAGGCTCTGGATAAGGTACGCACAGGCGGCGTGGTGGCGTTCATTACTTCTAAGGGTACAATGGACAAGGCAAGCCCAGAGGTGCGGAAGTATATCGCCCAGAGAGCCGAGCTGCTCGGAGCAATCCGCTTGCCCGATAACACTTTCCGAGCCAACGCAGGCACGGAGGTCACAAGTGATATTCTCTTTTTACAGAAGCGTGACCGCATTACGGATATAGAGCCTGACTGGGTACACCTCGATACCGATGAGAACGGCATCACAATGAACAGCTATTTTGTGCAGCACCCAGAGATGATTTTGGGTGAAATGAAAATGGAAAGCACCCGCTTTGGAATGGATAGTGCCTGCAAAGCTTATCAGGATATTCCTTTGTCAGAGCTTTTGCACAACGCTGTCCAGAACATTCAGGGAGAAATACCAGAGTATGTGGGTGAGATTGACGAAATATCCGATGAGCAGGACGAGGTTATCCCTGCTGACCCCAATGTGCGGAATTTCTCTTTTGCATTGGTGGACGGCAAAGTTTATTTCCGTGAGAATGACATTATGACCCCTGCGGCGGCATCTATGACCGCCGAAAACCGTATCAAAGGGCTAATCGAAATCCGTGATTGCGTGAGAAAGCTCATTGAGTATCAGACCGAGGACTACCCAGAGGAAATGATACAGACCGAGCAGGAAAACCTAAACCGCTTGTACGATGCCTTTGCCAAAAAGTACGGGCTTATCAACAGCCGAGGAAATTATCTTGCCTTTGCTTCAGATGAAAGCTACTTCCTTTTATGTTCTCTGGAGGTGCTTGATGATGAGGGCAACTTCAAGCGGAAAGCGGATATGTTTACGAAACGGACGATAAAGCCCCACCGTGAAATCACTTCCGTGGAAACGGCGAGCGAAGCCCTTGCCCTGTCTATCGGGGAGAAAGCCCGTGTTGATTTACCCTTTATGGAACAGCTCACGGGTAAGACACAGGAAGAATTGATTGCCGATTTACAGGGCGTTATCTTCCGTATCCCCGCCGCCGAGCCTGCAAGGTATGTGACTGCCGATGAGTATTTATCAGGGAATGTACGGGCGAAACTCTTAACCGCCGAAGCCGCAGCAAAGAATGACCCAGAGCTTGCGGTCAATGTGGAAGCCTTAAAGCAGGTCATACCGAAAGACCTGTCTGCGGCTGAAATCTCTGTCCGTCTGGGTACGACTTGGATACCGCAGGAGGATATTCAGCGTTTTGTTGTAGAACTTCTTACCCCGTCAAGCTATGCAATGGGCAGGCTAAAGGTACGCTACACCCCGATGAACGGCGACTGGTTTATTGAGAACAAAAGCTCCGATATTGGAAATGTAAAGGCGGACAGCACCTATGGTACAAAGAGGGCTTCCGCCTATCGTATTATTGAGGACACCTTAAACCTGCGAGATACCCGTATCTTTGATTATGTGTATGACGAACACGGCAACAAAAAAGCGGTGTTCAACGCAAAGGAAACCACGGCGGCACAGGCAAAGCAAGAAGTTATCAAGCAGGCGTTTCAGGACTGGATATGGAAAGACCCAGAACGGCGAAACCGCCTTGTCAGGTACTACAACGATACCTTTAATTCAATACGCCCCCGTGAGTATGACGGAAGCCATATTACTTTTGGCGGCATCAGCCCAGAGATTACTCTAAGACCTCATCAGGTCAACGCTATCGCCCATATCCTTTACGGTGGGAATACGCTCCTTGCCCACAAGGTCGGTGCAGGCAAAACCTTTGAAATGGTCGCCGCCGCACAGGAAAGCAAGCGGCTCGGACTATGTAATAAAGCAATGTTCGTTGTGCCAAATCATCTGGTCAGTCAGTGGGCTTCCGAGTACCTGCGGCTCTATCCGAGTGCCAATATCCTTGTGACAAGGAAGCAGGATTTTGAAACGGGAAACCGCAAAAAGTTCTGTTCCCGTATTGCCACAGGCGATTATGATGCGGTCATTATCGGGCATAGCCAGTTCGAAAAAATCCCAATGAGCATTGAACGCCAGAGGGAACAGCTTCAAAGGCAGCTCGACGATATTGAGCGTGGCATTGACGATGTGCAGGCAAGTAAGGGCGAACAGTTCACGGTCAAGCAGCTTATGAAAACCCGAAAAGGGATTAAAGCGAAGCTCGACAAGCTCAATGATACCAAGCGTAAGGATACGGTCATCGACTTTGAACAGCTCGGCGTAGACCGCCTGTTTATTGACGAGAGCCATTTTTACAAGAATTTGTACCTCTATACCAAGATGCGGAATGTGGGCGGCATTGCCCAGACCGAAGCCCAAAAGTCAAGCGACCTATTTATGAAATGCCGCTATCTGGACAAAATCACAGGAAACCGTGGCACAATATTCGCAACGGGTACGCCTGTCAGTAACTCAATGGTGGAGCTGTACTCTGTTCAGCGGTACTTGCAGTATGACACGCTGATGCAGAACGGCTTGCAGCACTTTGACAGTTGGGCTTCTACCTTTGGAGAAACGGTCACAGCTCTGGAGCTTGCACCTGAAGGAACGAATTACCGAGCGAAAACACGCTTTGCCAAGTTTTTTAATCTCCCAGAGCTGATGCTGATGTTCCGTGAGGTGGCAGATATACAGACTGCCGATATGCTAAAGCTCCCCGTACCAAAGGTCAATTACCATAATGTAAAGACCAAGCCGAGCGAGATACAGACCGAAATGGTGGCTTCCCTTGCCAAACGAGCAGAGAAAGTACGGGCAAGACTTGTAGAGCCGAACATCGACAATATGCTCAAAATCACGAATGACGGGCGTAAACTCGCTCTTGACCAGAGAATGATTGACCCGATGCTGCCTGATGACCCAGACAGCAAGGTCAACGCCTGTATCGACAATGTGTACCGTATCTGGGAGGAACACGCCGACACAAGGGCAACGCAGCTCATATTCTGCGACTTGTCTACCCCGAAGAATGACGGCACATTTAATGTCTATGACGATATTCGGGAAAAGCTCATCGCCCGTGGCGTTCCTGCCGAGCAGATAAGGTTTATCCACGAAGCCACCACCGATGCACAGAAAAAAGAGCTGTTCGGCAAAGTTAGAAGCGGCGAAGTGCGTGTATTGTTAGGCTCTACTCCGAAAATGGGAGCAGGCACGAATGTTCAAGACAGGCTTATCGCCATTCACAATCTCGACTGTCCGTGGCGACCCTCTGACCTTGAACAGCGTCAAGGGCGTATTGAACGGCAAGGAAATATGTTTCCAGAGGTTGAGGTTTACCGTTATGTGACCGAGCAGACCTTTGATGCCTACCTCTATCAGCTTGTGGAGAGCAAGCAGAAATTTATCAGCCAGATAATGACGAGTAAAAGCCCTGTCCGTTCTGCCGAAGATGTGGACGAGGTTGCTTTGTCCTTTGCGGAGGTCAAAATGCTTGCCACAGGCGATGAGCGTTTTAAGGAAAAAATGGATTTGGACATTCAGGTTTCCAAGCTCAAAGTGCTGAAACAAAGCTACCTTTCCGAACATTACGACCTTGAGGATAGGATACTCAAATACTTTCCGCAGACCATTAAGGAGTATGAGCAGCGTATTGTCTGCTATGAAGCTGATACCGTTCTTGCTGAGCAGAACAAGCCGCAGGGCGAGGAAAAGTTCTGTCCGATGACCCTGCGGGGGATTAAGTACACCGAAAAGGCAGTCGCAGGCGAAATGTTAATCGCTATCTGTAAGGAATATCCGCTGTCCGCACCTACCGAAATCGGCAGTTACCGTGGCTTCAAAATGGAAGTTTTCTATGATACGGTCAATGCTCACTACTGTCTAAATCTTTGCGGAAAGGCAAAGTACAAGGTAGATTTAGGCTCTGACCCTCTGGGGAACCTGACCCGAATTGAAAATGAGCTTGCAAAGCTCCCTGCCAGACTGGAAGCAGCCAAGACTAAAAGAACGGAAACTATTGCACAGTTTGAAACCGCAAAGGTTGAGGTACAAAAGCCCTTTGCCTTTGAAGATGAACTGAAAGAGAAATCGGAACGGCTGAACGCTCTTAACATTGAGCTTAATCTGGATAAGAAAGAACCTGCCGTACTCGATGCCGAGCCAGAGCAAGGCGACGAGCCGCCCGAAAGAAAATGTGAAAATCGGGAGCGATAAAGTTATTTGCAGATTTGTATTGCTTCACTTTGGGCAGTATAATAAATGCAGATAAGAACAGACGGAGGTGTGGAAAATGTCTGGAGAGTTCAGATTTGAAACCTTTGTAGATGCCCACAGCAATATTTTCAATGAATATCTAAGCTCTGTTATCTCCCATCTTTCTAAGGAGAACGAGGAATACAAAGCCTTGCAGGATAAGATTGAGAGCCTGTATCAGCAGTATCCGAAAGTTTTAGGAGTGCTTGATACAGAACAGGCGGCGGAGCTTACCAAAGAAGAATGTGTAGCTCTGATTAAGATAATGGAGCTGAAAAATCAGCTTACAGATATGGAGTTGCAGTCGATTTACTTCCGTGGCTGCTACGACAGCGTTGGGTATCTGAAAAAGGCAGGAATTTTATAACCGAACAAAGGCGGCATTGGCGTAAAGCTGATGCCGTTTTTACATAGCCGAGAGGTTTTCTTCATCGAAAGCCCCTCGGCTTATTTCATTTTCGGGAGGTGAGAAATTGGATTATCAAGAGTACAGAAAGTCGCTCAATGAAAAGCTGAGTGACAGAGTACAACAGGAGCTTGATACTTTCCGTGAGGAAATCAAGCAGAAAAGCCCACAGGAAATCTTTGATACAGCCTATGAAATTGTGTTTAAGACAGATATTGTGCAATGTCTGTCTATGACCAATTACACACCAAATGCCGTTAAGGCATTGATGAAATCTCCTAATATTTTAGAGGATATTTATCAGGAATGGCTGAACAATGATTATTCCTGTATGGACGATTTACGACAGACCATTGATGACTTTAAGGATTATATGGTCAAGACAGAAAAGATTTTGTCTGGGAAAGAGAGGTAGATGCTTATTGAGAGTATGCCGACCCTATGTGCAGCTTGAGCCTGCCGTGATTGAGCAGGCACGGCAAATGGACTTGCTTTCCTACTTGCAGAGGTATGAGCCAAGCAACCTAAAGCGTGTGGCAGGTAATGTCTATTGCACGAAAGAACACGACAGCTTGAAGATTTCCAATGGTAAGTGGTACTGGTGGTCGAGAGGTTTCGGCGGTGTTTCTGCCCTTGATTATCTCATTAAGGTCAGAGAGTATAGCTTTGTGGAAGCCGTGGAAATGCTTACAGGTATTACGGCAGACTGGAAGCCGCCGCCTGTTTCCGTACCCAAAGACGAGCCAAAGGTATTGCTTCTGCCACCGAGAAACCGTGAATGTAACCGAGTGACTGATTATCTTTTCGGGCGTGGGATTGACCTTTCTATCATACAGGACTGCATTGCAGACGGTACGATTTTTGAAAGCGTTAAGTACCACAATGCCGTTTTTGTCGGCAAGGACGAAAGCGGAACGCCCAAGTATGCCGCCTACCGCAGCACAATGGGCAGCTCCTTTAAGGGCGACGCATCAGGCAGCGACAAGCGGTATTCATTCCGACTTCTAGCAAGAGAGCCGACTAATACGGTGCATTTATTTGAAGCCGCCATTGATTTATTGTCCTATGCCACTTATCTAAAGTGTGAGGGCAAGGACTACAAATCAGAAAATCTGCTCTCTCTTTCGGGTGTATATCAGCCAAAGAAAGAGATAAAAGACAGCAAAATCCCCATAGCACTAACCACATTTTTGAACGCCAATCCCCATATTAAGACTATCTTTCTGCATCTGGATAACGACAAGACAGGCAGGCTTTGTACCGCCGCCTTAAAAGAATTGTTGCAGAAAGACTACCAAATCGTTGATGATCCTCCGCCTGTCGGCAAGGACTTCAACGATTTTTTGTTGTCCTATCTGGGGATTGCAAGACCGATTGTAAGCCGTGAAAGGAGTGATGCCCGTTGATTGTCTGCTGATGTTATTCCAAGAAATCAACCAAACCACAACAGATTTTAAGAATGAAAGCGAGGATTTAACCATTGAAAAAGTATGATGTAACCCTGACAGGACACTATGAAAAGACCATTGCTGTTTATGCCGACAGCCCCGAACAGGCGGCGGAAAAGGTAAGGATTATTCTTTGTGATACCGACCTTATCGGCTTTTCTGACGATGATTTTGATTACGGAGAAGCGGATATTCAGGAAGCAGATGAGGACAGAACGGCAGGAAACAGAGCCGATGATGAGGACGAGGACGAATGTCTGAAGCACGAGGAATGTTCGGACTGTCCGTACTTCTGCCCGATGTGTGGAGAGTGCCGTCTGGAGGACGAGGACTAAGTAATGTCTTACCAAGCACTGAATTTGATTATCCAAAAGTCTTTGGATACCAAATTCGCTTGTTAGGGGGCTGCCCCTAATACCCCGATATGAGAAAGGAGTTTTTAAGAATGAGTGAGTTTCTGTTTTTTATCATCGGCACAATGCTCGGCGGTCTGGTCGGTGTTGTGCTGATGTGCTGCTTGCAGATTAACAGGCTCTCCAAAAAGGAGGGATTGGAAAATGAGAAAGCGAAGCGTCCAGATACTTTTCCGTCTTAACGAGGAAGAAGCCGAGTATCTTTATGAGCTTGTGCGAAAATCGGGTCGCTCAAAAGAAGCGTTCCTTAGAGAAATGGTAAAGGGCTATCAGCTCTGCGAAAAACCCGACCCCGAATTTTACAGGATAATGCGTGAGCTGTCTGCCATCGGCAACCGTATCAATCAGCTTGCCGCCAAAGCAAACGCCCTGAACTTTATCGACACGCCGATGCTCCGTGAGGAAGCAAGGAAGTGGCACGATTTTCAGCTTGATGTCCGTAAAAAGTATCTGCTTCCCCGAAAGGTATCTTAATGGCGGTGTGTGAAATCTGGGATGTAAAAGGCAGGCTCGACCACCCGATAGACTATGCCGAAAACCCAGAAAAGACCGCCAACCCCAAATACACCGAAGCCGACTTGCAGGCGTTGGTCGATGTAATGGAGTATGCCACCAACAAGGACAAGACGGAAAAGCGGTTTTTCGTCACAGGGGTCAACTGCGATACTGCCACCGCCAGAGATGAAATGATGATTGCCAAAGCTGAGTGGAACGATGAAAGCGAGATTGTCTGCTATCACGGTTTCCAGAGCTTTAAGCACGGCGAGGTCACGCCAGAGGTTGCCCACGAGGTCGGCGTAAAACTTGCCGAAAAGATGTGGGGCGACAGGTTTCAGGTCATCGTTGCCACCCACTTAAATACCGAGTGCCTGCATAACCACTTTGTCGTAAACTCTGTTTCCTTTTTGGACGGGAAGCACTACCACGATAATAAAGCCAACCTGCGGCTGCTCCGTCAACGCTCCGATGAGCTTTGCAGGGAGTATGCTTTGTCTGTCATTGAACACCCAAGCGGAAAAAAGAAACCCTATGCTTTGTATCAGGCTGAAAAGAATGGTATGCCCACAAGGGATAATGTGGCTCGGCAGGCTGTGGACGAAGCTATCAGCAAATCGTTTACGCTCAAAGACTTTGACCGCCAGATGGCAGATATGGGCTACCGTGTGAGCTTTGACCCCAACCGCAAATACTGGACGATAATCGGCAAAGGTTGGAAACGCCCAAAGCGATTATATAAGCTCGGAGAGGATTACACCAACGAGAGGATTACGGAGCGTATCAGGGAAAATTCCTATGCCGTAAAATTTTCCAGATTTGCCGAGCCGCAAAAAACCGTACAGGTTTTCCGTGTGAAAGGCTCACTCAAAAATGCGAAAAAAATCGGCGGCTTGCGTGGGCTGTATCTCCACTACTGTTACAGGCTCGGTATCCTGCCAAAAGGCAGACAACAAAATTATGCAAGGCTTCATTATCTTTTGAAAGACGACCTGATGAAGATGGAAACCATATCACAGGAAACAAGGCTGCTCTGCCGCAATCGGATTGATACGGTGGAACAGCTCTTGTCATATAAAGGCTCTCTGGAAACGGAAATGGCGGAGCTTACCGAACAGCGAAAGGAACTGTATTCCAAATCCCGCAAATCAGGCGGCGAAGAAAAAGAAGCGGTCAAGGCTCGGCTTACGGAAATAACGGAGAGAATGAAATTTTTACGGAAGGAGGTCAGACTATGCGGGGGCATCGAAGCCCGTAACGATACCCTCAAAGAAAAGCTAACAACCATACGGGCAGATGAACAGCAAGGAAAGGAGCTGATGACGAATGAACACAGGCGGCGAAGCGGCAGAACAAATCGTCCGAATGAGCTTGGAGGG
>OGZG01000897.1_pt1 | contig 23207 bp, 15 predicted proteins | sample 1576781 | NCBI WGS metagenome assembly OGZG01 (sample SAMEA3541502, study PRJEB24748) | human gut metagenome | biome: human gut; feature: human-associated habitat; material: faeces | place: China | collected 2012 | reverse complement strand
GCTGCGTTCGAACTGTTCCACTGCGTGAGTTTCCAGTCCACGTCGGCGAATTTCAGGATCGCTCCCACTACGCCCATCAGGGCGCCGCCTGCGATGAAGCCCGACGCGATGAGCGTACCCTGGCTCATACGTGCCTTGTTGAGCGCCTGATCTTTCGATCGGGTCGATACGAACCAGGCGATCAGACCGCCGATCAGCAGCGGAAGATTGAGCTGCAGGGGCAGGAACATGCCCAGTGCGAATGGAAGGGCCGGAATACCGATGCCGGTGAGTACCAGCGCGAGGACTGCGCCGCAGAAATAGAGTACCCAGGGAGCCGTTCCGCCCTGCATCAGGGGTTGGATCACGGCGGCCATGGCATTGGCCTGCGGAGCTTCCAGCGGGCTGCCGGGGCCGAAGCCGTAGGTTTTGTTCAGAATAATCATCACGCCTGCGACGGTAGCGGCCGAAACGAAGACGCCGAGGAATTTCCAGCTCTCCTGTTTTTTCGGCGTGGTGCCGATCCAGTAGCCGATCTTCAGGTCGGTGATGAAGCCGCCGGCGGTCGAGAGGGCCGTGCAGACCACGCCGCCGATGATCAGTGCGGCGGTCATGCCGGCCGTACCGTTCAGGCCGATGCTTACGAGTACCAGCGACGCGAGGATCAGCGTCATGAGGGTCATACCCGAAACGGGGTTGCTGCCGACGATGGCGATGGCGTTGGCTGCGACCGTCGTGAAAAGGAACGAGATGACGAAGACGATTAGCAGCGCCACGGCCGTCTGCCCCCAGTTGCCCAGAATGCCGAACTGGAAAAAGAAGAAGGTGGTGGCGAGCGCCGCGATCAACGTAGTGAGAATCGTGCGCATGGTCAGGTCGCGCTGGGTGCGCGGTACGTTCGTTTCGGCTTTTTTCTTGCCCGAAAACTCGCTGACGGCGAGCCCCATCGCCTGTTTGATGATGCCGCTCTGACGGATGATGCCGATAAGCCCGGCCATGGCGATTCCGCCGATACCCAGCGGACGACCGAAGGTCTGGTACAGCTCTTCGGGGGACATGCCTGCGCCCGTGGCGGTCGAACCGACCACCGGAACGACGAGCAGCCAGATCAGGAACGAACCGGCGGCGATGATGGCCGAATATTTCAGTCCGATGATGTAGCCCAGGCCGAGCACCGCAGCGCTCGTATTGACTTTGAGCAGGGTTTTGAACTTATCGGCGCAGAGGGTGCCCCAAGCCGTCATGCGGGTCGAGATCTCTTCCGTCCAGAGGCCGAAGGTGCTCGCTGCGAAGTCGTACAGACCGCCCACCAGTCCGGCTACGGCCAGCAGCTTGGCCTGATTGCCGCCTTTTTCGCCCGATACGAGCACTTCGGTCGTGGCCGTCGCCTCCGGGAAAGGGTACTTGCCGTGCATCTCCTTGACGAAATATTTCCGGAAGGGGATGAGCAGCACGATGCCCAGGATACCGCCCAGTACCGACGAGAGGAATACTTTGTAGAATGCGGTTTCCAAACCGAGGATGTAGAGCGCCGGCAGGGTGAAGATCGCTCCGGCGACGATGATGCCCGACGAGGCGCCGATCGACTGTATGATGACGTTCTGTCCCAGCATGTTTTTTTTGCCCAGCATGTTTCCGACGCCTACGGCGATGATGGCGATCGGGATGGCCGCTTCGAATACCTGGCCGATGCGCAGGCCCAGATAGGCTGCGGCGGCGGAGAAGAGAACGGCCATCAGCAGGCCCATCGTAACCGAATAGGGTGTGACCTCCTTCGGCTTGGCGTCGGCCGGCATCATCGGGACGTATTCTTCGCCCGGTTTGAGTTCGCGGTACGCGTTGTCGGACAGAGATTGAGAGGGTTTGGTTTGTTCCATTGCGTATGTAGGTTTTCGTTAAAATTCCGAGGCAACTTACAAAAGTAGGTTTTTCTTTCAGAAAATCAAACGCAATGGCTCCTAAAAATGCGGCAATTCGTATTGCCGGGGCATTTTTCGGTTCCGGTCGTCGAAAAGATGATTATCCCCCGACGGCATGCGATGGCGCGGAATCCCCGGGTCGGGGTCGACGTTTCGCCGCGCCGACAGAAGGTCATATCCGGCGGATGAAATCCGCCATGACCGACACTAACTTTTCGGAAACAGGCGCGGCAGCATCCATATAAATAGTCGTTTTTTGCCGTTGAGGATCGGTCACTTCGCTCTGTTTCAGCAGGTGGGTCATCCCTTCGATGATGACTTTGTCGGCGTCGGGCCGGGCTTGGGCCAGAGCTTCGGCATTGTCGGCGGATATTTGGATGTCGTTGTCGCCATTGACTATCAGGACCGGTTGTTTTACCTGCCGGATCACTTCGCGCGGATCGTATTGCATCCACGAGATCAGGTAAGGCTGTGCGGAAGGTCGGAAGATACCTTGTAAAATTGCGGGAATATCTTCGGTCGTTTTCCCTTGTTTGAGCCGGGAGAGGATAGACTGCACGTTGAGGATGAGTCCGGGATTGTAGGAGATCAGTTCGCGGGTGAGCTGGAATTGCAGGATTTCGTCGATCGGATAGCCGGCTCCCGCCAGCGAGATGACGGCCGCGATGTCGGGCGATTCGGTCGCTGCGACCAATGCGATGAGCGAACCTTCGCTGTGCCCGGCAAGGATGATTTTTCGGAAGCCGCGCTCCTTGAGGTAATCCGTCAGGGCTTCGGCGTCGGCGATGTAGTCGGCCAGGCGCAGCCGGTCTTCCTGTTTGTAAAGTTCCGGATCCCGGTAACGGCTGCCTCCGATGCCCTGTTTGTCGTAGCGGAGCGAGGCGATTCCCTCTTTTTCGAGCGCACGGGCGAGCATGTAGTAGGTATTGGTCATCAGGCCCGAACCGCTGTTGCCGTTGCGGTCGGTCGGTCCCGAACCGGCGATGATCAGCACCGCTGCGTCGCTTCCTTTGTCGGGTACGGTCAGCGTTCCGGAGAGTTTGCCCCAGGAACGGGAAACCGAGATTTCCTCCTCTTTGGACTGGGAGGGAAGCGCCGCAAGCAACAGCAGTCCGGCGATGAGGTATCTGAATGTTTTCATGGTCGCTGTGTTTGTCAATCGAATCGTTACAAGAGATCGGCGAGCCTCTCCAACCCGATGCTGTGCGATCCTTTGACCAGGATCAGGGCCTGCGATACGGGATGTTTCCGGAGCTCTGCGGCCAATGCCTCCTGCGACGGGTAGAGAGTCGTGTCGGCGGGCCGGGATTTCAGACTGCGGTAAGCCTTCGCGAAATGCGGTCCGATCAGCAAGATACGGGCATCGGGAATTTCGGCGGCGAGGGAGATGATATGACGGTGTTCCGCATCCGACCAGTCGCCCAGTTCCAGCATATCGCCGAGGATCAGTATCTTCCGGGTGCAGCCTTCGAGCGGTTCCTGCCGGAAGTTGACGAGCGACGCCTGCATGCTCGAAGGATTGGCGTTGTAACAGTCGAGAATCAGCGTGTTGTGCTTCGTGAGGATCTTCTGCGAGCGGTGGTTGTCGGGCCGATAGGAGCCTACGGCATAGCGGATGCGTTCGTCGTCCACGCCGAAATAATGCCCGACGGCGACCGCCGCAGCGACGTTGAAGCGGTTGTAGTCCCCTTCGAGGTGGTGCTCCACGCCGTCGGCCAGCGTGGTCGGGTAACACTCCGCAGCCAGCGTTTCGCGTTCGGCCGCCATGGACATCAGGACCGGGTCGTTGGCAGGAACGAAAACGCGCCCTCCGGTCCGGGCGAGCCAGTCGTACAGCTCGCCTTTCCCGCGCCGGACACCCTCCGGGCCGCCGAAACCTTCCAGGTGGGCTCGTCCGATGTTGGTGACGATGCCGTAGTTGGGTTCCGCGATCGAGCAGAGCAGGGCGATCTCCCCGCACGCGCTCGCACCCATCTCCACGATGCCGAACTCCACGTCGCGGGTCATCGCCAACAGGGTCAGCGGTACGCCGATGTGGTTGTTCAGGTTGCCCCGGGTGGCATAGACTTCGTACTTCTCGGCCAGTACGCGGCTGACCAGCTCCTTCGTGGTGGTTTTGCCGTTGCTGCCCGTGATGGCGAGGATCGGCAGCCCCAACTCCCGGCGGTGTTCCCGGGCGAGGGTTTGCAAGGTTTGCAGCGCGTCGTCCACGACGATCAGACGGTCTGCCTTGTCGGGGCGGGTGTTCGGGAGCGAGGGATCGTCCACGACGGCGTATGCCGCCCCCTTTTCGAGGGCGTCGGCTGCGAAGCGGTTGCCGTCGAACGACGCCCCCCGGAGCGCGAAGAATACGGAATCGGGCTCGATGCGGCGGGAGTCCGTCGAAATGCGCGGGTGGCGCAGATACAGTTCATACAGGGATGACATCGGGGAAATCGAATATTTGGTCATGTTTTCCTTGTCCAATAGAAGAGCGGAACGCTTGCCGATGGAAAGCCCGGCGAGAGGCATTTGCCTTTTCGGAAATCCCGGCGGCTCCGGAATCCCGCGTCGGAGCGGAAGTGCTGTGGCTCTTAAATATGTTTGTCGCCTTCGTTGTATTTCACTTCGTCGATGAACTTCTTGATATTCTGTTCCTCGCTGCGCGGACAGATCAGCAGCACGTCCTCCGTATCCACCACGATGTACTCCTTCAGGCCGTTGATGACGGCTACTTTGCCTTCCGGGAGGGAGACGATGCAGCTGCGGGTATTTTCGTCCGTATAGCATCCCTTCTCGGGTTTGGCGTTGGCGTAACGGTCCTTGCGGGCGTGCTGGTAGAGCGAGCCCCAGGTACCCACGTCGCTCCAGCCGAACTCTCCGCGGCGTACATAGACGTTGTTCGCCTTCTCCATCACGCCGTAGTCGATCGAGATGGAGCGGCATTCGGAGAATACCCGGGCGATGGCTTCCGCTTCTTCCGAAGTGCCCAATACCGGCTGGATGTCCGAGAAGAGGGCATGGTGCTCGGGCAGGTAGGTGCGCACCGCTTCGATGATGTCGCCGACTTTCCAGACGAAGATACCGGAGTTCCAGAGAAATTCGCCGCATTGCAGGAACGTCTGCGCCAGCTCCAGGTTGGGTTTTTCGGTGAAACACTTGACCTTGCTGATGGTCCGGTCGTCCGATACCTGGATATAGCCGTAGCCCGTTTCCGGACGGGTGGGCTTGATACCGACGGTCATCAGAGCCGCCCGGTCGTCGATGAAGTCGAGGCATTCGCCGATGATGGCGCGGAAATCCTCCTCGTTGAGGATCAGGTGATCCGCCGGGGTGACGATCATCTTCGCTCCCGGATCGCGCTTCTGCAGTCCGTAGGCTGCGTAACAGATGCAGGGAGCCGTGTTGCGTCCGACGGGTTCGCAGAGTACCTGTTCCGGCCCGAGTTCCGGGATTTGTTCCAGCACGAGGTCTTTGTAGCGGGCGTTGGTCACGACCAGGAAATTTTCAGCCGGAGCCAGTTTTTCGAAACGCTCGTACGTCATGCGTATGAACGACTTGCCGGTGCCGAGGATGTCGAGGAATTGCTTGGGCTTGGATTGGCGGCTCTTGGGCCAGAAACGGCTGCCGATGCCGCCGGCCATGATGACGCAATAGGTATGTTTGTCCATGATGAGTTGTTGCTGCGGTTTGTTTTTGAATGATTTCGGAATTTACGGCCGGCATCGCCGGATCGATCCATTAGACAAAGATAGCTAAAATTATTCTCGGATGAAAATTAAATATTGTTCGGTATGTTTTTGAAATGCGGATATTTGTCGGCCAGGGAAATTTTACGGATGATACGGACGAATCGTACAACGAACTATCCGGCACTTGGGAAAAAGTGCCGGATAGTGGATGTGGAGTCGAGAGATGCGGTTTACCGCAGTACGACGGTGACCGACATCGGACCGTGCGCCCCGAAGACCAGGGCCTGTTCGATATCTGCGGTTTTCGACGGTCCGGACATGAAGCATCCGTATTCGAAGTCGTCCAATTCCGGTCGGGCGAGAGCCTCGTGCATCGTATCGACCAGCGCATCGCGCGGGATGAGGATCATCAGGGCCGTGGCACCGAAATAGAGGGCTTTGTGGCGGATGTCCTGCCGGATCCATACCGCGCCGTTTTCCGCCACGCCGAAACAACCGTCGATTACGCCCAGGTCGATATCGATCAGCTTCCGGGCGTCGTCCACCGTGTCGGGGTCGATCGTGGCGTGTGCTTCGGGCAGGACGGAGGCGATGGTTTTGGCGTCGGGATAGTATTGGCGGATCAACTCTGTAAGGGGGTTCCCGTCTGCCGCGACGACCTGCCCGCCGGCGGCGATATACAGTTTTGCGATCTCCAGTCCGATGCCGGAAGTGGCCCCGAGGATGACGATTCGATTCATGGGGATAATCGATGAATTTTTACGATTAAATACAGTGCGAGCCGAGAAGAAAACGGTGTATTTGCAGTTTTCAGGGGCGTGTTCTTACGCTTTTACAAATATAGTATGATTTGTCGGATTAGGGATAAATAGCATACATATTGTATTTGTATTGACCGTTCATACAGAAAATAGTTCGTCTGGCGAACCCGCCAGACGAACTATCAAACATTCAGTTCTATATAAAATTACAAATAGAAAGGCCGCACGTATGACACATTGTAAGATGATGCGAATGGCTTGGGCTCAACAACTTCTACCTCGTTCTTGACTACGTTTGCGACAGGAGTATTTGCTTTAATATTCTTGTCATTGCGTGTAATACCGGTATTCTTGCCGATTATACCGGACTTGGGTAGTGTAAAAGAACTCTTCGATGTCGCGTTGAGCTTCTCAACAAGATCGATCAAATCCTGAATATTACCCTTGTTCTCTGCGGTTGCGCGAGTGAAGAGACGACCAAAAGTACCCGGGTTTCCATCGTTATCTTCTGCATAGGCAAATGCTGTCTGCGGAGTCTCCCATTCAACAACATAGAATGAGTACGGCTGTGACTGATCGATTTCCAGCCAATTTGCTTTCAACTGACTCCAAAGGGATGCATCAGGGTATTGATCGACATTTGTCATTTCGTCATACCACATTAGTGCAAATAGTTTCCGTGCGCTATCGAAGCCGCTATACTTGACGACAGTGATAGCTTTACCTCTCGTTGCGTCTGGTTGCCCAAAGATTTGACCGGCCTCGTCGTCTCCTGACCAGTAGCCGATAAGCTCAATGGAAGGATTAATGTTGCCGAGTTTGCCGGTAGTTGCGATGTTTTCAAACTTGTGAATTTTGACAACATGGCCTGTTTCTGCAGAGAGTGCTGCTACAAAGCCGGAGCAAGCTGTTTCAGGAGTCAATTCTGAAGCATCGACAGTGAAAACACCTTTATAGTAATATGTACTAAGAACTTGAGCAACAGTAGTGTTAGGATCAAACATCTGTGACATTGCGAACATCTCGTCGAAACCTGCGTTTATATCTGCGGTAAGTTGGTCAAAATCAAAAGTCTTAAACTCTTCTGTTGGCATGAATCTCACCGTATAGTATGTGGTAGTCTCGGATGGTGTTACCTCTGCAGAGAAACCATAAGGGGAAATGTCGGAAGCAGTTATCTGGAAGGTGGTCGATTCCGGATCCGGAGCCGCAAGGGAGCGGAAAGTCTCCATCACAGGCTCTGTAGTTACACCGCCGGCATAGCCGAAGGCAATGACGTAGTAGTCGGTATCGGCAGCATTGAGTTTGTATTTATACGGGCTGCCGGGGCCGCCCGTGTAATCCTGAACGCCTTTATATAGCATGGCTCCGTTGTTCATAAAGTTGCCATACTGTGCTACGATGTCGTCCATAACCTCCGTAGCTGTCTTCTGCCCATCCCACGGAGCCACCATCCAGCAGAAGGTAGCGGTTTCATCTGTCGGAACGATCTTGATAGCGGCATTCATAGCCTCGACCTCACCAACGGTAATTTCGAAAGTAAAATCTTGGGCCTGGGCATTACCGGTGGTATAGGTGGTTGTTGTAACATCGGTAGCGATGGTCACCTGACCTTCCGGAGTTATGATAAAGCCTGCGATTTGGTTGATATACTCCGTGTTGGCGGTAAGTCCCTTGCCTTCGAGTTCCAAAGCCCCCTTGTGGAAGATCGCATTCATAATTTCAGTATCCGACATGCCTTGCTGACGCCGGGCTTCGATTTCCTGCTGGAGACAGAAGAGCATGAATTGCCGTGTTTCCATCTTGTATTGACCGGCAGGATCGGTGTATGCGTCGTAAGTGGCTTTGGGAAGAGTGGTGAAGTACCACACGTCATCGTTGTTCGAAGGGGTGATTTTGAATGTTGCAGAGTTGCCGTCCACAGTCGTCTCAACCTCGAATGTTATGTTGAGATCCTGGAACTCTTCAGTCGTAACGTCTTTCTTAACTACGTCAGAGTTAGCCTTATATCCGTTGGCCGGATCTACTCCGAACAGGATGATGTAGTATTTGGACGCCGGGGACAGATTCGAGAACTTGCCATTAGTGATAGCCCCCTTATCAACGATTTCAGGCATATACTCTGCTAAAGTCTTGCCCTGTGCGCCGGCTTCAGCCTTAAGCTCCTCCAAGATGGCCTCCACGAGAAATTCATCGCGAGTAAACGACTCGACTGTTTTGGCATCGGCCAATATGCACAGGTACTCGGCCTTAAGGTCGGAGGGAGTTACAGTGTAGGCAATGGAGGATGAGGTAATCTCGCCAACCGTTACCTCGAAAGTCAAATTACCACCATCGGTAGGGGGAATTTGCTCTTCATCATCATTACAAGCGGCAAACGATAGTGCGAATACCATCATAAGCGCCATCAATAAATTAAATTTTTTCATACATGTTTTTGGTTAAGGTTTGCAAATAAGGTTCTAATGATTAGGTGTTGTATCGTATTTTCCGCACCTCCTGAAAATTTATCCGCAGTACATTTTTACTAATAGCGCAATCTTTTGCAGAAGTAAATATATATCTAATTTTTCTTTTATGCAAATTTTAATTAAAAAATATGGATGTCGAGGGGGAAATAGCTTCCGATAATTTTCCCGATGTGCATTTTACGACGGTCGTGTGCGTGTAACCGATGGATTTTTCCTATATTTGCCTACTTAACAGGTGGACTAATTCTTTTACAAATGCGGATACGACTTTTCACGATACCGAATTTATTGACCCTCATGAATCTGCTCTGCGGGTCGTTTGCCGTCGTGGCAGCACTGATGTACAATGATTTGACGCTCGCTTTCTGGCTGATAGTCGCGGGAATCGTGTTCGATTTTTTCGATGGTTTCGTGGCCCGTCTGTTGCATTCGTCTTCGGCGATCGGGGTGCAGCTCGATTCGTTGGCGGATGTCATTACTTCGGGACTGGCTCCTGCCGCAGTGCTCTGGCAGGTTTGCCTGCAGACCGAACCTTGCTGGCTGCCGGAGGGCTGGAAGCTCGGGTGTGGCGTGTTCGTCCTGGCGGCGTTTTCTGCGCTGCGTCTGGCCAAGTTCAACATCGACGAAACGCAGACGGTCGAATTCTGCGGACTTCCGACGCCTGCCGGATCGCTTCTCTGCGCTTCGCTCGGCATGTTGTGGCAGCAAGGGGCGGTCGCTCTTTCTTCGGACGGGGTGTTGCTGATCGCCGTGCTGACCTCCCTGCTCCTCGTTTCTCCGATCCGCATGTTCGCTCTCAAGTTCCACGGCTTCGGCTGGCGCGGAAACGAGGTGCGATACCTCTTTCTGCTGGCGAGTATCGTGTTGATAATTATACTTCGTACATACGCTATCCCGGTAATTATCGTTTTATATATCGTCGTGTCGGCGGTTCGCTGGCTCTGCATGCGCTCGGGAAATCCCGATAAAGCACCGAAAGCCTGATTTTTTACTATCTTTGCCGCGATTTGCGCGTACGTATTCCGATGTTTCCGAAGGTGTTGAAAAAAATTCTGTGGATTTTGCTGTGGGGAGGGCTGCTGGCCTTTCCGACGTTGGAGGCATCCGCTCAATTCGACGCCAGCGCGATCCTGCGAAACCAGAACAATCAGAATCCGAACGACCCGAATAATCCGAACAATATGCTCGGCAGCAACCCGTTCCAGACGCAGAACGGCGAGGAACAACCCGCCATGCCGACCGATTCGACCAAGAAAAAACGGCTTCGAAAGCCCCTCGAATCCTATTTTTTCAACGATTCGATCCGTGCGCTGCCCAACTTTTCGTGGACGATCTCGCGGGACTACAACCAGGTGCATATCAATCCGCTCGATACCACGCTCGCCACTTTCCGCATCGACTACCCGTTTTATAAGGAAGGCGTCGGCCATGCCGCCGTGGGTGCGTTGGGACAGGCTTCGTTACCGTACAACTACTTCGAACGGCCTCAATACCGCGACTTCTCTTTTGCCGAAGGTTTCGATGTCTATACCTATCGCATGGAAAACGTCCCCTTCTACAACCTCAAACGGCCGTATTTCCACTTCATGTACCTTGAGTCGGGACAGAAGAAGTTCCGGGAGGAGAATTTCAGCCTGACGTTGGGACATAATATTTCGCCGACTACGGGCTTCAACGTCAATTATCGGTCGCGCGGCACCAAGGGCCTTTACGAGTGGTCCCGTACCAAGAACCACAACCTTTCGGTTGCCGTTTCGCACACGGGAAAGCGTTATTCGGTGCATGCCGGATTCATCAACAACCACATAGAAACACGTGAGAACGGCGGCGTGGTGGGTGAATGGGCGATCCGGGATACGACTTTCGAAATGCCGTCGGGCGTGCCGATGAGACTGACGAGCTCGCAGGCTACCAACATATACCGCAACAATGCGTTTTTCGTCGAACAGTCGTACGGTATTCCGTTGCTGCCGGTTACCGAAAGCGACTTTTCGATCGCCAATCTGCCGGCCGTATTCATCGGTCATTCGTTCGAGTACAACTCCTGGAGCAAGGTTTATAAGGATGTTCGGGGAACCTATACCGACGACCGTTACGAACGGGATGATAAAGGTAATTTCGTTCCGGCACGCGATCTCGAATATTACAAGAACTGGTTTATCAATCCCACGCAGACGCGCGACTCGATCTATGAGCGGGTGATTTCCAACCGGGTGTTCATTCAGGCGCAGCCCTGGGATCGCAACGGTGTGGTCGGTACGGTGAACGGAGGTGTAGGACTCGACCTGCACACCTATTCGCAGTTCAGGCTGGATTCCTACCTGAACGGTAAGTACGAGAAGGTGGGGAAAAGCAGTTACTTCGTATATGGATCGGTCGAAGGAAAGATCAAGAAATATGTCGATTGGGGAGCTGACGCCAAGTTCTACCCGTCGGGATATCGCGGCGGTGACGTTTCGTTCGGCGCCAATCTGGCGCTGACGGGATATATCCGCAAACGTCCCCTGATTCTCGAAGGGCGTTTCCGTATGGAAACGCGTTCGCCGGATTACTGGCAGGAGAATCTATTCTCTAACCACTACGTGTGGTTGACTCCTTTGCGCAAGGAGAATGAAACTCGTTTCGAGGTCGCTTTCCGTGTCCCCGATTATGCGTTTGAGGTCGGTGTGTGGCAAGGCATTGTCACCGATAAGATTTATTACGGTGCCGACAGCCAGATAGCGCAGGACAACGGAAGCGTCAGCGTGACGAGCGTGTACGCCCGCAAAGATTTCCGGATCGCCGGACTTCATTTGGACCATAAGGTTTTGTTGCAGTGGAGTACGAATCATAGTGTCATACCCGTTCCGCTCGTCAGCGCCTTCCTCTCGTATTATTACGAGTTTTGGGCGGTGCGCGACGTGCTCCGGGTGCAGTTCGGTGTCGATGGCCATTTCAATACGCGCTACTATGCGCCCGGCTACAATCCTGCGCTCTCGGAGTTCTTCAATCAGCGGGAAATCGAGGTGGGGAATTACCCCTACCTGGATCTTTTCCTGATGGGCAAGTGGAAGAGAATGCGGATATTCCTGAAATATCAGCATATCAACCGGGGCTTGTTCGGAAACGGCGAATATTTCGCGATTGCGAAGTACCCGCTCAATCCGGGCATGTTTAAGATGGGTATCTCGTGGGGTTTCTATGATTAGCGTACTGTACGGCACAGGAAGCTGCCTGCAAAAGCAAGTTTTATGTTAAAGAAAACCTGTTTAATTTTCGTATTTTTAACATTACAGACCACTTTTTACGGATTCAACGCCGATTTTTCGACGTCGTCCGAAGCGGGGATTACCCTGGAGGAGAAAATGGAAGCCCGGTATGTGATCTCTCCCTACGATCACGTAATTCGGAATATCAGCGAGCGGGAGGGGAACGACTGGCGCCTGATGAGTGCTATTGCCTATCACGAGTCGCGTTTCAAAGCCGATATAGTTTCCCGCCGTGGAGCGAGGGGGCTGATGCAGATCATGCCTGCAGTGGCCCGGCAGTTCGACGTAGCCTCGGAAGAAGCCTTGCTCGATCCGGAAACCAATGTATTGCTGGCCAATAAAGTGTGGAATCGGATCGATTCGACGCTCGACCTGCCGGCGGGAATTTCCGAGAAAGACCGAATGAGCCTGATCCTGGCCTGCTACAACGGTGGAATCGGTCATGTCAATGATGCCCGGCGGCTGGCCCGTGTGAACGGCGAAGACCCCAATTCCTGGGAGGTGGTGCTCCGCTACCTGGAACTCAAGTCCGATCCCGCCTATTACCAGCACGAGGTCGTGAAGTGCGGCAAATTTACCGGCTACCGTCAGACGCGGGCTTTCGTGCAGGACGTAATGAATCGTTATAATAAGTATTGCCGGATCGCGCAGCTCTGATCCGGAGGGCGCCGAGAGGGTAAGTCCGATAACAGAACAAAAAAGCAGGGAGTGATTCCCTGCTTTTTTGTTGGAAAGCGCTGCGGATTCAGCGTTTGGTTTTCGTCGTTCGTATCCGATCGGAGGGATAGTCTGACGGCGAATATACCTATTCACCGGTTTTGTCCAGCCGGTCGTAAATCAGTTCGAGGTCATCGACGACGAGCACGCTCGAGGTGCTTCCGATGAAATAGTCGCCCCAACGGGAAGCCGAGCAGACGACGACGATATGGGTCGGTTTGCGGTCTGTCGCCACGTACTTCAGCGGTATGGTAAACTCCTGCCATTCGGAGTAGCTGGCGGTGAGCGGCAGTTGTCCGTAGCCGATTACGGCCGGACTCGTCGGATCGAAGAACGAACTGGGGTTGCGGGTGTCGATCGCAATCGGGTTTTCGGCCGATCCGAACTGTTCTCCCTGCGAGATGCCGTACTCTTCCGGGGTCCAGGTGCCGACGGCGATGTAGATCATGCCGTTGTCGGGATCGCCGACCTTGAGGTTCATCCCCGGCGGCTGGGTGCTGCCCACGTTGGTCAGCATTCCCTGGTTGTATTTGAACCAGCCGTGCAGAGCCGTCGGACGGGCTTCGAAAGGTTGTCCGAAGCAGACGATACCGTGCGTGAGATTTCGGATTCCGTAGAATATGCCTGTAAAGAGATTGCCGGCGGCCAATTTGTAAACGCCGACCAGACCTGCGAGCTTCGACGAAAGCTGTGCGGCATAGATGCCCGATGTGCCGGGACGCACGTCCGTCGTCTTGTCGGTCGGAGTAGCGTTGCCGATGCTGGCGCCTTTGTTGCCTGAATTCCAGAAGTGAATGCCGTCGGCCAGGTAGGGATAGACGACTTTGTCGATCGTTTCCCACTCTTCGAAACCTCCGTTCGGGAGTTGTGGTGCTGCTTCGGTCGTGACGCTTGCTACTTCCGTTTCGTTGCTGCCGGAGTAGGCGACTACTTCGTATTGGGTTTCCGGGGTAAGTCCCGTGATACAGGTGTCGAATGCACCGCCCGAGATGTTGATTTGCTCCTTATCGACTTCGGTCCACGCCTCGTCGCCGGTCTTGCGATAACGGAATCCCAGTTCGTCCGCGCTGTTGCCTTCGGCATAGGCCCAGATGACCCCGCTCCAGGCATCGACCTGCGTGAAGCGTACCTTGGTATCGGTAGCTTCGACGTAAAGCGACCATTTCTCTTCGAAGTCGTGGTAAGCGACGTAAACGTAGCGGACCGATTCGAACGAAGTCAGCTCGTCGATCGGAGGTGTCATCGTGGTGATGTCTGCCGGACCGAGTTTCAGCCGCGTGACCTTGAGATCGCTCAAATCGATCCCTTCCGGAACGTATGCTTTCGCCGTAAGTTGATCGACGTCGATTTCCGCAGCGCCGATCTGCGATTCCACTTCGAAATAACGTTCGATCTGCTGGTCCGCTACGATCGTCCATTCGTAATCCTGATAAAACGAAAGGGTGAGGTAGAGCGGAGTCCGCAGGTCGAATGTCCCCGAAAGGGGTTTCGAAGACCGGGCATTTTCAGTGACCGATATTTTGTCTATCTTCACGTTGGATATGTCGGTTTGTTCGTCCAGATGGAGCGTGACGATCCGCTCCTGGGTGTTGATATCTTCGGGCGAACAGGTGAAGCCTTCGCCTTCGACACCGAGGATTTGCAGCGTGACGACCGGATATGGAATTGAGTTCTCGATGCAGGAGGTCAGCAGCAGGAGTGTGCCGATAAGGATATGCCGGAAATGTTTCATCATGCTTTGTTGGCTTTCTTGTTCCATAGATGAACGGTAACGCCGATGCGGATATTGAGCAGGTTGAGGCGGAACCGCATTTTCGAAGCTGTTCGTTGGCCGATTTCGTTGCCGTTGGCATCTTTCTGCTTGATCTTGGTGTATTCGATACCTCCCAGCCCGAAGGAAACGGTGCTGCACACGTTCGGGAAGATGTAAACCGCCAGACCCGGATTGAACCCGAGCGACAGTTTCAGGTCGTCGCTGAACGTGCTTCTGAGGGTGCCTTCGGTTTCGTAGGTAAACTCCGAATTACCGGTCTTCATCGAAAGATCTACTTCACCGAAAAGCCCGAAGTGTCCTTTGCTGTCCAATCCCGCATAGGAGCGGAAATAGAGGCCGACCGACAGTGCACTGCTTTGCAGGTGGAGGTTTTTGAAGGCCAGATTGACGTCGTTTTGCTCTCCCAGATTGAAATTGCCCGTGTCCAGCGTTCCGTTGATGTTGGTGTATCCGAAACGGACGCCGGCCGACATGTTGTCCTTGAAGAAGTAGCCTACAGAGGGGTTGATGGTGAAGATACTGCCGTTCAGATTCAGGTTGTCCAGGATCAGCAGGTAGTCCGTGTCGTCGCTTGAGAGGGTGCCGTAAGATACGGTGAGGCCCAGGGCGATTTCACCTGCATAGGCGAATTTGATTTTGTTGATTTCACGGTCGATTCTCCGTTTCATCGGCAGGAATCGTTGTTTCCGACGTACCGGGGAAACCGAGGTCGGCATCGATGCGGACGAGTCGCTCAGATCGGCGTAGAACGTCGGGGCCGGAAGTTCCTCGATGACAGGGACGGTCGTCGGAACCGGAGTGGCGTAGAGGCTGTCCTGCAAGCGGGAAGACGGAATTGCCTCCAGGGATGTCGGTTCCTGGGCTCGGAGCATGGAAACCGTTGCGACGGCTATCAGTATGGTAAAAATCAGTCGTTTCATCGTATTTCCGCGTTATAGATAGAAAGATACTCCCAGTCCGATCGACAGGATATTGACTTTGAAGTTCATCAGGCTCGAAGTTCGCTTTCCTACGGTTACCTGGTTGTGTACCTGGCGTGTCCGGGTATAGGAAAGACCCATTACACCGACATTCACTTCGAAAGCCAGGTTGTTGGTGGCGAAAGCGACCAGTCCGGGCGATACGCCTATCGAACCGGAGAAACTGGTTTCATAAGTGCCTCGGATCGGGGAGTCCGCTGCGAATCGGGACTGTCCGCCGCCCAGTGTCAGGCTCATTTCGTTGAACAAGGCGAAACGCTTGTTCTGTCCCAGAGGAATGTACTGACGCCAGATGAAAGCTCCGGAATAGTTGTGTTGCAGGGTGTTGTAGAAATCGACGCCGAGGTCGATATCACTGCCCAGCTTGATGCTGCCGCTATCTATGCGGAGCAGCGAGCGTGAATAGATGAATTTTACGCCGATAGCCATATTGTCCCGAATTGCGTAGGCGATCAGCGGGGCGATTTTGAAGGTATAACCGTCGGAGTTGATATCTTCGATCACCAGAAACGTGTAATCTTTGTTCGTGTGGGTAGAGTAGGAGGCGGAAGCGCCGAAGATCCACTGCCCCTTGGGGACGAATTGGTTAGATTTGGAGGTCAGTCCCCGTTCTGCACGGGGATCGGCCTTGTGTTTCGGAGCGAATTCGGCCGGAGCAGGTGATTGCGCATCGGTCCGAAGCGGATGTTCAGGCCGAGGGCTTTCGGAACCCGTGAGCACGGTGTTCGAAGAATCGGGTTGCGGTATTGCCATATCAATCGCACGTCCCGAAGCGGCCTGCGATTGATGGTTTGCAAAACATAGACACAGTGACAGTGTCAGGATGGCGACGGTTCCTCGCATGAAAATCAATATACAAATTCGATGTCGTCGATATACATTCTGCTTTCTTTGTTGCCTTCCATGTAATCCCCTCGGTAGCTGGCCGAAGCCGTTACCATCAGGTAGTTGGGCATTTCGTCGCTGCGGTAGGTGATGGGGATCACGATTTTTGTCCAATCGCCTACGGACGTTTCGTTGAGCCAGTCGCCATAGCCGTAAATGGGGCCTTCGGGCAGGCTTTCCTGCTTAGGGTCGAAGAAAGTGCTCTGGTCGTTCGTGTCGATTTTGTGATAGGAGCTCCATTTGCCCATGCAGATGAAGAAGCGGGCCTTATCGCCGGAACCGACCGTACCTTTATACCAGAATGTGATCGCTTTGGGACGGGCGTTGAAGGTGAACGGACGCCCCATATACACATCGCCTTTGGTGATGTGGTGAACACCGCCGAAAGCACCGATGAAGAGGTTGCCGGCAGCGATTACGCCGAAGGCGCTTTGGGTTTTGAGCAGGGCGGACTTGGTCCCGGTCGATCCCGGCCGGGGATCGTCTGCGGGTTCGGTCACCACGATACCGGCGGCATTGGCACCCGGGTTACCCGTTCCCCAGAACCCGGTATAGCCCGTACCCATGCCGTTCGAGCCGATTTCGTCCGCCGAGCAGGGGTACCAGGTTTTGCTGTTCGTCCAGGTTTCGAAGCCTGCATTGGGGAGTTGAACGCCCGTTGCGGTCGAGAAATTGTGTATTTCGCCCGTTTCCGCATCGTTGATGAGCAGCTGGTATTCGTAATCGCGGTCTGCGGCGAAGTCGGTGGCTTGTGCCGTATAGGTATAGTCGGCACCCGCTACGGCTGCGACGGTCTTCCACTCCCCGAAGGCCGGCGATTCCGCCAGGCATTCGCGTTCGCGGTAACGGACTTTGACGTTGGTGTGCGCCGGGTCGGTGACGATTACCTGAAAATCCGCCGTGTTGAGCCAAAGGTCGTACACCGCGAGATCGGTGAGTCCGGGCGTTGCGATGCGGGCTTTGCCCGTACCTTCGGCCTGTGCGACGTCGGTCATCGTGAATTCCACTTCGTGAATGCCGCCTTCGAACGAGGAGAAGAATGTTTCGCCGAGAGATAGTTTGCCGCTGTTGTCGTCGGTTTTGATGTAGTTGATGCCTTTGGCTGCGGCTTCCGGAAGCAGAGCGCCGTCGCTCAACACCTGGATCGTTTCGTCGTTGGCCTTGACGGAGATACCCGAAAGCGCCTGTACCGAGGATACTGCGAACGAAATGTCGTCCGTGTTGAATCCGATTACCGAGTTGATGTCGAATCCGTCGCCCTTGATCGTCGGCTGCGGGCTGAAGATGAAAGGATCTTCGTGGATTTCTCCGTCTTCATCGACCTGTACGGTGATGCCCAGGTAGCCGTTCGGGGTCTTCGAATATTTGAATGTCAGCGTATAAAGATTGCCGCTTTCGGGTGTCGGTATGACTCCTGTTTTCGAAATGCTGCCCAACTCCGTGCTCGAACTGTAAAAACCCCAGCTCAGGTTGTGAACATCTTCGGGCAGCAGGTAATAACCCGTTGCATCCTCGGTATATTTGAGCGTCGGTACCGAGCCGTTTTCAGCTTCCGTTTTGGAGAAGGTGTCGATGGCGCTGACATAAGCTTTGAATCCCGGATCCATTTTGTCCAGAATCGTCTGATCGAAGACGACTTTGACGCCGATGTTGGTGATCGGACAGACGACTTCCTTGAGAATGACTTGCTGGGGTTTGATGTCAACGTCCAGCTCGCCGTAGTAACTCTTGTTGGTGAAGGTCGCCTGGCTCTGGTCGCCCGCCTCCACTTTGATACGGTAGGACCCTGCCACCAGATAAAGGTCCCCCGGGGCTTCCGTGGCCGGCTGGTACTTGCGGATCAGCTTTTCTTCTCCGTTTTCTATCTTATAGACGCGCATGGTGCTTCGATCCAGAGCGTTGTATGCATCGGTACGCGAGCCGCCGATATTGACGCTCAAGCGCAGGGTTCCCATCTCTTCCGAGGCGTTGCCGTCGATGTCGCTCTGCGTACAGGCTGCGGTCAGAAAGGCCACGCCTGCAAGCAGCGAAATATATTTAAGAATCTTTTTCATCTCTGTTGCGGTTTACTGTTGGGGAACATAGAGCATGATGGATTTGATGTTCTGTCCCGAAGCATCGGTTGCGGTCAATTTGAAATCCGTGTTGCCCGGAGCTACGGCGTAGAGCATCGTCATGAACTGGGATATGTCGAATTGCAGGGTTTTCTGACCGACGATTTCATCTTTGGTCTTGAATCCCAACGAGTGGAGTCCTTCGTCCATTTTGTCGGAAGCCGGGTTGACCAGATCCATGTGCGCTTCCAGACCGATACCGAGGCTTTCGAGGACTTCGGCGGTGAGCGCATCGCTGATGATATCGACCGTCAGGCCGGTCATGCCGCTTTCGGAGGCGAGGTTGATGAAGACGTTCATACCCTCTTCCGTGAGTGTGTGGCGGGAATCGATATCGACGATATCCGTACCTTCCGGGTTGGTGCTCCAGAAGATGTTCGGTCCCTCTGCGGTGCCGCTGTCGTGGGTGACCTTGATGGTCATCGTCGTGTAGGAGCGGCGTCCTTCGGAGTCGATGGCGATGAATTTCGCGGTGTGGGTACCCGTGTAGTCATACAATCCTTTCATACCGTTGTAATTGACTTTGACCAGCAGATCGGAGCCGCTCGTCTTCACCACGCAGAAGTTCTTGGCCGGATTCTCGCCAGGCCAGAGGGCTACCGTGTTGTCGCTGTATCCGGCCGTTGCGAGAGCTTCCAGGAACTGGGCATTGTCCGAATCGAAGACAACCTCCAGAGAGGCGACGGTCGAACCCTGGTACGGAGTCACGACGGCCGTAATCATCGGGGAGCAGCTCTGAACGTCGAAGTCGAACATACTGGTAGTAATGGCTCCCATGGACATCAGCGCCATACCACCGATGGAAAGAATAAATACACCTGCCAGTGCAAGTGAAAAGATTTTAATATTTCTCTTACTTCCTAATGATGACATCATAATAAATAACTCTCCTTCTATAAATTAGCAATCAGCCGCAGCCAACTGCCGTCTTCACTATTATACACATATTCCAGCGTCATGTAATTATGCAACTTATAGGAAATGCCTATTTCATCTTCACGGGCATCCACATTTCTGTCATATCTGGCTTCCCATAACCTGCCAAACCCCTGGTGCAGCAGCCAGTGTGATTCTCTGTCAGTAAAATCATATTTATATCCTATATAGGTGGATTTGCCAAAATAATGCAGCCATCCGCCATAGAGGTTACCATCTACCGGCCCGGGGTAAAAACGTGCTTCTCCAAATACAACATCATGTTTCTTCACATAATGCCCCAGAAGTCCTTCGATAGCTGTATTTTTTTCTCCGCTTCGTCCCGCATCCAGCCAGGCCTGTCCCTGAATTATCCAGTGATCAGTAAGCGCATCCACCAGAAGTTCTGTTTCACTTCCACAATGCAGATCAGTATCAATTTCCAGATCATACCTTCTGATGAAGGAGTCTTCCTCCAGCTGATTCTGCATATATTCCCGGATTTCCTCCTTATGCCGATCCACAAAAGCAACCGGAAGGCCTTCAAGACTCCTCATCGAACCTTCCGCCCTGTTAGCGGCATTATACATGAATAATCTGGGCACTGTAGTTTTCCGGAACGTCAATACGCCCCGACGGACGATTGTCCCCTGTGGAAGCAGCGAAACGTGCACCACTGTATTTTCGCCGGACTCTACATGCAACCGGGCATCAAATTCCGGGAGCGCATTTTTTACAATAGTCTGCCCGGCAGACTGAGATACACTGTCGGCCCATCCGATGGAATCCACCGGAAGTCCTGTCAGAAGCGCATTCATCTCTCCCGGCAGCCCTGCCAGATCTTCTTTAACCAGTGTCTGGGCCAGAGGCGTCAGATTACCGTAATCCACCTCGGTGCGAACGGATTTAATCGTCTGCCCTACCGGCATAAGCACCACATTCATGGTTGTTTCCTGTCCATAGTTCAGAGACATATCGGAAACCACATAGCCAACCACTACCCGGTTCACTATATCCGCCAGTACCTTATCATACTGGTACCGGTTATTCTGGAAGATTTCCGCCTCTTTTCCAACCAGGACCCGATTTCCAATCGAAGCCAGGCTGGCCTCGATTCTCTGTCTGACAGAAGGAGGCATCTCCCCATCTGTCGATGTGAGATTCACATGGACGGACAGAATAGATGCCGCTTCTGAAATCCCCGGCGCCATTGAGAAAACAGCGCTGAGAATCCCTGCATATAGAGCTATCTTCCTGACATAACGCAACGAAGAAAGCATAAATTAACTCCTTAACATCAGAACTGTGTTCCGAAACTGAAGTGGAACTTGTTTTGATCCCCATGACCGTAATCCAGTCTGATTGGTCCAAGAGGTGTCTGTACACGCAATCCCACACCAACTGCTGCATGGATGGAATCATCATCCTGATACCATGGCATCTTGCCTTCCTGAACATCCCAGGCACTGCCCACATCGGTAAACAGAACGGCTTCTACCTTCTTAGCAACCGGGATTCGGTATTCAAGGGTTGCTTCATACATCTTGCGGCCCTTGAACTGATCATCTTCGTAGCCGCGGAGAGAATCTGCGCCACCGAGATCAAACAGGTTGTTGTAGGAAATATCCCCATCAATATAGCCGCCCATCAGACGAAGTGCCAGAACATGACCGTTGCCTAAAGCTTTATAGAAACGGCCTTCTGCTGTGAACTTGTAGTAATCATAGTCACCGCCAAGTCCATGTCCGCCCCATTCGGTAGTGAAGGAGAGGCGACGACCCTTGGTCGCATTGAAATAATTATCACGGTTATCAAATACATGGGTAAAGGTGAAGCTGTTGGTACGTCCGAAGTTATCCATAATCTTCTTGTACCAATCACTATCGCGGTAATCGGTTATACCGTTCTCTCTCATGTATTTTTCCATTACGCTGCCCGGATCAAACCCGTCTTCATCATCATAGGATTCCTTGGTTGTGGAAAGATAAAATTTGTTGGTCCGGTATTCACCATTCACATGAGCCCAGGAAACGCCAAAGCCTTTCTTTCTCTTATCATATTCTGCAATGGTGTCACCATTGGAATCATAGTCATCATACTTATAACGACGATCAAATACGGTAAAGCCCAGTGCATCTCCGTTGTCATTGATGTATGGATGGGTATAGGAGATTTCATAGTTCTTGCCATGAGAAGAACCACCGAATTCCCAGCGGAAGTTGACCTTGTCACCGGTTCCACGGAAATTGTTTTCAGTCAGGCCAAGAATACCTACCATGCCGTCGGATTCAGAGTACCCGGCACCTACAGTAACTACGCCTGTCTTCTGTTCTACTACATCAATTTCAATGATAACGTCATGATTTTTGTTTCCCGGAAGAAGCTTCATATTGACATCTTCAAAAATTCCGAGGTTGTAAAGTCGTTCCATACTGCGGCTTGCCAGGAACTTATTAAACGGTTCCCCCTTCTTGAAGCGCAGTTCACGAAGAATAACCTTATCCTTGGTCTTTTCATTTCCGGCAATCTGAATATCTTCTATCTTCCCTTCTGCAATATTCACCTTAAGGGTTGCGTTTTCAGTTACGGTTACATCCGGAATAGATGCCAGAATATATCCCTGCTGTACATATAGATCATCAATAGCTTTGATGTTTCTGGATACCTGAACGAAATTCAGTACACTGTCCTTGGGAACAGCCAGAATCTGTCTCAGTTCATCATCAGAGAAAACCGTATTTCCTTCAAAAGTGACTTTATGGATAACCGGGTTGGAAACCATACGGAATGTGAGGGTTACCCCTTCCTTAACCGCTCCAAACTTTGGAGAAATCTGGGAGAATACCCCGGTTCCGCCCAATGCGGCCACATCATTGCGTACGCCTTCTACAGAGACCTTGTCACCGGTCTTTTCTGTAAGAAGGGGAACCAGCTTGGCCTTAACTTCTTCCGGAATTCCATCAAAGTCAATGGAAGTGATAGTCTTACCTGCTGCCTTCGCAATGGCCTTGTCATCATCCGGAGCCAGATACATGGATGCTGTATCTGCCAGGGAAGCCTGTGCCGTATTGCTGATATCTACCCCAGACTGATCATTATCACCGGAAGCCTGCAGAGTCGTTGTCTTGCTGCTGTCAGATGTCGCAGCAGACACATCAATATCGTCTGCCTGATCCTCTGTTTTTCCCTGGGTAACATTGTACATTTCACTCTGAGACATATTGCTATTCGCAATATCCGGGGCTGCATAGACGTTAAACCCAGAAACAGCCATAACAACAGCTGTTGTGAGCAAAGCTTTCTTGTAACCTGTAATCATTAAGAATCCTCCTAAAATCAGATTTTTACATTAGAACTTACTGACCACGCAATGCGCGGCCGGCTTCACCAACTACACTCTGTATTTCTTTCTCTGACATGACCGGAGCCGGACGCACCGGTTTTTCCACGGGTTGTTCCGCCGCCTTCTTCCGGTTTTCCTGCCTCTGTATAGTCTTTGAGCTGACAGTCGTCTTCACCTTTTCTGCACGTTTCCGTGGAGGTTCTGACACTTCTGTCTGAGGCGGCTGCGCATCGGCTGCCGCCCTGGTTACTTCTTTTTCAGATATTAAATTTTCATTTGGATTCGATGCGGCAGCTTCTGGTACCGTTGTCGACATCTGACCTCCACTGGCTGGTGGGGCTGACGAACCTGATTCTGCCTGCATCCTGTCATACATAAAGGAACTGCCTGCAAAGACAATGACCGCCATAACCATAGCTGCACATCGGAT
>OGZG01000882.1_pt1 | contig 23519 bp, 18 predicted proteins | sample 1576781 | NCBI WGS metagenome assembly OGZG01 (sample SAMEA3541502, study PRJEB24748) | human gut metagenome | biome: human gut; feature: human-associated habitat; material: faeces | place: China | collected 2012 | reverse complement strand
CCTCCTGGCTCAGGCCGGCCAGCGTTTCCAGACGCTCCATCTCCTTGGCGCGCAGAGCGTCGATCTCTGCCAGACGCTCCTCGGCCTCGGCAGCGCGCTTTTTCAGCTCTTCTTCCTTCTTTTCCAGCGCCTCGGTCTTGCGGTCCAGCGCTGTCTCCTTCTGGTCGATGCGGTTCTCCTGACGGCTGATCTCCGCACGGCGCTGCTTGATCTCCTTGTCGGCCTCTGCCTTCTGGGCATCGACCTCGGCTTTCAGACGGAAAGCCTCGTCCTTTGCTTCCAGAACCGCTTCCTTGCGCTTCTGGTCGGCGGTCTTGATCGCCTCGTTCACCAGCCGGGTAGCCTCGGCCTCGGCGCTGCCGATCTGGGCTTCGGCAGTCTTTTTACGGTTGTTGTAACCAATAAAATAGCCCGCAGCCACACCGACAACAGCAACGATCAAGGCCACGATCACTCCGATCGCGGTCATTGCGTTCACTCTCCTTTGTTTCAATTCAATGCAAAATTAAAAGCAGGAGACGCTGCGCAGCAGGACACGGGCAATGATATAGAAAGAGCTTTCAATGCAAAAAGTGACACCAAAACCATACGCACCACCCAAAACCGGCGGCACGGGCAAAAGCATACGGCTTTTCTCTTTACGGTTCCATTTTATATCAAACAGGCACGCTTTGCCTGAAACGGGTACAGGGTCACACTGAAACCTGCGTACAGCGTCTTTGATTCCATACTACTAAATATAGTACGAAACATTTGCCCGCTTGTCAAGAGGAAAACCCTGCCCGCAGAACATTTTGTGCAGAAAAACAAAAATAAGATGGCTGCGGCAGGCACCCCCTCAGTCATCGCTGCGCGATGACTGAGGGGGTGCTCTCCTTCAAACCAAAAAGGCTGCCCCGGAGAACGGAGCAGCCCTTCTGGTTTATGATGAAAAGAAGAAAATGAAGGAGAATGTCTTATTATTTGGCGGCTTTTTCGCCCTCCGGGAAGATGATCTTATTCACAAAGAAGAAGATCACCATGGAGATGCCGCCGTTGAGCACGGTGGTGCCGATGTTGTAGATGAAGTCCGGTACCAGCAGACCGGCCACCGCCACCCAGATGCAGTTGATGGAGTTGACGATGCAGGTAATGACGCAGAAGGCCAGTACATACCAGCCGATCTGTTTTGCCAGATTGCCCTTGCTGCGGAACACAAAGTTGCGCTGGATGGGGAAGTTGATGCACTCGCCGATGACCATGGCGATCATGTAGGCGCAGAAGTAGGGCAGACCGCCGTGGGCGGCATCGTAGCCGAGGATGTTCCACTTGAAGGTCTCGCCGAACAGGGTGATGTCAATGCCCGGCCAGCCGAAATCCACCACCGGCAGGCTGGCAAAGGCCTTGGGCAGAAATTGCAGCAGCAGGTACTTGAACACGGTGATGAGGTTGGACACGATGACGAACAGGCCGCCCTCGCGCACCCACTTGGCAGCGGCGGGGTGCTTTGCCGCAAAGTTATTCCAGAAATTCATAGCCTGCTTCCTTTCAGCTGTTTTTCAAGCGCTCTTCCATGCGGCTGTTCAGCACGAGGTTTTTCACAGCCTCAAAAATCACCCGCACAAGGCCGATGATCCAGAAGCCCTGCAGCTCCATCACGATGCCGTCCACCATGCCCATGCTGATAGCGCCGTTGGTCATTTTGGCCAGCGCCCGCAGAGGCATATTGTACTGGAACAGGATGTTCAGGTCGGGCTTGCCCTTTTTGATGCTGCGGCGCAGCAGGGTGCCCAGCACAGCAGCCGCCAGCCAGCCGATGGGGCTGCGTCCGTGCCCCATCTCGCCCAGCGTCATGTTGCGGTCGATGTGCACCTTGTTCTCCGGGATGGGACGGCCCAGCAGCGCCTCAAACTCCGCGTCCGGCACGTTCTGCACCTGCGCAGTGCGGTAATGCTCCAGATTTTTGCCCGCATAGGGGTCGGGTGCGCCGGTGCCCGCCACCGTGACAGCGGCAGTCAAGCGGATATCGGCGCTGGAAGCACCCACCAGCAGCTGATAGCTGCCGCCCTCCACCTCCCAGCGGTCGGTCTTGACATTCCAGTAGCGGAACGCCTTATCGTCCAGCGGGATGGTGACGGTCTTGCTCTCTCCGGCTTCCAGCTGCACCTTGGCAAAGCCCTTCAGCTCCTTGACAGGGCGGAAAACTTTTGCATCCGGCTTTGCCACATACAGCTGCACCACCTCGGCACCGGCACAGCTACCGGTGTTGGTGACAGTCAGGGTCGCGCCCTTTTCGTCTGCTTTCAGGTCACTGTACGCAAAGCTGGTATAGCTCAGGCCGTAGCCGAAGGGGAAGGCGGTGGGCACACCGGCGGTGTCATAGTAGCGGTAGCCTACATACAGACCCTCGCGGTACTCCACAGTGGGGCCGTCGCCGCCGAAATGCTCCTTTGCGGGGGTGTCGGCGTAGCTGCGCGCCCAAGTCTCCGCCAGCTTGCCGCAGGGGTTCTGCGCACCGGTGAGCACCTCGACCAGTGCGCCCGCACCGGCCTGACCGCCCAAGCAGCCGTAGACCAGCGCCTTGCAGTCCTTGACCCAATCGCTTTCCAGCGAGGAGCCCGCACTCAGCAGCACCACCACGTTGGGGTTCGCTGCCGCCACAGCGGTCAGCAGTTCCAGCTGGTTTTCTGCCAGCTTCATGTCGGCGCGGTCGATGCCCTCGCTCTCCTTGATCTCGTCCAGACCCATGCACAGCAGCACCACATTGGCGTTCTTTGCCAGCAGCACCGCCTCGGCCTTCAGTGCCTCATCGGGCTTGCCCTGCCGGTCAAAGCCCTTGGCGTAGCCGACGCTGTTCAGGCCGCTCTCGGCAAGGCAATCCAAGAAGGAATCCACCTTGATGGAGTTGACGGCGCTGGAACCTGCACCCTGATAGCGGGGCGTCTGGGCAAAGTCGCCGATGACCGCCACCTTTTCTCCCTTTGCAAGGGGCAGCAGGCCGTTTTCGTTCTTCAGCAGCACGATGCTCTGGGCAGCAGCCCGGCGTGCCAGCGCGTGGTGGGCGTCGGCATCGAACTTGCCGGGTGCGGCGTCCACCGCCGCCTTGGTGGTGAACACCAGTTCCAGCAGTTCCTCCAGCCGGGCGTCCACGTCCGCTTCGGTGATCTTGCCGGTCTGCACCGCCTTCATCAGCTCCCGGATGGCGTCCCCGCCGGGGGCGGGCATTTCCAGCGTAGAGCCGTTCTTTACGCCGAGGGCGTGGTCGTTGCTGCCGCCCCAGTCGGTGACCACCGCGCCGTCAAAGCCCCAGTCCCTGCGCAGGATCTCCATGAGCAGGTGGGCGTTCTCGTTGGCGTAGGTGCCGTTGACAAGGTTATAGGCGGACATGATGGTCTTTGGCTGCGCCTCCTTGACCACCATCTCGAAGCCGGTCAGGTAAATTTCCCGCAGGGTGCGCTCGTCCACGATGGAATCCGAGGCCATGCGGCGCAGCTCCTGACTGTTCACGGCAAAGTGCTTGGGGCAGGCGGCAATGCCGTTTTTCTGGATGCCGCGGACGTAGGCCGCCGCCATCTTACCGGCAAGGTAGGGGTCCTCCGAGAAATACTCGAAGTTGCGGCCGCACAGGGGGCTGCGCTTGATGTTCAGGCCGGGGCCCAGCAGCACCGACACGCCCTGTGCCGCTGCTTCTTCGCCCATGGCTGCGCCCATAGCCTCGCCCAGTGCCGGATCCCAGCTGTTGGCAACGGTGGCCGAGGTGGGGAAGCAGGTGGCGGGCACACTGGGGTTCAGGCCTAGATGGTCAGCCGCACCGGCCTGCTTACGCACGCCGTTGGGGCCGTCCGACAGGGTAATGGCCGGGATGCCCTTGCCCGGCAGCGCCCGGGTGGTGAACACCGTGCCGCCGCTCAGCAGGGCGCATTTTTGTTCCAGGCTCAGTTTTGCAATAATATCCTGATGTTTCACGGGGAAATCTCCTTTCAGTAGAAACGGTATTGCCTTTGGAAACAGGACCACGCATAAGGAGAAGAAGCGTGATTCTGTTTCCAAAAGGGAACACGGCTGCGGGCCGTAACTGCCGTGCAGCCGTGTTCCGGGATTAGAAGGAAGACAGTTTTGATTACGGGTCAGTACTTATGCCTTACTCACATCCGCACCTGCATTGGTATTAGCCAGCGTTTTATTATACTTGCGGCGGCGAAGAATCACCACAACACCTGCCAGAACCAACACATAGACAATCACACTGCCTACCAGTGCAGGCGTGCGCCACATAGGCACAGGCGCATCTACATCTACACCGTAGCTATTCGCCATCGTATACAGATACTGATGTGCAGCTTCGCGCATCTTCAGCTGACCGGTAGCAGTCTGGCTCAGGTTATCGAAGGTCTTAGTGCCCCAGCCAAACAGCAGATTGGTACCACCTGCCAAGACAGCTTTTTCAATATCCATAAAGCCATGCTCCTCGTTGTTATCCGTAATCACAGTGCCAATAAAGCCCCATTCATTACGCAGAACATTGGTCAGTAGTGCAGTACTTGCACCGGCCCAAGTAGTACCAATATTATTGTAGGAAGACATCACAGCCGTGCTGCCGCCTTCCTTCACAGCCTTTTCAAACGGCACGAAGTAAATTTCACGCATTGCCTGCTCATCGGCCCAGGTGCACAGGCCATAATGACGCCAGGTTTCACGCTCATTCAGTGCAAAATGCTTAATGTAGCAGTACATACCATTTTTCTCTGCCGCACCAACCGTAGCAGCGGACATGGAACCAGAAAGGAAGCCATCCTCAGAATAGTACTCAAAGTTACGGCCAGCAAATGCATTGCGGTGGGTATTAGCACCAGGTGCATACCAGCCGGAAATATTCCACGCCTTTCCTTCCTGCGAGATTGCATCGCCAAATTCAGAAGCCAGGTCTACATTCCAAGTAGCCGCCAGCAGAACTTCTGCCGGATAAGTAACCGTCTTATATGTGCAGGTACCCATAAAGGCATCGAACACATAACTCAGAGCGGCAGGTCCGTCCATTTCATAAGTCTGTCCCTTACCGATATTATCAACTGCTGCACTTCCCCAGCCATCTGCGCCCAGCAGTTTGTACATATCATCAAGGGTCAGCTGATCCAGCAGCTTATCCCACTGTGCATCATCATAGGCAAGGCCTTCCATGTCTTTCAGAGTAAGGCCATTCTTTGCACCAAAGGTCGGCGCAGTGTCATCCGCATCCACATAGCTATCATCCACTACCAGCGCATTGTTGAAGGCTTCCAGCTGTTCAGCAGTTGCTTCCTTGCTGGTACCGGGAACGATCTGCCAAGTGTCACGGTTGAGGTAAGCCACATCACCAGCTGCATCATCAAACTGATTTGTTGCTACCACCTCGTCCGAAGAGCGCTTGCCGACATACTTGCAGTTTTCCACACCACTGCCAAACGCACTGTCCTGGAACACTTCATTCTCAGCAACCTTGCAGGTCATGGTCAGATTATCTTTCACCGTATGAGAATCCGTACGCAGAGAAATCTGATACTCGCCAGCTTCCAGCACGTAGGAACCGGTAGAAGTGTAGTACTTCTGTGCATCATAAGAAGCCATCTGCTCTACCGGCATAGAAATCGTAACCGTTTCCGTTTCGCCCGGCTGCAATTCCTTCGTCTTTGCAAAGCCGCCCAGTACTTCGCCAGCCTTCTGCAAGCCGCTGCCGCCTTCAGCTGCACTGTAATAGGGCGCACTGTAATACAGTTCCACAACATCTTTGCCAGCCACATTGCCAGTATTGGTAACTTTGACATTCCACTCCAGCGTATCCTGTGCGGTAACGGTAGTCGGAATCGTGTTTTCCAGTTCCCAGTCAAAGCTTGTGTAGCTCAAGCCATAGCCAAAGGGGAACTGCACTACATCATTGTAGGAAAGTCCCGTCAGATTCTCTCCTTCACGGGTAGTGTAATCGTAGCTTTCACGGGTTTCGTAATAACGATATCCCACATAAATGCCTTCCTGATACTCTACAAGGTAGGCAGGATGACTTTCGAAGTTTTTGAAGCAGTCATTAGAGTTGGTATACTCAAAGGTATCAAAGTTGTAGTAAGAAGGGGTCGTTTCTACTGCATAAGGGTAGATATCCGGCAGACGGCCAGAGGGGTTGACTGCGCCCGTCAGAATGTTGACAATTCCAATCGTGCCCACATCACCGGGATCACCGATCCAGAGGGCTGCATCAACGCCTTCATCATTCAGGAAGCCCAGTTCCATGGCATTGCCTGAATTGATCAGAACGATAACATTATCAAATGTCGCTTCTGCCTGTTCCAGCAAAGACTGTTCCGCGCTGTTCAGTTCCAGATAATGCTTGCTCTGATCCGGTGCATACGAGGTATTTTCAGCCATCGAAGCGGGCAGGTCATTGCCTTCACCGCCCTTGCGGGAGAACACGACCACAGCAGTATCCGAAAAATCCTTCATTGCTTCAAATGAGCAGTCTCCAGTATACTGGTACTCCACACCCATGTTCTTAGCCAATTCCTCGGTTGCAGGCAGTTCCGGGATGGAAAAATCAACAGAGAATGTATTTCCGCCTTCGTTGTTTTTGGGGCTGTAGAGATTGACCAGATTTTGATTCACTTCAAAACCTGCATCCGTAAAGGCTTTTACAAAATCTGTCCGGTTTGCAGTGTAGCTGCTGCCACCGGAACCCGTACCGCCATAAACCGGATTTGCGGAAGCATAGCCCAGAAGATTGATTTTTCGGTTTGTTCCTGCCAACGGCAGAGCGCCGTCATTTTTCAGAAGGACTGCGCCTTCCTCCTCGATTTTCTGAGCCACTGACAAACCATTTGCATAAGATGTTTTTTGCAATTCCGGGTCTCCATTCTGGCCAGGGAATGCCTTGTCCAGAGAACTGGGAAACACACCAAACATTGCTACATCTGCCACTATTCCAACTGCCAGTAAGAGTGCTGTAACAGCTGTCAGCAACTTTGTGGGCTTTTTGTTGTTCGGATCGCGCTTCATTGTGTTGTCTCCTCCATATTCTTTTATATTTTTTGGGCCGTACCCAACTGTGACCCATTATAACGGATATTTGCGCATCGTTATCATCTTTTGCACAATCTGTCGTTTTGGATACACAGTTTGCAAAAGTTACAATAAATTTTCAATTTTTATTGTGCTAATACACAAATATTGCAACATTGTATTTGTGCACCCTGCCAGACAACAAAAAACGGCAGGGGATACCTGCCGTAAAAAATCATTCGTTTTTGGGTAGCGGAAACAGGATGCGCAGGGTGCACCAGTTGTTTTCCCAGTGCAGCGTCATGCTGCCGCCGTGCTGCCCGACGGTGGTGCGGACGCTTTTCAGGTCCGACCCCTGCTGCGGCAGACCGTCCGCATCCAGTGCCGGGGCGGCCTCTGTATAATGCTCGAACCGCAGCATGGCAAAACCGCCCTGACTGTACACCGCCACCTTGATGAGCCGCTTTTCGGGGTCCGGTTCGGCGCGCACGGCGGCAATGGCGTTGTCCAGCGCCACGCCCACGATGGTGCACAGCTCCCGGATGGTGAGAAAGCCCAGCATCCTGCCGTCCGCTACACTGGTGATGGTAATGTTCTCCTGCTGGCATTCCATGGTCTTGGCGGTGAGCAGGGTATCCAGCACCGGGTTGCCGGTCTTGTTCTCGGCCTCGTACTGGCGGATGTTCTGCTCCATGGCAGCAATGGCGGCGTTCTGCTTGGTTTGGTCCTGCTCCTCCCGGATGCGGGCAAGCTGGACTTTCAGTTCATGGTACCGCCGGTTGATGAGGTTGATGCCCTCCTTGCTGCGCTTGTACTGCTCGTACTGGCGGTGCAGCACCTCGTCCATGGCGGCAAGCTCGCTGTGCAAAGCGTTCTCCTGCAGCTGCTCGTGCTGCACAGATAAGATCAGCACGCCGGAAAAATCCACCAGTGTGCGGATGGAAAAAATGCTCATGTTGATCTCGCTGCCGGGCAGAAAGCCCAGATTGCTCACCGCAAAGGCAGTCAGCGCCAACATGACCGCCGTCAGGGCGGCGCTGCCGCCGATCTGTAAGTGCCCGGCGGGCCGGGGACGGCGGTGCTGCAGATAGCACATAATGCCGAACAGCGTCCCATACACCAGCGCCAGCAGCAGCAAAGACAGCGGCTCCCATGGGCCGCGGGCGGGCCAGAGGGCGCAGTGCAGCTGCCACTCCACGCTGGCGGCAAGCTCTGCCAGAATAAACGCCCGGGCGCAGTGATACCCGGCTTCCAGCAGGGTGATGCTCCACACACCCCATAAATATAAGTAGGAAAGCCCGATGGCCGTTACCATGCAGGGGATCCAGAGCCCGCCGGGCACATTGCCCGTCAGCTCCAGAAAGGCCGACAGCACCGCCGCCCACAGCAGGGTGATACCCCCGGTGACCGCTCTGGAAAAGCGGGGCGCAAGCGCCGGGGTGAACAGCAGCACCGCCAGACACTCGGCAAGGGCGGTGTACAGCCGGGGGATATCCGGCAGCGCGGTCATGAGCCTTCACCTCCGATGTAATCGGTCAGGGCGGCAAGAAAAGCCTTACGCTTGGGGCGGCTGACCTGCAGCTCGCAGGGGCCCACCTGTACGGTGCTCTGCCGCAGCTCCCGCACCTGTGCCAGATTGACAAGGTAGCCGCTGTTGCACCGGGCAAAGGGGCAGTCTGCCAGCTTTTCCTCAAAGGCCTTGAGGGCGCCGGGGGCGGAAAAATCGCCCTCGTCGGTGTAAAAGTGCACCCGGTGACCCTCGCTTTCCAGATAATAGATGCTTGCGGTGTCCAGCCGGCGCAGCCCGCCCTCCACCGGCACGGTCAGGTAGTGCTTTGCCCGCTTTTCCAGCCGGGCAACCGCCTTGAGCAGCTGCTGCGAAAAGGCAAAGTAGGGCACCGGCTTCAGCACATAGTCCAGCGCTCCCACCGAGTAGCCCCGGATGGCGTACTGCGCCATATTGGTAATGAAGATCAGGATGACGTCTGCATCCATCTGCCGGATGCGCTCTGCCGTGGTCATGCCATCCAGATGCTTCATCTCCACATCCAGAAAAATAATATCGTAGACCGCGCGGTAATCCTCCAGAATATCCACGCCGTCCGCAAAGACCGTCACTTCAAACTCTGTCCCGTACTGCCGGGTATACCGCCGGACATACTCCTGCAATACCCCCTGTACCTCCGCGTCGTCCTCTACGATCGCCACCCGGATCATGACCACACCTCCCTTACCACACCTTTGTGGAACTGTTACGGCTCTATTATAGCGCAATCCCGCCGGGTTTGCCAAGGGGGCACTCCGCAACAAAGGGCAGGGCGGCCCACAGGCCGCCCTGCCCTTTGTATTGAGTTCCCTTACGCTCACGCCCAGTTCTTCCGGCCGTAGCGGGTTGTCAGCTGGCAGATCTCTTTCTGGAGTTTCTTGGTCAGCTGGGTCTTTTTCAGCCGCCAGCGCCAGTTCTGGCCTACGGTGGAGGGCTTATTGATGCGGGCGGCGTTATCCAGCCCCAGCCAGTCCTGCATGGGGATGGTCAGCATGTGATGCAGACCGAAGGGCAGCAGCAGACGCTCCAGCGTACCATAGATGAACGGAGCCAGAATGGGAGAAGTCTCGGAAGAGTTGGCGATCCAGATGCCGAAGTTATTGATGCCGGTCTGCACCACAGGCCAGAACAGCGACAGCACGATGGAAATGACCACCGAGTAGACAGCGTAAAAAACGCTGCATCCTCCGGGGGTATTTTGATGCCCCAAAAGGCACAAAAGAATGCCCGCCCACCTGTGGAAAACCACGGTGAGCGGGCATTTTGCGTTTTATTGTTTGTGCCGCTGTAAAAGCGTTCAGAGGGCGGCGGTCTGGGGTACCAGCCGGAAGAGCATTACGGGCAACTCGCTGTTTGCAAAATCCAGCGTATAGATGAGCTTTCCGCGCTCTGTTTCAAACGGCATCTCCGTCTGTGTGCCGTCCGGGGCAATGCGCACAAGCTTTTTGCCTTCCAGCAATCCGGCGGGCAGCGCAAGCCTTACCCGGCCGGTGGGCTGCGTCAGGCTGCCTGCGGTTTCAAAGGCCACACTCAGGTATTCCCCATTCGTCCGTGCGGTCACATCCTCCGCAGAAAGGCTGCCGCTGGCAGCCCACGCCGTTGCGGCTTCGATCTTTTCCAGCTGCGCGGCGTTTTCTGCCTGCCCGCACACGGGGCAGAAGGTCAGCGTTTCACCTTCCGCAGTGCGGAAAGTAAACTTCCGGCAATCGGTGCTGCCAGTGTGCCCGCAGCCCTGCCGCAGACAATCGGCGCTCTGAGAGCCGGTTCCGTTCGGGGACCATGCACCGAACTGGTGTCCCAGCTTATCGGTCGGGTCTGCGGTGTAGCTGTCTTTGCAGCGGGAGCAGGTAAAAACAGTATAGCCGTCTGCTTCACAGGTAGGCTCTACGGTAACAGCCTGATAATCATGATTCAGCGCAGGCAGCTCCGCATAGGTGGTATAGTCGCAGCGGGAGCAGGTATCGTAAGCCCAGCCCTTTTCTGTGCAGGTGGGGGCTTGCGCTACGTGACGCACCAAATCATGGTTCAGCGCGGGCAGCTCTTTGCGGGTGGTATGGTCGCAGCGGGAGCAGGTTTCGTAGGCATCCCAGCCGATTTCCGTACAAGTGGGGGCTTTTGCTGCGTGCTGCACCAGATCATGGTTATTTGGGTCTTTTTCGCCGTATTCCCCACCACACGCCTCACAGACCGCTTTGGCGGTGCAGGTTGCTGTGCCACCGAAACAGCTTGCAGTATCAACTTCGGAGCAGTAGTTCATGCAGCTGCGGATGTGTGTGCCGTTGCCGGCGGATGACCACTTGCCCCATGCGTGACCGCCGTAGTAACTCCCTCCGCAAGTTTCGCACATTCCCAGACTGTCGCAGGCCGCATAGCCGCCGCTGCAGCTTGCGGTCTCAACTGCGTTGCAGTTGCTGCGCTTGCATCTGCGGGTGTGCGTGTTCGTGCCGTCGTAGTTAGGCGTCCACGCGCCCCAGTCGTGACCGAGAACGCCGTATTCCGCGCCGCATTTTTCACAGGTTTTGCCTGTGGTGCAGGTGGGAGTTTCGGTGCCGCCGGAATGTACCTTTAAATACGTAACATTGCCATCGTTGTGGCAGTTCTGGCATTCAGCTACATAAAACCTATGAGAGTTCGAATCATATTTTCTGTATCCAAGGATCTCACGTGTCTCCACACTCCCACAGTTTTTGCAGCGCACCGTGGTTGTTTCTGCCGCCGCTTTTAACACGATCCCCGGTATCAGGCACACCATTGCCAGCACCGTCAAACACCAGATCAGCCATTTTTTCATGTTACTCCCTCCTTGTCATCAAACCTTGTTATCCTTTCAGATCAAACTGCACGGACAGCGATGCAAGCACGGCATCTACCACCTTCCGCGCCTGGGCAAGCATATCGATCTCCGCCACAAAAGCGATGACCTGCTCGCGCTCCTGCGCGGGGACCTGCAGCGCACTCAGGCTCATGCTCAGGAACCGCCGTATTTTGCGCTCCAGCGTAAAGTAGGGGTCGCACCGCCGTGCCATGTAGCCGCGCATCATGCCAGCCGTGCCCAGCTCCATCTCGTAGAAATCACACTCGGCGCACCCGGGCAGATACGCGCTGAACGCCGCCTGCAGCTCGGCCGTGGTGCTGCGGTGGATGATCTCCGCCGTGGCGGGGAAGGTGTACGCTTCCACATAGATATCCCGCAGATTCTCGCTCAGCTCGGTCAGCGCCAGCTGCAAAGCCGTCTCCACCGCGTAGAGGTACACCGGCGAGGGGGCGTTTGCCGCCAGCGGCCTTACCGCGCCGAACTGCCTGCTGAACATCATGCCGATCAGCTCGGTCAGCACGCCGTCCTTGGTGCGGAAAATATTCTGGAACGACCCGGCAGAAACATCTGCTTCCTTTAAAATTTCTGCAACCTTGGTGTTCGTGTAGCCTTTTTCCAGAAAAAGCCGGACACAGGCGGTCAGGATCCGCCGTTTTGCCTCCTTGCTGTCGTATCTGCGCGCCATTGGGAACCATCCTTTTCTATGATTGGTTTCTGACCCAATTATATATTGATTTGAGAATTGCGTCAAGTAAACTTTTAAGGGCGTATTTTGGGCAGTTTGACGAGGGAGAGCTTTCTGCGGGTGCGCATCCGGGCAAAACAAAGCGCAATGGACATTGCTGTTATCCGCTGCCGCAGCCAGACAGTTCGCGGCAGCAAAAAAGAGGCCACCGATCGGGGTGACCTCTTTTCAGCGTATTTTCAGCGTAAATCCCGCAGCAGGCGAACCCACCATCTCCATGACTGCTCTTTTGGAGTTGCTCTTTGCGTAAGATAGCAAAATAAATCTTATTTCTGACAGAAAGAGCCGAACCCGTGCAACGAGTCCGGCCCTTTCCGTGCTTTGGTTGGATCTTAAGCAAAGTTATGGTAAATGAAGAAGTTGGCTTTGGGAGTTTACAGCAGGCTCAGTGCTTCCTCGTCTGCCACAAGGATGCAGTCCGGATGCAGCTGCAGGATGCTGCCGGGGCAGGCAGGGGTCACAGGGCCGGTCACGGCGTCCTTGACGGCCTGTGCCTTGGCTTTACCGTTGGCTACCACCAGCACCTTGCGTGCCTGCATGATGGTCTTGATGCCCATGGTGTATGCCTGTTTGGGGACAAGGGCCTCGTTGCCGTCAAAGAAGCGCTTGTTGGCTTCGATGGTAGTGGGTGCAAGGTCGATGCAGTGGGTCTCCAGCTCAAAGGCTTCGCCCGGCTCATTGAAGCCGATATGACCATTGGGGCCGATGCCCAGCAGCTGCAGATCGATGCCGCCCAGCTTGTGGATGATACCGTTGTAACGGGCACACTCGGCGGCAGTGTCCAGATTGGTGCCGTCCGGCAGGTTGGTCTTGGCCGGGTCGATATTCACCTTGCTGAACAGGTTCTCGTTCATGAAATACCAGTAGCTCTGGGGGTGCTCCTTGGGCAGGCCGCGGTACTCATCCAGATTGACAGTAGTGACCTCGGAGAAATCCAAATCGCCTTTGTTGTACCAGTCCACCAGTTGGGCATAAGTGCCCACCGGGGTGCCGCCGGTGGCAAGACCCAGTACACAGTCCGGCTTCATGATGACCTGTGCGGAGATGATGTTGGCCGCTTTGCGGGACATATCCTGATAATCTTTTGCGCGGATGATCTTCATAATAATACTCCTTTTATAGTACCGTTACGCCTGCGTTCCGGCAGGCCTGTAAAAATTCTACGGGCAGCTTTCCGTCCGAGATCACAATATCAATATCGGACAGCTCGCAGATGTGGAACGTGCTTTTCAGTCCGATCTTGGAGGAATCCAGCAGCACGGCTTTCTGCTCACAGCGGCGGAGCACGGTCTGCTTGAGCCGTGCTTCATCCTCCACGCCGCAGGTAAAACCGGTTTCCGGGCTGTAACTGGTCACGCCCAGCAGCAGCAGATCAAAGTTGATGCCCTCCATCGTCTGGATGCTCTGTGCACCGCAGACGCTCATGCTGAACCGGTTCAGGCTGCCGCCCGGCAGGGATACATGGGGCTTTTCCAGCTTTGCCAGCTCCATGGCGCAGCTCAGGCCGCTGGTGTAGATGAGCATGGGCTGATCCGGGATGCACCGGGCCACTGCTGTGGCGGTGCTGCCGGAATCCAGAAACAGGGTGGTGTTGGGGCGCAGCAGAGCAGCGGCTTTTTCGGCAATGATCTGCTTTGCTTCGGCATTGCGGGCGGAACGGCGGCTCAGCAGGTCGTCTGTGCCTACCACCTGCTCCACCGACTTGACACCGCCATGCACCCGCACCACACGGCGGGCTTCATCCAGTGCTTTCAGGTCGGTGCGCAGGGTCATTTCCGAAACGGAAGGGAAAGCTTCCTTGAGCTGGGCAAAGCTAATGCTGCCTTTGCGGTTCACCAGCTCCACGATCTGATTGCGGCGTTGTTCCATGGGGGATTCCTCCTGTCTGCGTTTGTCCTGTCCCATGGCACGTTCTGCTTAGTCCTCCGGGTTGAAGTTTGCCAGCAGATATTCCTCTGCTTCCGGGCACCACAGGCCGTTGTGGGCATCCACGATGTCAGCCAGTGCGGTATAGCGGGGGTCGTTGTCCTGTTCGCCCTTGGCACGCAGATCGGTCAGGGCGATGAGGGGCATGGTCAGGTGGGTGTAGATCAGCTTTTTGCCGCCGGGGATCTTGGGCAGGTTGAGGGTGGTCTCGGCAGCGGCGTTCAGACCGCCGATGTGGGTGACCATCACAGCCGGATCGATGCGCTTAGCGGCGGTCAGTTCCAGCGACTCGATCATGTCGGCGGTATTACCGCCGGTGGTGCCCATGACATGGGTAGAATTGTAGTGCACATCGTAGAAGTTCATCTTGGCGCTGAACTGCTTGTCGGTGGGGCCTGCAAAGAAGTTCAGGCAGCCGTCACGACCCAGCACAGCACTGGACAGCTCCACCACCGGCGCGATAGGGGCGTAGCAGAACACATCATCAAAGCCGGTACCGCCGGTCAGCTCCCGCAGCTCGGCAGCGGGGTCTGCCATGTTGGCGGTGTTGACGAAGTACAGGTCGATGCCGTCCTTCTCCTTGACCTCCTTCGGGGGGAAGAGGGACTCCGCACGGGCCAGACGATCCTCGTTGATATCGGTGACCACCACCATGCCGGGGCGCACATCACGGTGCAGTGCGTAGGTCAGAGCACCCAGACCCATGGGGCCTGCACCGGCCAGAATCGCCAGCTTGCCACCCTTCTTGATGCCCATATCGTGATGGTATACCCCCATCTTGGTGTGGTAGGCGGCGTTGAAAGCACCGATGGAGCAGCTCATAGGCTCGGCCAGAGAAGCCTCGTAGTAAGCACGGCCCTTGTACTCCAGCAGGCAGCCCAGTTCCATGACCTCGGCAGGGATGATGCAGTAGGTGGCGTCGCCGCCGAAGAACTCGTAGGAGTAGCCGGGGCTCCACATGGTGCCCTTGTAGTTCAGGGCGGGCTGCAGGGTGAACTTCATGCCGGGCTTGAACTTGTCCTGATGCGCCTTGCCCACCTTGACGATATCACCGGCGAACTCGTGACCCATGATGGCGGGGTGCTCGGCTACATCCGGATGCACACGCTTGTGAGCAGTGCCGAGGATGGCGCACTTGTAAGTAGACATGCAGATGCTATCGGAAACGACCTTGACCAAGATCTCATCGTCCTTGATCTCCGGCAGTTCAAAAGTATCCAGACGCAGATCGTTGGCGGCGTGCAGACGAACAGCTTTGACTTTCATAATGAAACTCTCCTTTTATTATAACAGTTACCGTTGTGTTTTCAAGAAGTTTTACAGATGCTGGAAGGTGACCAGCGGCAGCAGTTCTTCGATCTGGCTGCGCTCTGCGGCCTGTGTGCCGCTGCACATCACATTGGCGGCTCCTGTGGCGATGGACAAGCGAACGGTGTTTTCTTCGCTAAGCCCTTCCGCTTCGGCGTAGGCGAGAGCGGCGACCACGCTGTCGCCGGCACCCACCGTGCTGCCCACTTTGACCTTCAGTGCCGGAGCGTAGATCACGCTGTCCTTGCGGAGATACAGCGCACCCCGACCGCCCATGGACACCACCACATGTTCGATGCCCCTGCGGATGAGCGCCTGACCGGCATCGGCCAGTTCATCCAGCGTTTTCAGCTCCCGGCCCATCATGCGGGAAAGCTCGTCGTTGTTGGGTTTGACCAGATAGGGAGCAGCCTTCAGCCCCTCTGCCAGCAGCTCGCCGTCTGCATCCAGAAAGACCTTTGTCCCTGCCTTTTTGCAGGATTCCACCCATGTGTAGTAGGTGTCCTTGGGGGCACCCTTCGGCAGGCTGCCTGCCAGCACCACGATATCCCCCTGTTTCAGTTCCTTCAGCAGGTCGTACAGCAGGGCGGTCAGCTCCGGGGCATCCACCTCGATGCCCGGCTCGTTGATGTCGGTGTTGGTGTGGTTTTCCGGGTCGATGACCTTCAGGTTCGTGCGGGTCTCGCCGGGCACGAAACGGAAGTTGTGGGCAAGCCCTTCACTGTCCAGTGCGTCCTGAATGGCTCTGCCGCTGTTACCGGCCAGAATGCCGATAGCCTTGCTGGTCCCACCCAGCTTTGCGATCACCTTGCTGACGTTGATGCCCTTGCCACCGGGATCGGTACGCATCTTGGTGATCCGGTTTACGGTGTCCAGCGCAAGGTTCGGGATCTCAACGGTCTTGTCCAGCGCCGGATTCAATGTTACGGTGTAGATCATGGAAACAACAGCCTCCTTCACGATTGTTGTTATGAAACTCGAAACTGTTGAAACGAAAGCTCTGGCATTATAATACCAACAGTTCTCGCCCCTGTCAAGCTGTTGTTTCAACAAATTGCACTGCGTGTTTTTGGTGCTTTTCGCCAACTTTCTGGGATACATGATTTTTGATTCAAAAGTTCTCTAATAGGTATCTTGTTACAACAACAAAAAACTCCCGGCTCTGCCCAAAAAGGCAAAAGCCGGGAGTTCGTTTTCAGTTCATTTTGTGTGCGGCGGTTTGCAGTCCGCAAAAAAGCCACGGTCAAAGCCCTGTTCCAACAGGTCTGCAGCTTCCTGCTGCTGGCCGGTGCGCAGTGCCTCCATCAGCCGGGGCGCTTCGATCAGCTGCCCGCTGACATTCTGCATGACCTCCACCGGGACGCCGTTCCCGTCATCCGGGGCCAGCAGCACCAGTGCCCCCAGCACGATGCGCCCCGGCTCATAGACCGGCGGCTGTGCTTGCAAATAACCCAAGCGGCAGTCCTTTACCGCACTTGTCCTGCAATGGAGCAGCAGGGCATACAGGGGTTTGATGTAGGTATCGCCCAGCGTTTCACGGCGGCGAAGCTGCTGCTCCACCAGCCGGGCGTCCGCTTCCTGCGGGCAGAACAGCTGCGCCGCTGCATGGATGAGGGCAGCGCGGCTGCCGGGAGCCTTGACGGGCTGGATGGTCAGATGTTCCAGCAGCCCGGTCATGGACCGGGTCAAGCGTGCATAATACTGCAGCTTGGAGCCTGCGTGCGGTGCATCCTGCACAGGCTGCACTGCCGGTTCCGGTTCTGCGCGGTTCTGGCTGTACCGCGTGATAGCGTCCTTCAGCACGGCACGGTCTGGCTCCAGCAGGGAAGGGCTGATGCACACCGCCGGGTAATCCAGTTCCAGCGGCACGGTAGAGATAATGAAGTCGATTTTTCTCCGACGCAGGTCGGCAGTGTTCAGCTCCCGCACCGAGCAGCACCCCTCTACCTGCAAAGAGGGAAACTCGTTTCCCAGCCGGGAAGCCAGAAAGCGGCTGGAACCCATGCCCAGCGGACAGGCCACTACCACCCGCAGCCGCAGCCGGAACATGGCATTCTGTTCCAGCACTGCGCCAAAGTGCATGGCAAGGTAGGCCGCTTCGTCGTCCGAGATGGCGGGCAGAACGAATTGCTGCTGCACCGCATCACAGGCAGCGCGGGTGGCTTTCCACAGGCCGGGGTAGTCGGTGCGGATGGTGTCCAGCTGGGGGTTTTCGGTACGAATGTTCTGCTCCACCCGCAGCAGCATGGGGCGCAGGTGGCAGTACAGGTCATCCCGCAGGGAGGTGTAACCGGAAAGGTCTGTGTGCAGCGCCTTTTCCATTTCCCGGATAAGGGCGGCTTCCAGATTCCGCAACTCCATCTCCTGTGCGCTGCCCCAAGGATCCTCTGCGCCCAGATAGGCGGAGAGATACAGTTCCAGATACTGCGCTTCCTCAGACGGCAGGGTCAGCCCGAAGGCGCGGTTCAGCGCCGCCACCAGCCGGGCAGCATGATTGCCCGCCGGGCGCAGCCCTCTGGGGGCGCTGCCCTTGTCGCCGCCCTGCCGCAGCTGCTGAATGGTCAGGGTGCAATGGATCGCCAGCGCCAGAAAGCCTGCATCCGGCAGATGGAGCTGTTCTTCCTGTTCAAACTGCTGCAAAGCCGCCCAGACCTTTTCGGCCGTTTTTGTATCCAGCAGGGTCGAGAAGATCTCGTTTTCCGGCATCCGTCCGCAGAGCACCTCTGCCAGTTCCTTTTCCGGCATACTGCTGCGCAGCAGGGCAGACACCACCCTCCGGTAGGAAGAAGCATCCCCCTGCAGCCAGACCCCCACGCCGGGGCGGCGGAACATCTCCACCCGGTAGGGGTGTAGCTTGGTCTCAAGTTCATCCAAGTCCGCAGACAGCGTGCTTTCCGAAACGCCAAGCGCCCGTGCCAGTACCGCTGTTTTGCAGGGCTCCTGCTCGCTGAGCAGCCTTGTCAAAAGCTGCTGCCGCCGCTCTGCGCGGGAAAGTTCTTTCCTGTCGCCGCTGTTCAGCTGGGTGCGCAGTGCGTCTCGCCGCTCCGGCGCTTCATCCAGCAGCAGACCCTTGCCGGGATTCCGCACAAAATGCGCCCCGGCAGCCTGCATCCACTGCTCCACAGCGGGCAGCTCCCGCAGCACGGTGCGGCGGCTGACCCCGATGCTTTCAGCCAGCGCCGCCGCCGTCACCCAGCCCTGCGGAAGGCTGAGCAGCTGCTCGATCAGCTTCCGTGCATTTGCCGACAGTTCCTCACGATACACCGCACCCATGTTGCTTCTCTCCTTTTCCCAAAAGTTACCCATTGCTTCTATTGTAGCATAGTGCCACCCCGTCTGCCAGCCCCCAACGCAGAAAAGAAGTTGTGTGTTTTTTGTCACCATTGCCCGGTGACAAAAGCTTCCTTGTTCCCGTCTTGTATCCCGGCGCATCAGCAAATATGCACAAATCACCCGCGCATCCATTGGAAATGTTGCCGTATCAGCCCACTGGTGTCACCATCCTCCGGTGACAACCCCACCGCTTGTCACCATTGAAATCCGGCGCAGTATCGGCTAGAATAGTGCCAGAACGAAACGAAAGCTCCTCCGAACAACCGTCCGCAGGCCGCAGCTCCCATGCCACAGGAGCTGCACCGCCTGCCTTTCAAGTGAAAAAGGAGAGCTACAAATGAAAAACGCTGTTTCCCGCTTTGGCAAGTTCCTCAGCGGCATGGTCATGCCGAATATCGGCGCATTCATCGCGTGGGGCTTCCTCACTGCTCTGTTCATTGAAGTGGGCTGGTTCCCCAACGAAAAGCTGGCCAGCATGGTCTCCCCGATGCTGACCTACCTGCTGCCCATCCTCATTGCAGGGCAGGGCGGCAAGATGATTGCAGGCGACCGCGGCCGTGTCATCGCCGCCATCGCCGTGGTGGGCTGCATCTGCGGCTCGGACTACACCATGCTGATGGGCGCCATGGTCATGGGCCCTCTGGCCGGCTGGGTCATCAAGCAATTCGATAAGAAGGTGGAAGGCCATATCCCCGCCGGTTTCGAGATGCTGATCAACAACTTCTCCATCGGCATTCTGGGTATGCTGCTGGCCATCCTCGGCTACTACGTCATCGGCCCGTTCATGACCGCCATCCTCACTGTGCTGACCGCCGGTGTGGACTTCCTTGTGGCACACAGCCTGCTGCCGCTGGTGTCCATCTTTATTGAGCCTGCAAAGGTATTGTTCCTGAACAACGCTATCAACCACGGCATCTTCAGCCCCATCGGTGCAAGCCAGGCTGCTGAGACCGGCCGCTCCATCATGTATATGCTGGAAGCCAACCCCGGTCCCGGTCTTGGTGTCCTGCTGGCCTACTGCTTCTTCTGCAAGGACGACACCACCCGCCAGTCCGCTCCCGGTGCTGTCATCATCCACCTGCTGGGCGGCATCCACGAGATCTACTTCCCCTACATCCTGATGAACCCCGTGATCATCATCGCCCCCATCGTGGGCAACTTCTGTGCCATCCTGTTCTACTCTATGACCGGTGCAGGTCTGTCCGGTCCTGCTTCTCCCGGTTCCATCATCGCCTACATGGCAATGGCTCCCCGGGATTCCATTCTCACCGTTCTGCTGGGCGTTGTCATCGCCGGTGCAGTCTCCTTTATCCTGTCCTCGGTCATTCTGAAAGCGACCTCCGGTCACACCAAGAGCCTGACCGATGCCCAGAACGAAATGAAGGAGATGAAGGCACAGGCCAAGGGCGAGATCCCCGAGCCTACTGCCGTGAATGTCGGCCAGATCCGCAAGATCGTCTTTGCCTGCGATGCCGGTATGGGTTCCAGCGCCATGGGTGCTACCAAGTTCCACAACCGCATTAAGGCGGAGCGCCCCGACTTGACCGTGACCAACTCCAGCGTGGATACCATCCCCGCCGACGCGGACGTGGTGGTCTGCCAGCGCGTTCTGGCTGACCGCGCCGCCAAGTGCGCCCCGCAGGCACAGCTTGTTACATTGGATAACTTCCTTGCAGATCCGCATCTGGACGCATTGTACAACGCACTGACCTCCACTACCCCGGCACTGGATGCCAAGGCCGAAGCTGCCGCCAATGAGGAGATCGTATCCGACCTGCGCAATGCAGCCGTAGCCCCTCTGGCGGCTGCCGTGACCGAGGCTTCCAAAGCCAACGATTCCGTGATGAAGATCCAGGCGGAGGACATCCAGCTGGGTCTGCCCTCCGTCACCAAGGAGGAGGCCATCCGTGCCGCCGGTGCGCTGCTGGCAAAGCGGGGCTATGTGGATGACAGTTACGCCGATGCCATGGTGGAGCGCGAAAAGCTGGTGAGCACCTACATGGGCATGGGCGTAGCCATTCCCCACGGCACCAGCCAGAAGAAGGGCACCGTTAAAAAGTCCGGCGTTGTCCTGCTGCAATATCCGCAGGGCGTGGACTTCGGCGATGAAAAAGCCTACCTCGTGTTCGGCATTGCCGGTGTCGGCAACGACCATCTTGACCTGCTGGGCAATGTCTGCGAGATCCTTGAAGACGAGGATGCGCTGGAACAGCTCAAGACCACTTCCGATATGAACTATGTGCTGGAGCACTTACAATAACGATTCCAAAAAGGAGAGATTTTTATGAAGAGCATCGATATCACCATTCAGGACAAAGAAGGTCTGCACGCCCGTCCCGCCGGTATCCTGAGCAAAGCTGCCAAAGGCTTTGAGAGCAAAGTCACTATGACTAAGAACGGCAAAGTCGCCGACATGAAGAAGATCTTTGCCGTAATGGGTCTGGCCGTGAAGTGCGGCGAGACCGTGACCATCGCCGCCGATGGCCCGGACGAGGATGCCGCCATCGAAGAATTGACCAAGCTGTGCAAGGACGCATGACTTCTCCCTCCGTCTATGACCATTCTGCATAAATACTGCTGACGCAAAACCGCTCCGGGCAGAACGTTCGGAGCGGTTTTACTGTCAGTATGCGTTTTTCATCACCGTGTTTTCCAGAAAGCTGAAAAACACATCGTATTCATTTGGGGTCAGCATTTTGGGAGAACTCATGATCACAAGATCATGCCCGTGGTTTCCCACATGATAGGGTGGATGAGTGTGAGAATAGGGGTTTTCCAAAACCCTCTTGACGAATTTCACATACAGTAGTATTTTTCCTGTAAATCCCACCGTCTTTGTGGATTGGTTTGAAACCACCCACAAAATGTGGTCGTGTTCATTTTGAACACAGGCACAGAAAGTGGTCGGTTATCACCGTGAGACCCACCACTTCCGTGAGGAAAAGTCCACGAAAGAACTTACCGTCCCGCAACACACCCGATTCATTTTGCCGCTTACTTCACCCGACAAAATCCATCGCTGCGCTGCGTGGGCGGTATTTTTCTTTTATGGTCACTTGTCGGGGCGGAGGCCCCTCCATCTTGCTAACGCAAGACCGTTCGGTCGCTCAAAAGCCCCACTGGGGCTTTTGTTGCTGCGCAAACGCGGCATTTTGCTTTCCGAAGAAACAAAAAATCCGAACCCTTCTCCTATTGAGAAAAGGTTCGGATTTTCATTATTTGGTGCGATGGAAGGGACTCGAACCCCCGGCCTACTGATTCGTAGCGCACGCCGGGCGATTCCCTCAATTTTTGGAAGTTACGTTTTAACGCTGTTTCTGTACGATATTTCGCAGGTTTTGAGCTTCGAGTTTCTGCACCCTTTGTCCGATTTTGCAACGATTTGCACCCTTTGCACGTTTTGAAACCGTGCAAAAACCGTGCAGAAACCGTGCACTTACTCCCAGACAAACTAAAAACCACTTCATCCGACAACGACTTGACGGCATTGGTTCGAGTGACCGCACACCATAAATCAAGTCTTGGAGGATACTATTATGACGAAATTGCTTTCCTGCCACTACAACATGGACACCAACCGGGTGGAAGCCCGGTTCGCAGATGGCACCGCCCTTGCCATCGACTGCATTGCCGTGGAGGACGAGTACGGCAACACCCCGGCACAGCGGGCGGAACTGGACTGGCTGCTCTATAACAAGCCCTTGGAGTATGCCCAGATGGTGCTGAGAGGGGAGATGGAGCACTACCTGTCGCTGGGATGTGACCATGGCAGGCTGGAGGACTGAGCCGCAGAAAACGCGCGGCAAAATCGCTAATCGCGCGGCGCGCGTTTCTCAGCGTAAATTCAGCGCAAACCATGCCATGTCAGCGTATTTTCAGCGTAAATTCCGGAAAGTCAGCGTAAATTCAGCGCAAATCAAACTTTCAGCGTAAAAGTCAGCGTAAATTTTCACTTCACGCTTTTGTACTTCGTACCTCGGCCTACGCCATCAGGCTGCAAGATGCCGTCCTTGCACATCTGGTGCAGGATATAATAGGTTTGGTTCTTATTAAACCCACACAGTTCTTGTGCTTTCTGATTCGTAATCGACGGCTTATGCTTCAGATATTCAAGAATCCGATCCTTTGCCTGAATCTGGCTGACCGTCTTATCCTGCACATAGGCCACATCGGTTTTCACCGTTTCGTAGACCTTGAGGGACAGCATATAGGTCTTGCCGTTGAGTTCCAGAAGCCCCTCGTCCCGAAGAGCGTTCAAAACCTTGTGGGCATTGTCATCGGTTTCCTGAATCGTCTTTGCCGCCTGCTTCAGGGTGATTTTCTGATGCTCCCGCAGATAGTGCAGAATCATCAGCTCCGACAGCGTGAACATCTTGGAACGCTTATCCTGCGTCTCTGCGATGAAACGTACGAAGCTCTGATTCTCCATCGTGCTGCGAAGGGTCAGCCGCACGGAGTTTGGCGTGCTGGCGTACTCCGGGTAGGGTTTGCCCTCGGTAAGCATACTCTGGAACATAATATCCACGCCCTGCCCGGAACGCTGCACATACTTCAGGTGCTGAAGGGTCATGGCGACCAGCTTATTCCGGGGAATGGACTGGTGGGTGATGATGTTGCTTTCGTTGATGTCCCCCGGAAAGCCGCCGGGGTTCTCAATCACGATCTTTGTGGGGTAGTGCTTGACGTAGATCGGTGCCATGTCCTCATAGGAGCGGTGCGCCAGCGCATTCAGCAAAGCCTCCTGAAAAACCGCTTCGGAGAAATCGTACACCTCCAGCCGGAACAGCCCCACCTGCACATTGGTCAGGCGGTTATAGGTGCGGATGCGCTCGGTCAGCTTATCC
>OGZG01000866.1_pt1 | contig 23770 bp, 25 predicted proteins | sample 1576781 | NCBI WGS metagenome assembly OGZG01 (sample SAMEA3541502, study PRJEB24748) | human gut metagenome | biome: human gut; feature: human-associated habitat; material: faeces | place: China | collected 2012 | reverse complement strand
ACCACCCGCTTTCATGATCAGACGGTCGAAGTGCCGATTCATGGGGAAATGATTGCTCTTATCGCTAACAGCGAGATGGGCGGGGATATCTCGGCAGTACCAGACAGCTATGTCACCATGGGGCCGAGAAGCGTGATGGCGGCGAAAAATTTATTGCTAATTGTCAGCGGTGCGGCAAAAGCGCACGCGTTAAAGCAAGTGGTGGAAGGTCCGGTCAGCGTGCAGGTGCCGGCTTCAGTGCTCAAATTGCACCCTTCACTGGTTATTATTGCCGATAAAGCGGCGGCGGCGGAATTGCAGCAATAAAAAGCCGCTAGTTCTATTCCCCGCTTACGCAGATGCATAGCGGGGGAGCATCGATGCCAACGTGCCGCTCACCAGGCCCCAATGACCAGAAGGTCAACTTTACTGAGATCGTTCAGTAGTTGTTCTTCACTGGTATTCCTGTTGCCGAAGGTATCTTTCATGGACGACATGATGTCTGCAACCGTTATGATTAAAACTGACTTTCCCCGCAACAAGAGGTCATTACAGATTGCTGCTGCCAAATGGTTTTTGCCAGTGCCTGGTTTTCCAGAGAAAATAAAACTGGCGATGTTCCCCTCAAATTCTTCTACATATTGGCGGGCGAGCATGAGTGCTTTCATTTGCCCCTCACATTCAACTAAGTAGTTATCAAATGAACAATTCTGATGCAGCGGACGTATCCCTGACCGGTTAAAAGTCCTTTGCATTTTCATAGCTCTATTCTCGCGCTCAAGGGCCTCCGAGCGAAGCTGTCCCTGTTCCCGCTGCCATTGCAACAACTCCTCAGGTGAATTGAATGCAGGTTCAACGGTCTTGGGCATCATTTTTCTGAGGCGTTTCATGATGTCGCCATTTTTGACAGGGCTCATAGCCGGGTATCCTCTGAAGAGTAGCTTTGAAAAAGCTTCTGAAAACTATCAGCAACATGCTCATCTACTACAGCCTGGTGCCCTTCCACGTACTCCTGGGCATCCTTAAGACCTTTGTATATGATACTGTCCATACCGAACTGATCGGCAGTTATATCTACAATAAAGTGCATGCCATGAACGTTAGCGACAACCCAGTAATGCCCTTTCATGCCTTCAGGGGTGACAATTCCGCCATCACCAACACCATCACCACCGGCGATACGCGTCCTGACCCCAGAAAATTTCTCCAGTAGCATGGAAACCAGAATCGAACCATACATGCAGGTTCCTGTGGTATCAGATGTCTTAAGAGTACTGGAGATTAAATTTTCAAAAATACGCCGGGACATTTCCACCACCTCATGCGGAGGAGAAAATTGTTGCGTCATTATGCCTCCTGTTAATGGTCAGCTGCAGGTACCTACATTTTATCTTTCTTACTGGCTTGAATCTGTTTAACTATCAGCTCCATTTTGGAGCTTCTGTCCTCCAGTAGTTCACGCAGGTCATCCCATATACCGACAGGTATTGGTCTGTCACCAGAAAGCCACTGACGGATGCGTCTGCCGTCCGACAGTCCAAGGGCTCTGGCGAGTTCTGTTTGCCAGCGCTCACCAAACAGCAACTGACCTGCACTGATGAGCAATCCGCGTCTGTTTTCGTTCTCATTGGTTGATTTCATATCTGGCTTCATCTCTGCGGGAGAGCTCCCATCCGGCGAATTGCCGAAATACTTTCCTCCACGCCAAAAAGATTCTCAGCTGGTGGTTTCTCGCCTGCAAGCTGGCAGGCGGTGCAGGCTGCATGATATGAGTTAGTTCGCTCCCGGAAAAGAGCCTGGAGAGCGACTACAACCAGAGTACGGTCGTCACCTGTTAAATCTTCAAGTTTCATACAAGCCTCAAAAGTTATGGGTCAGTAGGGGCTGAGAATGGTTAATCCTGATTAATACCGTACGGTGAAAAGTCCTGAGCGTTTCCTGTCACAGCAGAGAGAAGACGGAGGATGTTCTCTTCTCCGATGACAGCGAGCGCGGTCGGCATCAATCCGAACTCATCGTTTGTCAGACCAATAGCCATTTTATGCTCGCTGTGTCGACTAGCCGACTCGATACGGTCTATGAAGACGTCAATGCAGCCATCGATACCGCGTGCTGCGGCAGCTTTGGTCATATCACAGGCATGGTCCCCGTTCAGTACGAAAAACACACGGCCATCCAGAACCAGAGCGGTTGTATCGCAGCCATACCCGGCAGATGAACTGTTATAGCTGATATGAAAGCGCTCAAATCCGCGAGTCATATTGGGCGCTGGGGTATTGATCACAGGAACAACATCTGAGGAAAAACCCAGCTTAGCTAATTGAGGGATAGTTGACATGAACGCCTCCTTAGGCAGTTAATGGGCGGCTCCGTAGCCTTCCCTTTCAAACAAATTGTACCTTATTTTAGGTACGCTGCAACCCCTTTTATAAAACGACTGTTTTTTCGAAAGGTAAAAGTCGATACTCCCCCACTACCGGTCTAGATCCGACCGTATCTTTCCCTGGTTCCAAGATTTTAAGAATGTCCGTATGATAGGTGAGATTAGAATGCACAGGACAAGTTTGAATGTTTAATAGCCTTTCTGATTATCTACAGCAACAACGAGATCGCGAGGAGGCTCTGAAACGAAAACTAAGCCAGTTGAAGCCAACTGTTAGGAATGGCGAGGCAGGAGAGATAATCGCAGCGCTGATTGACCTCGGCTCAGTGGGGGGCGATTTTAAAAAAACGACGTACGATTATATCTATGAGTATTTTGCATCCGCCCGCTGTATTGATGTGTTGGTGGTAATGTTATTCCTCAATATGAAGCATCCACTCTCCGATGGAGCAATAAAAAAAGCCTATGCAAGACAGTCCGACAGTGAAGATTCGAGGTCTGCTTACATAAGCTTGATAGTTGACACTATTGATAAAAGCCGGTAATCCCACAGTCCGCCGCTAACTGGCGTCTCCTTTTTTCCTACGAACGGCCATACTGACCTCCTCACGCAAAACAGAAATGGCCATAAGCTCAGCCTTTAGTCTGGAGGCAGCGAGATCAAGCTCTTTCCCATACCAGGCCAGGGTCTCAAGATCAATGAGTTTTGTGTCGATGGTCGGAGGTAATTCAAGTAGTTCGGGTGGGGTGCTGCTTTAACAAGAACAAATTAATTTCATCAATAGTATTGAACTCCCCAATGATGCTTTCTTCGTAATCTGGTCGCTGGGACTGAACCACTAGCCTGAAGGGCGGTTCGTTAGAGTACATGAAGATAGGTTTCAGACGGGTTTTGACCCATTTTGCCTGGGCGTCGTGAGCCAGGACACAAGCCTCTTCGTAAGTTCTTACCTTTCCAAGCACCGATGAGCGGTCCCTCGCTCCACCGTTAAGACATCTGTCAGTAAATGAGCCGTCTGGTTTAGTGATCCCATAAGGATGATCCCACCATTCATCTAGCTGTTCTTTGCTTCGTTCACTATTAGGGGTGTCATCAAAATTGGCCGGAAGTTTTGGGTCAAGGGGGAGCTGAGATGGCATGCGTTTATCCGTTTTTACCATGTTGAGGCATTAAGCCAGATAGACGCGATACAATTACTGGTAGATGCATCAGACCAGGTAATGTCTATAATTGAAAAACCATGTATAACAGGGAATGGGAACAATGCAAAAAAAAATGCTTACAGTGTTGATCTGTGCCACAGTCTTTCTTTCTGGCTGTAAGGAAGAAGGTATAACCCCAACTGGCAAAGCATGTATGGGCACCGATAATGACTCATTGATTGAAGGCCTGAAGGGGAAGTGCCAGAAAGGCGATACTATAGCGACAAAGAACCCTGCATATTTTTGTGATTTCAAAAGTCAGATTGCTTTTAATAATTACAATAGTGCTATATGTATCTATACCGGAATGCAAGCTGAGGAACGGATTAAAGAAGCCGACATCAGTCCAAGAAAAGACAGCAAACCTCAATCCTGATAAGCCTCCCGGTGTGCCAAAAAATAAGAAAGCTGGGGTTCAAGTTCTTTTGAGGCATCGTACGCCTCAAACCAGAAAACCACAGGTTTCTCAATAACCGTTACCAGCCCAAATCGTTGGGCTGTGCGGAAATTGACTGAGTATGCTTGAGCACGCTCAGGCTGGTGGGCAATCTGTTCCCTGAACCCTTCGATCGAATATGTCGCTTTGAAAAGGTTGCATGCTGAACACGCAGGGAAAAGATTATCTAAATCATGGCGATCAGGATGAAATACTCGTCCATTGCTTCGTGCGACGTGACTCACCCTACTCCCCTGGGGCGCGCGAACTATATCGAAATCTCTACGAACTGGCTCTACATGATCGGCATGCCAGCCCTTTTCTTTCAGTTCACAGCCGCAGTAGGCACACCTGCACGCAAATTTTAATCTGAGCTCTTCTCTTTGCGCTTTGGTGATTTTCGTTTTGGGTTTTTCTGTCCTGGTCTGCATCTCGGTTTTTACGGCATTGTTGTTGTGAGAGGGCAACTCTATGAGCTCCCCCCCCCTTTTGAATATCTTTTCAGACATAGATCCCCCAGAAAGTAACTTTCTGCAATTTGATAATTGAAAATTAATGAATGGACATCAATCCGTTTTACTTTCAAAACTTTTAAGGTTAACAACTGCCTATTTTTTGATTTTGACGCTATTTTCTTTCCTAAGCAGTCTATTCAGTTGGCATTCTTGGCTAACAGCCCAATATTTAATGTCGAGAATTGGTACTATTATCTTGCCATGGTCAATAAAGTCTTCAGTGTGCACATTTTTGAGTACATCAATGAATGATGTATCTGATCGGTACTTCAAAATTTGACGGTCAAGTAAATCAATCCAGCTTTTAGGAAGATCCAAATAGAACCATACAGAAAGTACTGTAATAATCCCAAATCCGTATATCAGCAATGCTGTCAAAGGTGAACATTGCGGGGATAGCTTAAGATATGCCAGCAATGGTATCCCAGATAACCAAAGTAGGGCTAGTACAATAGGTTCTAGATATTTCTTTTCGATGTAATTGCACGTCCAAAATATTTTGGACGCCTTCTTTCTTTTTGCCTTTATTTCTTTTTTAACTTTATTGTTAATCAACATGTTTAATCCTGTCTAATGGGTATCGCTGGTCAATTCCCGATACTCGTTATTAACCCGGTAACGTACAACAGTCTGACCCCTTAACGGGGACACCTGTACCTGTTGCCACTTCACAAGAAAAGGTCAGCGGTATGGCTTTGTGGGTAGAACAATTCATGCAGGCTCTTTTAACCAAAGAGGTCGGAAGGATGTTAGGTACGCGCTCTCCATACGTTGAAATACACATATCCCATCCCGATGAGCAAAGGCGCATAAACCATCTGATACTCAATGAAACTTGCCCTGCTATACCTGGCATCGATATAGAGTTGGATGAGTGAAAGAATGGTAAAAACAAGGTGGTGTGAGATGATGGACAAAACCAGAAATCGTAAATTTTTATATTGAGGCCGCAGGGTAAATAAGCGAACCGCCATAGCCATAGTCACGAGGAACAGGAAAATGGGCTGAGAATGAGGGAACAGAACAATCTGACCACAAGCAATGATTGTGAAATAGACGACCGCCAAAACATTAAATTTTTTCGTCAGATGAGTTGCATGCATATACATCCCGCTTGAATAATCTGGAAGTTAAACTCAATTTTCAGAAGCTACCGCCACTCCCTTTTACCAGACAGGGCACTGGTTTAGTTCTGGCCTACTAAAACAGATAATAATCTAACATAGAAAATTTTGGTTTTTCCCGACTTAAAGGTACTTTAAGGCCGTGGAGTGTGTTTTTTTACGTTCGTCGTTAAGTTCCTTTTCTGAATGCTTCCTGATACATCACGTCGTCGGATATCTGATCAAGCATTCTGCTGTTAATATAGCTGTCATCAGTGATGTGAATGAGCCTCCCTCTCCTTCTATGTCGTTTTCTTCTTGCTGCACATTCTGTTTTCACATTTCCCGCGCTGCATACTGGCGTCATTTGAACATCTCGGGATGGAATAGTTAATAGACGATATCAAAATAAGCGATCCTGAAAGACCCTTTTTGTCCCGCATTTCTTTCCTCTCTGGATTTTTTTTGTCCTGTTATTCAGGAATTTCTGAAACAAATTTTGATATAACTGGATTATTGGCGTTAGGACTGTTCATACGGAAAACGGAACTATGATGAGCTCGAAACACGTGGTCATTAGCACGAAGCATCCGGTTGCCGGATACCTGTACCTGGAAATGATCCCCGATAGCGAGGTCGGGTTTTCAGATATCTATCAGATAACAGACAGTCTTTTTCGTGCAGACGTTCTGCCCTGTGACTGGCGAGAGCATAAGCGGCAGTGGGGTAAGGACTTTTTGGGCCATGGCTCATGGGATGTGTACTACATCAAACAGCATGTGAACCGAATTAACTGGTTTGGCAATGACAGCATTAAGAAAATTAAGGTCAGATACAGCCTGTCCATTAAAGAGCTGATTGACTGGGTTTCCGACCCCGACCATTGGATAGATATTGCCGTAGAGGTAGATGATACCAGCGGTTCCAGACCAATGGCAGTAGCCATGGTGAATCAGACTCTACCCTTTTAACCTGGATTTGCGATGTAAAAAGTCACTTTTACTGGATTCGGGAATGAATGCCGTCCGAAAAGTTACTTTTGCATGTGGGTGGTGTTGGTTATGTTGATTCGTATTCCAACCTATTGTTTTGGTGAAAATGATTGACTGTTCACAAACCATTATCGGCTTGACTGAGTATGGATAAATCTGAAGCTGAGAGAGTGTAATGAATAAAGCTGGGTATTGCATCGCTCACTACACGCGCCAGTCAGGAAGAACAGGCAGGCTTTTTTCCAGAATGTGAAATAAGCCATTGTGCTTGGTGCAAAATCATTAACATCCGTTGTTTTTACAATATAGATAGAAAGTTACTTTTTGGCATGTATCGCTCCGTCAGTGGTTAAGAGCGACTCACAATGCAACCTTTTAACCATGCTTTAGATTGGAAATGATATGAAATTAAAATTCAAGCTTCTGACAACGCTAATACTCGGCACTCTTTCATTGCCCGGGCATTCCCGTGTTTATGAGTACACTATCAAAGATATCTACGGCGCGGAGAAATCAGTCAGTGCGGAAACCGGCATTCTTAACACTAACGAAAAAATTCAGTTGAGCCTGATTTCCGGCCTAGATCGCAAAGTACACGTATCTGTCCGGAAGTCAGGAACGGAGGTTTACAGCACGACAACCGATAGCATTAAGGTAAGTGATCGAATTAAGGCATCAACAGGTGAAGAGTTCTACGGGAAAATCATCACGCTTCCTCCCCTGAGTGATGGACTGTATCAGGTTATCTCTGAAATACTTAACACACAGGGTGCTCTGGTCGACTCCACCACACAGGATTTCACCATAGATAGTGTGGGCCCAACAGCGGACGAATTGAGCATTTTACAGAAACCGGGGTATGAAATGGTCACCCAGGGAGAAAGGTGGGAACTGGGCCTTGGAGCCGACCAAAAACTATATGTGAACGTTAACAACGTTAAAGCAGTCGCTGGTTTCGATAAAGCTACATTACAGGTTATTAATCCCGATAATAGCGTCTATTCCATTACTGCTATGGACTATGATAGCGGGTCTTCCTCCCTGTCTGCTGCATGGACTTTAGGGAACCGGAAAAAGGCCTCCTGGATGCCTTCATCAAATGCTGATGTAGAGTATCGTTTCCGGGTTACACTCTTTGACAAAGCAGGCTCCCGAAAAGTATTACCGGAACAGAAATTTGTATTTGATGACCAACTGGGTGAATACACTCTTATTGCTATACGGGACCCCGAAGCGCAAACAAGCGTTGTTCCAGGGTTCACTTCGGGTTATATAGCTTATAAAGCGGGTATGACAGTTAATCAAAACCCGATTACCTTAATCTATCGTATCCCCATCAACAATGTAAGGAAATACAACAAAGCTGGTTTAAGTTTTGGCTCTATCATTTCAGAAGCTAACGGTTACGCCTATGTGGCGGCAACAACAGCATATAACAACAGGTACGATATACATAACGGGTACCAATGGGGCGGCGCTACTGCAAACTATAACCTTAAACTGGGTCCCGACACGCCTGTCGGACCGGAAATGCCTAGTAGCGTTTGGCTCACGACGGACACAAAAGGTGAAATTAATTCTTTTAACTATTTATGGAAAACAAGTGATCTACCGGTGAAATTTATTTCAGCGAGGATCCGTGCTTCTGCGAGAAATTATTTCCAGAGAGCATTTACAGGTAACCTGGAAATCTGTCAAATCCAACCAGGTGAGACTGAGTGCAGCGGGCCGGTACCGTGGTCAATTGCTAAAAGTGGCAATGGAGGCGTGACATATTCTTTTAAAATGTATAATGAGGACAAGACACTTTCATCAATTAATCAGGAAAGGAGGAACTACTGGAACACAAACCTTCTACCGAGGATAAAGGGATATGACTATCAGGAAGATAAGAAAAAAGTACTTTTATTTGTTACCCAACCCGGTAATGGTACCTTCAGAGATCAACTTCAGCTTAAGTCCGCTGAACTGATTGATGCTAATTCAGGTATGCAGGTGCTGAATGGAGCCAAAATAGCGCTTTCTGGTGAAGATTATACTTATGCGTTTGACTTAAGTAAGTTGGCTGAAGGAAGATACGACTTAAACTTTCTGGCAAAAGATACCTTCGAAAATGAAACATCTTCTCCATTCATCACGTTAGTGCATGATATGACTCCCCCTGAGATCAGCTTTAACTACGACAATGCCCCGCTCACCTCCGGCAACACGGTCTATGGTCTGGAGAATATATCCATTAAACTAAACGATGAGCTGACTAAACCTACTCTTCTCCGCCTGGAACTACGAGGGGGGCCTGCATCTGATAGCGTAGTCCTTGGTTTCAACCAGAATGTTGATGGTAGCTACACACCTGATTACCCACGGCTGTTTCCTACTCTGGATACGTCGACGGATAAATACACTCTCACTGCATATGCCACAGATGCTAAAGGTAATACGTCCCAAAAAAGTATTCAGTTCGCCTACTTCCCTAAAAATCTCGTTACCCTGGAGAAACTGAAAACACTGGGCGTGGTTAAAGCACTCAAAACCAGTGACAACACACCTCTGGCAGTCATGCGTACCGGCCAGTTGAGAAGGAACGATGGCTCTCTTGCCCAGGGTATGCAGACGGCAAATATCACGGTCAGAAGCGACGCTGAGTATGCCATCAACATTCTGGGAACGGTGATCCATCCCGGGGAAACTAAAGAAATACAGCTTGACCTCGGAACTGGTGAAAACTCTACGGTTCCGATTTTTCCGGCTATCAACGGGTCTACGGGTCAAAGCAACTTCATCATCGAGTTCCCACAACTTAACTAACTATCGACGGCCACCGCCTCTGCTATGTGGGGCTGGTGGCGTTTCGTACCATATGGTGTTGTTAAAAGCATGCAATCAGAAAAAAGTAACTTTCTCCAAGGCATAAACTTCACGAATTTTTTGGATTAATAATTTGATATGAAAATTAATTTACAGACTACTTTAATACTAATCGCGCTCTCCGCTTTTTCACTCCCCTCATATGCTCGTGTGTATGAATATGTATTCAAGGATGTCTATGGAACGGATAAATCAGTCAGTGCGGAAGCAGGTATCCTAAATACCAATGAAAAAATTCAGGTAAGAATAATATCGGGACTCGACAGAAAAATTCAGGTAACAGTAAAGAAAGACAATGTTGGAGTATATAGCTTTACTACTGAGAGCGTGACGGTCAATGACCGTATAAAGGCATCAACTGGTGAAGAATTTTATGGTAAAACGCTGACATTGCCACCACTGAGTGATGGAAGTTATGTAATAACGTCAGATATCCTGAATACTCAAAACACTGTTATCGACAGCACGTCTCACAATTTTATTATTGATACTGTAGGGCCTTCGTCAGATAACCTGAGCGTGGACCAAAACCCCGGATATGATATGGTCTTAACAGGTGAGCGTTGGGAACTGGGCCTCGGGGCTGAAGCAAAGCTGTACCTGAATGTGAAAAACGTCAAATCTGCCACCGGTTTTGATAAAGCGACTATTCAGGTGATAAAACCTGATGATACTGTTTTTTCAACTACAGATATGGTTTATGACAGTGGATCAGCATCCCTTTCAATACCGTGGACAAAAGGGAATATGAGTCGGTCATCATGGATGCCTGTATCAAACGCTGATGTGGAATATCGTTTCCGTGTGACGCTCTATGATAAAGCGGGAAACCGTAAAGTTTTGCCGGATCAGAAGTTCATATTTGACTCAGATCTTGGTGAATATACTTTATTTGCTGTTTATGACCCGACTTCTAAAACAAGCGTAGTTCCGGGATTTAGTGAAGGTTACATAGCATATAAGCCGGGAATGACCGTTAACCAAAACCCTTTAACACTCGTGTACAGGGTTCCATCGAATAATCGAAGGGAATACAGCAAAGCTGGTTTGAAATTTGGCACGATTATTTCCGAAGCGAATGGATACAGTTATGTATCCGCGAAAACGGCCTATAAGGTAGCTTACGTCATCCATAACGGATATCAATGGGGTGGAGGCTCACTCTCCTATAATATCAATTTAGGAAGTGAGGCTCCGGCCAGCCCGGCAGCACCTGAAGTATGGTTAACATCAGATATAAAAGGTGAAATGAATGCAGGCAGCTATCTTTGGGATTCCAAAGATCTACCCGTGAAATTCAGCTCTGTAAAGATCATAGCGTCTCCGCGAAATTATGGTCAGGAACGATGAGTGGAAATACTGAGATTTGTCAGATACCTGCTGGTGAGACTGAGTGTACTGGTGCGGTATCATGGTCTATTCCGAAATCAGGGAATGGTATTACAACATACTTCTTCAGATTGACTGATATGGATAAAACACTTTCATCAGTCACTGTAGAAAAAAGACATCACTGGAACACTGATCTGTTACCCAAGATAACTGGATATAGTTACCAGGAGGAAAACAAAACTGTACTCTTATTTGTGACGCAACCAGGGCGCGGAAAATTCCGCGATTTATTGCAACTCAAATCTGCTGCTCTGATTGATTCAGATACCGGTGACCAACTACTGTCAGGTATCCAAACAGCTCTATCTGGCGAGGATTACACATACAGTTTTGATCTCAGCAAACTGGCCGAAGGTAAATACAATTTAGGCTTTCTGGCAAAGGACAGCTTTAACAATGAAACTTCATCACCATTCATAAATCTGATTAACGACAAGACACCTCCTGTTGTTAATTTTAAATATGAAAATGCGCCGCTATCCCCCGGTGCTACTGTTTTCGGGCTTGAGAACATCAGTATAACGCTAAATGATGAGTTAACAGCACCCAGCCTTGTCAGACTTGAACTTAAAGGAGGACCAGCGTCGGATAGCGTTATCTTGGGGTTTAACCAGAATACGGACGGTAGTTATACACCTGATTACCCTCGTCTCTTCCCCAGTCTGGATGCAAATACGGACAAATATACACTAACCGCATATGCTACCGACGCGAAAGGTAACACTACTCAAAAAAGCATTCAGTTCGCCTATTATCCAAAAAACCTGGTCACCCTTGAGAAGCTGAAAACTTTGGGTGTTGTAAAGGCGCTAAAAACCAGTGACAACACACCGTTGGCCGTCATGCGGACGGGACAGCTACGACGTAACGATGGCTCACTGGCTAAGGGTATACAAACGGCAAACATCACGGTCAGGAAGGACGCAGATTATGCGATAAATATCCTTGGGAACGTTATTCACCCCGGGGAGACAAAAGAAATTCAGATAGACCTTGGAACCGGTGAAAACTCAACTGTTCCTATTTTCACAGCAGAAAACGGTTCTACAGGGGAAAGCAATTTCATAATCGAATTTCCGCAAATCAAGTAACCAAGTAACATGCATTAATCAAAAAATGTGCCCTGATCAGGTTCATACTGATTAGGGACGTTAGGCATAGATTCATCGTCTAACTATAGAAAGTAACAATAAAAAGTAACTTTCTAACTACCCACCAGATAGGTTAATTTTCACATCAGGGCAATAGATACCAGCTTTGCTGGAAATTTTCCAGAAATGATCAGAGTCGAATTTCGACATGATCAGACCCGTTAGTTGGTGTTGCCCCCTCCCCCAGTATAAGGGTTATAGAGTTCTTTAGGACGGTACATTGTCAGGGTTATTCGTGAGTAGGCTGGGCGCAGCCCTAACTAGTTAGGCTGGTTGTATAATCATAACGGTGCACCAGAAGGTTTCAAGAGCAACAAGAAACAGACTGCGAACAATGGGGTTGTATTCATCTGCTGCACAGAATCAGTCTGCCGTGGCTTCTGGTATCCGACTGCGAACAACGGGGTTGTTTTCACCTGCAGTACATCATGAGTCTGCGGTGGCTTCAGGTATCCGACTGCGAACAATGGGGTTGTTTTTGTCAACGATGCTTCTGAAAGCTGCCGGAGCACCAAGAGATGGACTTGAGCAAAGGGATTCTTCTCTGCCAAGAGTGGAACAGAAAGCTGTTAGAACCTCCAGTGTCAAAGTCGTACATGTGAGTTGCATAAATGAGAAAGTCATGATCCCTGTTAAAGAATCATGACTAAAAATAAAATAATTATTTTGCTTTGCTAATACTAACTTTAATTAAGCGTTCAATCTCATTTATTGTTGATTGACCAATACGCTTAAATTCAAAGCTTACTTTCTGGCCATCAGCGCTTCTTTTTACCCTAGCGTAAGTATCCTTATTATCAAAAGCAGCAATATCAGTCACTGTCCATTTTTGCGGTTTATTTACATCATTACAAAGAATACTAAGAACTGAATGTAAACCATCTAAAATTGACTTCTGAACTTCCTCAATATCATTAATGTTAGTAATTTTATTGTCATCCGCCCCTACTTCAGATGTTAGCTCTGTCAGAGGAATGTTATTAGCATTAGCGGTTTTTTCAATTCTAGCCAATTTACTATAATAAGTATTAGGTATCCCCTCACTATCTGGGAATATTCTAATAAGTTCTTTACTGATTTTTGCAGCCTGAATTCTCTTTCTTATCGATTCAATACCAATATTAAGATAAGAAGCAAGTTCCTCATTAGTTTTAAAACCCTTATTCTTCATGATTTCAAGGTATTTAATTCCAACTTCACGATACGAGAATCGTTTTGCCGTTTGTGCAGCATTAACAATACAATCGACATCTTCACGGCTAACCTCTACATCGAAGGCCCATAAAGGTAAATCAACCGAACATTTTATGCAGCAGAAACGACGCCTACTTCCTTCAATTAGGTAAAATTGGCCGTCCCGGTAGACGGCAATAGCTTCAGTTGTAACCCCATTCTCTTTAATTAAAGGAAGAATTTCTCTTGTAGAGAGATCGTCAACTGCCTCTTGATTTCGTGGGTTTAGTTCATGAACGAGCGTTTTATTAGCAACTTCTGAACCAGGGACGACAACGTAGCGAGCTTCAACTTTACGCCCATTTGCTAGAGTAAATAGTCGCTTCTGTGTAGGAGAAGTACGTAAAGGTGGAAGTCCGCTTTTTTGATCGACAAATGTACGTTTGCTGTTTCCGGTTAAGTATTTGTCTTTGCTTGTACCGCGTTCAACATCACTCATTATTTACCCTCCTCCCTAACTGAGAAGCTTTTAATTTCATTGATAAGTTGTTGATACACCGACTGAACCGACATTTCAGCAATATCATATTGTTTTGAAGAACAAAGTTCTTCTGATTTTTTAATATCGAGTACAGTACGACCTTTTTCAGCCGCTGCAACGAAAGCCTCTGAATGTTTAATATTTGTTGTCATGAACCGATCACGTACAGTTCTTACTAGTTTATTTAAAGTACGAATCTCATGTTGACTTCTATCATCTACGTTTACTGCAAGAACATTTATCCATTTAATATTTGTTCCCTTAGATGGAAGCTGCTCAAGTCGGTCTGAAATCGTAATCATATAGTTTGTGGTTGATGCAAAATCATATTCTCGTGGTGTAATGGGAACAAGTATTGCATCAGCTGCTTCGTTTGTTGACCAAATAATTGGAGAATCTTGTGGCGGAGTATCTATAAATATAAGGTCATATTTTTCCTTTAATACAGGTATAACCACATCACGAAAACGTGTCAGAAGTTTGAGTCTTGCCTCCTTATCGAGGCTCCAATATTTATCAGTAAATCTATCATCTGTCGGGAATGCAGTTATAACATCCATGTTAGGGAGATGGGTTGAAAATGCCATAGCACCAATAATTTGTGCTTCCGTATATCCCTGTTTTATATATTGTGTAAAGTCATTATCTTCAATTTCACTAAGCAGAACATCGGTTATGGTTAGGTAAACACTATCTTCACTAGTTGAGTGGATAAGGTTATTGCCTAACGAGCCTTGGGGGTCAAGATCAATTACGCAGATTTTTGCATTCAGATTAAGATCCAAAGCGGCCGCGGTAGCAAGTGTTGCTGTTGTTGTACTTTTACCTGTCCCACCTTTATGGTTTTCCGTAACAATAACTCGGGGCAAATACATTTCACGATATTGAATAGTGCCCATCGCTTCCATTATTTTTTGAACATCCCAACGTGTATACAGGTGACTCTTATTCTGGAAGATAGGTTCACCGATCACTTTTTTCTCATGTAATTCAGCAAGAATTCTACTAAAAGTGTTTCTTGATTTACCAAAGAAGTCCGAAAGAGTTTTTTTATTTAAACAATGGTTATAGATAAGACGATCTAAGCCATCGACTTGTTCATCCGAAACATCAACCCGACTCGACTCCAAGATTATTTCCTTGAGGCTTGCTTGTTCATTTTTCATCTTTAGGCCGATAGTACGAATATCATCTAATATGCTCATGATCTCTCCTTAGGTTAGTCTTCACATTATTCATGAGGATTGAGCGTATTACAAGGTAAAAGTGCATTACAATGCACTTTTATCACATCATGCGCTCAAAATGAGATTTCGTGCACAGTCTTTTTTGGGCGAGAAATGTACAAATAATTCTCAAGGTATTGATATTAAAAGAAATCTAATTTAACTAGGCAAAATTCACAGATTTGGTGAATTCTGAGACTTTCTCCCAGCCATCCATACTCAATTTTTAAAATTTAGCTAGAACCCATGGACGCAAATGACTATGCCACCCCTTTACCATGCCCTGCCCTGCCCTGCCCTGCCCTGCCCTGCCCTGTCCTGCCCTGCTCTGCCCTTCTCTTTCACCTATCTACTGGAGGCCGGTTTAACGATGTATACCTTCCCAAATTTCGAGGTCGAAAACATGGCTGTTCAACTTATTGGGGCTCCAGACCAGAATTGCCGACTACGAACAATGGGTTTTCATCTACAAGGCATTAGGATTCTTCTGTGGATTCTGATACCGACTTTGTGAAACGTAGTTTGATTGCATCTGTGGGGCTTCATGAGTCTCCATGGGCACGCATGACCAGACTGCGAACAGCGGACTTGCATTTCATCTGTGGACTTCATGGGTGTCCAGAGAATCCTTGGATCCGATTACGAACAAAAGGTTTTTTACACCTGCAAGCATCAGGAATCTGATAAGGCTTAAGATAGCCGACTGCGAACAGACAGCGGGATGGTTTTATCTGCAAGATATCTGGAATAGTCTGAGGATTCAGATAGCCGATTTTATAAAAAGGAGTTGAAATCATCTATGGGGCTTCATGAGTTACGAGAGGCTCACATGAGTATAGTGCGAACAACGAGGTTGTTTTCACCGGCTGCACATCATTCATCCGCTGAGGTTTCACGTAACGACTACGAATAACGGCGTTGTATTCACTGGCTGAACTTCATCAGTCAGTAGAGGCTTCACTTAATGACGGCGAACAAGGGGGTTGTTTTAACTCGCTACGCATCATGAGTCTGCTGTGGCTTCAGGTATGCGTCTGCGAATAACGGGGTTTTATTCACTGGCTGAACTTCATCAGTCAGTTGAGGTTTCACGTAATGACTGCGAACAAGGGTTTGTATTCACCGGCTGCACATCATGAGTCTGCTGTGGCTTCTGGTAACCGACTGCGAACAACGGGGTTGTTTTCACCGGCTGCACACTATGAGTCTGCTGTGGCTTCAGGTATCAGCCTGCGAACAACGGGTTTGTATTCACCGGCTGCACACTATGAGTCTGCTGTGGCTTCAGGTAACAGCCTGCGAACAACGGGGTTGTTTTCACCGGCTGCACATTATGAGTCTGCTGTTGCTTCAGGTATGCGTCTGCGAACAAGGGGTTTAACTGGCTACACATCGGTAGCCTGAAGAGACTTCAGGTAACCAAATGAGGACAAGCTGAGGGGGTTTAACTTGCTGCGCATCAAGGGTCTGATGAGGATAGAGGTATCTGACTGCGAACAGGGAATTGTTATCACCTGCTGTACATCATGAGTCTGCAGTGGCTTCTGGTATCCGACTGCGAACAACGGGGTTGTATTCACCAGCTGCACATAATGAGTCTGCTGTGGCTTCTGGTATCCGACCGCGAACATGGGGTTTAACTTGCTGCGCATCGGGAGGCTGATGAGGCTGGAGGTATCTGACTGCGAACAACGGGATTGTTTTCACCGGCTGCACATTATGTGTCTGCTGTGGCTTCTGGTATCCGACTGCGAACAACGGGGTTGTTTTCACCAGCTGCACATTATGAGTCTGCTGTGACTCTGGTATCCGACTGCGAACTACGGGGTTGTTTTCAACTGCTGCACATCAGGAGTCTGATGAGGCTTAAAGTATCTGACTGCGAACAAGGGGGTTGTTTTCAGCTGCTGCGCATCAGGAATCCGCTGAGGCTTAAGATATACGACTGCGAACAGGGATCGTACTGCATATGTGGGGCATCATCAGAATTTAGAGGCTTCCGGGATGTAGCTGCGAATAACGGGATGAATTTATTCATACAGGTCTTCATGAGTAAGTTAAGTCACAAGTAAATCACCGGGAAGAGGGGAGGTGTTCAGCATATTATCACTTCAGGTAATTGCGGAAGCTCAGGGGATGACTGGTAAATATCGAAGAGGGAGGATATGTGAAAAAAAATAAGATGGGTTTTCAGGTCATGTAAAAGAAAAGGGGAGGGGGCTAGGCATATCAGCCATCTTTATTAAAAAAATACAAAAACCAGCCAGAAGCTGGTTTTTGGCGTGGTTAATAATTATTTTAGTTGAGGGAATTCAACAATAAAACCGGAGGCACCGACAACGCCAGATACTCCTGGGAATATAGGGACAACAACGTCATTTCCTACAGAACCTAAATCTATTTGAATTTCTTTCGTTTCACCTGGAGAAACAAGGTTTCCAATAACACTAATTGGGAATGCTGAGTCACCCCTAACAGTAATTAAAGCTGTCTGTACGCCTTTTGCTAAGGAACCATCATTACGGCGTAACTGACTTGCTTTAAGAACAGCCAGAGGTTCACCTGAAGAAAGGTTTAAAGGTTTGTTAACCGCAAGGGTATTAAGTTTATCAAGAACAATGAGATTCTTAGGATAATATGCAAAACGGATAGATTTTGATGATTCATTACCTGCATCATCTATAGCTTTAACTACAAGTGTGTATTTATCAGTTTTTTCATCAAGTGAAGGAAACAAACGAGGATAAAGTGGTGTGTATGAACCATCTGTGTTATGGGTAAATCCTAATTCTACATCATCTGATGCAGGGCCTCCTTGAAGAACCATTTGAGAGATCTTGGACTTACTTAAAGCATCAGATACAGCTACTGAGATGTTTTCTAATCCATAGACTGTACTTTCTGATAACAGTGGTTTCCCTTCATACGAAAATGAAATTGAAGGAGGGGAGTTATCTATAATAAGAGATCTGAACGTCAACTGAGAACTGTTGTTAAAAGTATCAGTGGCCCTGAAGGTTAAATCATACTTCCCTTCAGGTATAGCCGATAAATCAAATGCATAAGTATAGTCCTCTCCAGACATCGCGGCTTTTGTGCCCGTCAGAAGAACCGTATTAGAAATTGTATCCAGTATCTCTAGCTTAGAAAGCATCAAGACATCACGCCAATTGCCATTGCCGGGTTGTGTGACATAAACAAGGACAGATTTATTCTCTTCTTTGTAATCATACCCTGTGATCTTAGGTATTAAATCCGTATTCCAGATGCTACGAATCTCAAATTGATTTGATGTAAGTGTCTTATCTTGATTGCGAACTATAAAATAATGAGCTATGTAACCATTCCCCTTATTTATTGCGTATGAAAAAGGACCAGTGCAAGAACTTTCTCCGGGCTCAATAGTACAAACTTCGTAGCCTTGTGTAAGGATATAAAATGACTGCACATAATCCCTAGGGTCTACAAACACAGTTATACTTTGATACTCACCTGGCAAATCTATGTTTGTGAATTTCATTGTGCCAGCAGAAAAATCGCCAATTGTTGAAAAGTTTGCTGAGTAGGATTTTATTAATGGGGATTTCGGAGCGATTGAACTTAACTTAACATTATACGAAGCGTTACCTCCTCCGTATTGGTATCCATTATGAATAGTAAATGATGTACCAACTGGGGTGGATTGTTTTATATATACATAACTATTATCTTCAGTAAGCAAAGAACCGAAGGATAAACCAGCTTTGTTATAAGACCTATAATTATGTTTGGGAATCTTGTACACAAGAGTAACAGGGTTAGTATTAACAGTCATCCCTGCTGAATATTTAATGTAGCCAGACGAAATGCCGGGAACAACACTAGTTGAAGAATTGGGGTCTGCAACTGCAAATAGCTCATATTCACCTGCAGAAGAATCAAATACAAATTTTTGGTCGGGGACTTGAGTAACATTTCCGGCTTTATCATAAAGGAATGCTCGAAAGCGAAACTCTACATCGGCATCCGACACTGGCATCCATGTAGCTTTAGCTATCGCTCCACCACCTTTAGTTATAGGGGCTGTAGCAGCTCTTGACCCATCGTCGTAGGCCATTGTATAGCTGGATTGTATTGATCCATCTGGTTTTATTATTTGAACAATAGCCTTATCAAAACCAGATAGATCATTGATATTCTTAATTGCAAGATTTATGGCAGATTCTTGACCTTGGCCAAGTTCCCAGCGAGGTCCCGTTACAACCATGTTGTACCCAGGAATCCATGGTACAGAGAAGTTATCAGACGTAGGGCCTACCGTATCTATTATAAAAGGATGGGATGTTGTTGAAACAACGGTCGATTTTGAGTCTAAAATCTCAGATTTTATGGTGTAACGACCATCACTGATAGGTGGAATAGTGACAGTCTTTCCGTAAAACATATTTCCATTAGCGGAAGAAATCCTGTCATCAACAGAGATGATACTTGTTGTTGTGCTGTAAACAGCACTGTTATCAGCATCGCGAGTTACGGTTAAGCGGATTTGTTGGTCCAAGCCACCAATGAGGAGAGCGTTAAAATTCCCATGTGGATTAAGATAGGGCGCACTTTCAGGGACACTTTTTTGCGCCCCATTGATATCTGTAAAGGTGTACTCGTATACCCGGGCCTGGGCGTTGGAAAACATGCTCGTGGCTATTGAGAGACTCAAAGCTAAAGCAGAATGATTTAAGAATAGTGAAAAGCGCATAGGAAACCTTTTATGTGAGAAGCCACGAAAGTTACTTTTCAAAGACACTCATAGGTCTATACGAGAATAGTATCATGTGAAATTTTTGGGTTTCCGACATAAGAGAGCAAAAGAAAGAAATGTCACCATCTTTTGATAGTGACATTTTAACTCGGAGGTTCAGCTAAGTTGGGAAAGGATACTTTCTGCTACAGCAATCTGCTTAGTTGAAAGATGACGACCACTTTGAATCGTAAGCGTAAGGCTTTTAAGGAAGGGGTTTTTGTTGCTTGAAGACATGATTTGTCTCTCAAGGGCTGATAAATTTTTTCCTTGACTCTCACGACAGTGTCGTGAAGAAACAATCTTTTTAGCAGCTAGATAATTCTTTTTAAAAAGCATTTGAAGCGTGAAACACTCTTTTATTAAGGTACCTTGTTTGCCCGTACCTTTACACGCGGAACATTTTCCTGAAGAATTTGCATAACTGATACGATGACGACCTGAGCCTTTACAATATGAGCAGATAAAATTTTTTTCGTACCGAGCAGTGCCGTTGAATTCATTAATATTGAAAACAAGTTTATTATCAATTAACTGACCGTCAACTGAATACCATCTTTCATTCGAATGTGTCATGGATAGGCCCCACCATCTCGTTATGTATGACACAATTAAATCAAATGAAAAAGGCTTGTACATACCCTATTTTAAAAATACAAAAAAGGGAGAACAAGGAGTTAATCTATAGAAATCAAAAACATTCAATAAAAACAGCGGAATTGATTTCATTCAGTGTCTATAACGATAGGGGGGTATTTTTAGGTTAAGTTACAATAAAATAAGGAGCTGTAAAATAGCCCCTTACTTTAAAGACGAGTAGGTTCAAAGAGTAGTTAATCCTCTTCTGGATTAGCCAACGGAAAATTATTCATTGCTACCGGGGGAACCAATACTGCAATAGGTTCTCCATTTTCTGGAAAAGGGGGGATTCCCTGCATCTCGTTGATTTTAATATCAGACATAGTCCAACCCTCTATCATTTAAATTATCTCGTTGTTTAAATTCAAACTGCGGAATGTAAATTCAATAGCGAAAATTCATTTTCCTGACTTTCTGAAGCGGGCTCCTCCATAGGATCATTAGCTGGCAGCGCATTAGAGTTTACCTCTGATGTTACTGATGGGGCAGAACTAGAAAGTTTTCCCTTTGTTGTTTTACGCTCGAGCTTAGCTTCATGGCCACGAATAGAGTCATCTGAATTAAATATAAGTTCAATTAGATGTCTGTCAACTTCAATATTTATTTTTTCGTTGGGTCCAATCTGATTGAGATCAAACGAAGAGGGAAGGGAGGCTCGTAATCTGTTGCAAACCTCTTTAGTACTGGCTGCGAGATTTTGTGCCAGTTTACGAGGAATTGGTTGCACTCCCAGTGAAGATTTAGTGACCCTGACAGCCTTAGGACTACCATGAGACTTAATTATTTCGGCAACATTCAGAGGAAGGGTATCACTCCCGGTGGAACTATTAATAACCATTATCTTGGCGTTTAGGTCGGCCCGAATTTTATCAAGAGCTTCCTTTTCACCAAGATCACGAATTAATTCAAGACAGAGTGTGTACGAAATCACATCCTGACTAATCAACGTCTTTAATTCGTCATCGATGGTTGCAAGAGAAATGATTTGGCGAACTGCCATTTCAGAAATGTTTTCCCGTTGTGCAACCTGCTCAACAGACATCCCGGCATCATTTACCAGTCTGCTATAGGCAATGCCGCGACCTACGGGGCAAAGGGGGAGAGATTTCGCCCCATCCAGAGAATGCCATTCTTGTTCTATCTCGTCACCCTGGAACTCACGCAATCTAACTAGGATGGGGAGACCTGATTCTTGTTGAGCCAAAAGCGCAGCTCTTGTACGACAGTTCCCCTGTCGAACCAGTGGTTTACCGTCAACAATAACGACAGTTATAGGGTCAATGTCTGCCCCATTCAGAAATGCTTTTTTAAGATTCTGAATATGCGCGGCAGGTTTAGGTAATTTGTAGTATGCCTCTCCCAGACCCATCTCACGGCAGTTCCAGTTTGGAACTAACACTAATGCCCTTGGGTCGATCATAAACGGTTGGCCATTAACCGCTTTGTGGCAAATGTCAGGATTTGCGTCACTAAATTCACGCAAATTTTTGACTAGCCTCCCGTTCCGCTCTGTAGAGATAAAAAAGTCAGCTGTTTGTTTCATTTTCTTACCTATGACTGAACCATTCCTGAAATTAGACTGTACAGTATTATTTTGTAAAAGTTTCTCGCTATGTGGTCAAAAAAGCCAGTTTGGTAAATTTTTTATGAAAGTTACTTTTACTGGTTGTTTACAATGGGTGGAGGCCTTCAATTAAAACACTAACACTATGAATATCAAGTATTTTATGCTTTTTAGTGTAGGTGACGAGGCCATGACGGCATAACAACTGTACGTGTTGAAACGTTGCAGGAGCAATGTCGCTAAGGGAAACCTCTTCAGTTTTTGAAAGTAACTTTTGCAGTAGGCTGTATAGTTCCGGGCGCTTGGCAAAAAAGAGAGTTGTCAAAAAAACTGACGCCGAATTAGTCAGTTCCCAAAGTTTGTCAACCACTCTAGGATTGATAGTAACACTAGCCATGCTGATAGACTGAAAATCTATATCGTGACTGATTTCTGTAAAAACCGAACAGGTCTGACAGATATTACTTTTTTGTTTCTCGATTCTGAACTCTATGAGTAGCAACAAAAAGTAAGAAACTTCAGCAAGTGTATAGTTGACTTGCCTGATTCCGAGTGCCTGACAAACACGTCCCGATTTTTCTATAAGTTCAACAAGTGAAATATTGAACTGAAGTTCTTGATGGATTGGTTGTCTAGCGTTCAGTCCCAGCAAAATAGCAAACCATAAAGGTTGATACCGTAAATGCATCACCGGTCCGGATAAACAAAACTTAGCCTGTTGAAAGTTACTTTTACCTTTAACAAGAAGTGGAGTGATATCACTAGAGGTGATCTCAACTTTATTTTGATCACAATTAAAGGTAGCTTTATGGTTTTTTCTAAAAAAATCCTGCAATAACCCTAACTCTTTGTAATTCTTATGACTATTCATAACGAGTAAGTATTGCCTCTTTAAAAGACTTATAACTTGTGTTTGGTAACCACTGTCACTTAATCAGAGAAGATGAAATCATTTTTACCAGCAATATACTCATATTATTAACCCAGAGTCGTTTAACAACTTGAACATTGCAATTAATTATATTACCAAGAATAAACCCTGATGGGTGCGTATCATAAGCAATAAAATGCCGGTGGTCAGAGGTCTCCAAAAGTAAAGATGAAAAACTCTCAGAAGAACATTTTCTGGTGAGCACCTGAATTTTAATTACGGTGAGAGCCAGATACAGTTTGGTACCGATTTTGGCAGTAAAGGGCCGTACTTGAAGGCTGACTGCTGAACTTTTTCTATATCCATTAGGTTTCAGACATCGAAATTGTAACTTTGTAGGAAAGTAACTTTTATCCAATTTTTGGATGAGTGCTGAGTAAAAATTACTTTTACCCTGATTGGGTGCCTCTAAAATAACTTTAAGAAAGCTTTTAATAAGTGCTTGTTCAGGTGATTTAAATGGCATCTGTAGAGAGTTTTTAGAAGCCCACTCGTACACAGGATATACTTTTTCCATAACAGCCGGCAATGAGCCAGAACCCGCACACTGGAGGCAGTTTATACCTGAACCTAAACAGTCAGGGCATGGACGGCGAACTTCCATAAAACCGTCTGAATCCGGTTCAGCATCTGAGATAATTTCATTATCTTTTGTGACCCACATATTTACCCCCCTCACAAATATTCCTATCCTATCAGGAAAAGATCGCTAGGTAAGGGGGTATTTTTATGTCACCAGAACCAGCTGACATCACGAGCAGGGGAGCGATAATACTTCCGATTATCCCTATGGTATCTAGACTATTAATCAGAAATTCTTGAAACAAGACGCCATTACTCCAGCCGGGCTTTGTTAATGGAATGGTCGCCTCCCATCTCTTGTGCCACAGTGGGACGATA
>OGZG01000858.1_pt1 | contig 23902 bp, 19 predicted proteins | sample 1576781 | NCBI WGS metagenome assembly OGZG01 (sample SAMEA3541502, study PRJEB24748) | human gut metagenome | biome: human gut; feature: human-associated habitat; material: faeces | place: China | collected 2012 | reverse complement strand
ACAAGTTCAACCTGCTGCACTGCAAGCAGACGTTCATCTCGCAGCTCAAAAGCGGTGCGATGGGTGCAAGAACCATTGACGAGGGGGCGATGGACGAGAAGTCGGGCATGAACTTCTCGGAGTACATGGCTATCCTGTCAGGGAACACCGACCTGCTGGACAAAGCGAAACTGGAGAAACGCATCGCCTCGCTGGAGGGAGAGCGCAAGTCGTTCAACAAGGGCAAGCGCGAGTCGGAGCTGAAACTGGAAGGCAAGACCGGGGAACTGAGGAACAACCAAGCCGCCATAGCCGCCATGACGGAGGACTGGGAGAAGTTCACAGCCGCCGCACAGACGGACAAGGAGGGCAACCGGCTGAACCTGCTGAAGATTGACGGTCTGGATTCGGCAGACGAAAAGGAAATCGGCAAGCGGCTGCAGGAAATAGCGAAGAATGCCGCGACCGGAGGGCAGTACAGGCGCATCGGAGAACTGTACGGCTTCCCCATCGAGGTTGTCAGCGAGCCGACACTAAGGGACGGGCTGGAGTTCACCGACAACCGTTTCGTGGTGGCGGGCAATTACAGGTACAACTACAACAACGGGCATCTGGCGATGGCTGACACGCACGCCGCCGCCACGAACTTCCTGAACGCTCTGGAGAAGATACCGGGCATCATAGACCAGTATAAAAAGAAAAACGAGGTGCTGGAACAGGAAATTCCGCAGCTCCAAGCGATAGCCGGCAAGGAGTGGAAGAAAGAAGACGAACTGAAAGGGTTGAAGTCCGAACTCGCCACTCTGGACCGCAAGATACAGCTGGAACTGGCTCCCAAGCATGAAGAAGCGCCCGACCACGGACAAAACAATGACATGAGGCCCCAGTCGGAAGCTATAGCCCAACCGGAATTTGTAAAGTCCGATTTACATGATTCGACCACTTTTTCCGTTTCCCATCACAACAAGGGTTTGAAGCTATGAATAAACAATACAGACCGGCAAACGGATTTTTATCCTGCTGCCGGTCTGTAAACATATTATATAATCCGGAAGAAACAGTTTTTTTATCCGAAATGTATAGCTGCGATAATAATTTGATATACCTTTGCAATGAGAAAATTGTTTTTTTATTGATTATGAGCAAAATATTACATATAATCCTACTTATATGCACCATAGTTATCACAGAAGGTTGTACAGGAAATCAGAAACAAGCGTCCGGAACAGAGTGTGACAGTACCTATGCGGCAGTTCACATACAGAATTTGTCCATCGTGAATCCGAAGAAAGCGTTGGCCCTGCTCGACACGGCAGAACAGCAAGGGCTGATGGATAATTTTGAACTCAACCGGTTGCGTGCCGTGGTATACCATAACGGCTTTTCGGATAACAACAAGTCATTGGAATATGCAATGAAGGCATATGACTCTCCTTCGGCGCATGAAGACATCAGGAAGTTTCTTTCCCTTATCCAAATGATAGCCAACCAGTATTATTTGAACGGCGACTATGCCCGGAGTGTCGAGTTTTGCACAAAGGGAATAAAGATTGCCCAAGACAGCGTCATCAGAAGTGCGGAGGCGAATCTGACGTTCAAGCTCGGCAGGAACCTGCTGGTTCTGAACCGTGAAGACGAGGGATTCGGACATTACTTCAAAGCAGTTGACATTCTTGACGGGGAATCGGAGAAGGACAACACTTGGAAAACAAGCGATGACTATATCTATACGCTTGCCATTTTAATCGGTACACTGAGGAACGAAGGCTATTATGACAAAGCGACCGGTTTGCTCCCCCGATATGAGGATGCCGTCAGACGGCTTGAAACCAAGGAGCAGATACCGGACGGTCTTATTGATATGCGTCGGGCCAGCGGCTATGGCATGGCAGCCCATCTCTATGCCATAAAAGGCGAGAAGGACAAAGCACATGAGGAATATCTGAAACTTTGTTCTACGGAGTATTCCAAAACCCCGGATGCCGGACAGCTTACGATTCCCTATCTGTTTGAGGCAGGTGACTACCGTGAGGCGTTGCGAAAGTTGCAGGAAGAAAAGAAGTATTGGCAGGCCAACATTGACACCATAAGTTACAGCTATATCCGGAACCATCTGGAATCGGAACTGGCCGTGCACGAAAAACTTGGCGACATCCGTTCCGCCAACCGTGTCCTTCATACCATACAGACACTGAATGACTCACTGCGCATCCGGGACCGTAACGAAAAAGCGCTTGAACTGGCGGAAATATACAAGACCAATGAACAGGCGGCACAACTGAAAGAACAGGAAAACACCATACGCATACGTACCCTCATCTTTTCCTTTACAGCCCTGCTGCTGGTTGTGGCGGTAGGCTTCATCATCCGTATCCTGCGCGACAAGCGTGTCATCCAGAAGAAAAATGAGGCTATGGTAGGGACCATCAATGAGCTGATGACCTACAAGAACGAACTTTTTATCCGACGGGAAGAGAACATACGTCTGCGTGACGAGCTGCGGCAATTCCACGAAGCACAAAGTCAGACAAATTCCGGTACGGAGGATATGCAGGAGCCGGACAGTACGCAGGTGGAGGAAGATTCCAGTCCGACACTTGAACTGACCGAAAATGACCGTGTGCTGTACGACCGCCTATGTCATGAGATTGTCAGTCGCAAACTGTATCTGAATCCCGATTTCAACAAAAGCGAGCTGATGAAGGAGATTCATGTACCGGCTTACAAGTTTGCCGCACTGTTCAGGAAGTTTGGCGGTTGCAGTTTCACACAATACCTACAGGATTGCCGGATTGACTATGCCATCAATCTGATGCATGAGTATCCTCAGTGGAGCATGGATGCTGTTGCCAAGGAAGCACAAATGTCTAAAACTTCATTTTTCAGGCAATTTCAAAAGAAGTATGGTATGAGTCCGTCCAATTATATTGAAAAGGAACAATTAACCTCAAATCGACAGGGCGTTGATAGTCAAGATATTAACGCAGAGATGTGATTTTTTGGAACTCCTAATGTGATTTTTTGGGACTCCTACCCGCTTGAAAAGCACTCTTTTTTATCACCTCTTAATTACCTTTGCTCCATGTCAAACTGAAATACAGAAATGATATGGAGCAACTTTATTTATACATACTTCTCATTGCAACCCTGCCCGTCATAACGGTGCTTGCCTTTGCCCTCTGCCGTTGCCGGCGGAGGCTGAGCCGTTGCCAGGAAGCGATGGTGCGCCTGATCAACGAGAATCTTGAAATGAAAAAGAAACTGCCTGCGCATGAATGTCCCAATTTCATGAACCGCGGGGACATCACGGCCGAAGAATTTACAGAAATCATACATAATATGCTGAAAAGACTGATGTTTTTATCCCTCTTTTTCCTTGTCGCGATATATCCGATGAAAGCGCAGGAAAAGCAGGACACGACCTATCTGTTCCGCTTCGTGGCGGACAAGGACATGTTTTATTCCCCGTGGAACGGCAACGGCGAACAGCTCGCCCGCCTGTTGAAATGCGTCGATGAGAACCGCTCTGCCATTGAATCGGGGCAAATGTACCTGTTAGTGACAAGCTACGGCACAGACGGAAATGCCGGGCAGCCGGCTACAGAAGTGGCGAAAGTACGCCGCAACCGGGTGAAGTCGGAACTGATTATGCGCGGCAAGGTAAAGGAAACGCATTTCGTTACAGACCGTTCTTTTGATGCCGGCTATACGGATGAGAACGGCAAATCCTTGCGTAACATAGTCATCGTTACACTTCCCGCCTCTGTGAGCAAGGTGGCGGAAATAGCCGGAGAGGAAGCCGCAACCAAGGTGGAAGCCTATAATAAAGAGGTATCGGGCGAAGCGGAACGCGGGCGCATTGCCGCAGAGAAAGCAAGAGTACAAGCCGAGGAAGCCCGTATGAAAGCTGAAGAAGAGAGGATTAGGCAGGAAGAAGCACGGATAGCCGCAGAAAAAGCCGAAGCCGAAAGAAAGGCAACGGAGGCAGAACACACTGATGCAAAAGGAACTACCCCAAAGATACAGAAGGAATCGGAACAATATCACGTAGCCCTGCGTGCCAACCTGCTACGCTGGGCAACGCTCACACCGGACTTGGGGCTGGAATGGCGCATCAACAGCAGTTGGCGCATCGTGGCAAACGGCTCGTGGACCTCGTGGAGCTGGAACGACAAGGACAGAAGATATGCCCTCTGGGAAGTGATGCCGGAAGTACGCTATTACATCGGCGAACAGAAGGCATGGTACGTGGGTGCGATGTTCAAGACGGGGCAATTCAATTACAAGCTGTCCGGTACCGGCAAGCAGGGCGACCTGATGGGCGGCGGCATTACCGGCGGCTACCAACTGCGGTTGAACAAGGCACTCTCAATGGACTTCAACATCGGGCTGGGCTATCTCAATGCCGACTGTGAGAAATACAATGTCATTGACGGCGTGCGTGTACGCCAAGGCAAGGAAAGCAAGAACTGGTGGGGACCCGTCAGTGCAAGTGTAACACTGGTATGGACGATATTTTAATGGAATGAGAACATGAAGCATACAAGACGATATATGACAATGGCAGGTATGGTGGCGGCGGTGCTGCTCGCCTCCTGCGTGAAGGACGACCTGTATAACACGCCCCATCCCGACAAGGGAGCGGTGGTCATCACTACGGACTGGACGGAAGCACTTGCTGAAAGCACCGTACCCGGCACTTATCTCCTGCGTATGGATGACGGCAAGGCGGTGCCGACAAGCGAGAAAACAACCGTCTGTCCCGACCTGCTGACACCGGGAACGCATACCTTGCTGATATATAACGAGCCGGAAGGCATCACCATAGCAGACGATGCGGCAACCGTGCAACAGAAAGACGGTATGCTGATTCCACTGCCCGGCTACCTGTTCTCGGCAGAAGCGGACTTGAACGTGGTACAGGACGACACCCTGCGCGTCACCGTCCTGATGGAACGCCGACTGTGTCCCATCATCCTGAATCTTGACCTCAATGGTGAAAACGCAGACGAGATAGCCAAGATAGAAGCCACACTGAGCGGACTCTCCGGCAGCGTGGACCTGCGCACGGGCACGCCCGGAGGTGAGAGCCTGACGGCACGGTTTGACGTACTGCGGGCGGAAGCCAAGGCACGCGCCACAGATGCGATGGCGCTGGAAATGAAATGCCGCGTGACGGGAACGGCACAGGGAGAGCGGCAGATACTCACCGTAAAGGTAACGATGGCGGACGGATATGTAAGCAGGATTACTTCCGACCTGACGGAACATTTGAAGGACTTGAATGCCGATATGGAACCCGTAAGGCTGGAAGGTTCGATTGAAGCCCCACAGGACGGGCACTTCAGCGGAACAATTGAAGGCTGGGAAGAAGTGGATGGTGGGGATACAGATGCAAATTGACAGGTTTTAAGATAAATTTAACAAAAAAAGAAAGATGAAAAAATGAGAACCAAAATGATGGCAGCAGCGGCAATGACAATCTTGCTGACAGGCTGCAACAGTGAGGAAGGCTTGCCTGTAGGGGGAAGTCAGGGTATGGCACATTTCAGTGCTACCATCCATGTTCCGGGCACACGTGCCTACGACCAAATCTGGGAGGCAAACGATGAAATCGGTATCAGCGGGACAAGCGGTGATAGAACCTACACCAATGTGTGTTATCTGACGGCGGACGGAAGCAGCAGCTTCAATCCGAAGGATGAAAGCGAGAAAATCTATTTCCAAGACAATGACGAAGTAACCTTCACCGCCTACTATCCGTGGAATGACCTGCAAGACGGAGCGGCCACCATCAGTGCCGACACATGGGGACAGAAAGAACAGAAGAAGTTCGATTTCCTTTGGACACAGGCCAAGGGAAGCAAAACCAATCCGAATGTGGCTTTCACGTTTGCGCACAAGATGGCAAAGGTAGTGCTTACCGTGAAATGCGGTGACGACGTGAGCTATGAAGAGGTAAAAACCGCCGTGCTGACACTGGACGGCTTCAAGCACGGAGGCTCGTTCAATGTGACAACCGGAGCTGCGGAAGCCACCGGCAACGAAAGCGCGATGTGGGAGTTTGCGAACAATGCGGACGAGGAAGTGTACAACGCTCCGTTCAAGCGTGACGATGAAAAGCAAACGGTTTCCTACACTCTGATATTCTTCCCGCAGGTGTTTGACGCGGCATTGCCGTTTACCGCCACTCTTCCGGGCAAGCAGTCCTTTACGGCGAACCTCGACTTTACCGGAGCCAATGCCCAGACAGACGAACAAGCCAAGAACGAATGGGTGGCTGGCCGCCAGTACAACATGGGCGTTGTGCTGAACAAGACGGGTATCACCGTGGAAGGCTGTACCATTGCTCCGTGGGAGGAAGTTCCGGGAGGCGATTTCTCGGCTGAATAATATAAAGTATAATTAAAATCCAAAAACAGAATCAGATATGAAAGCAAGTAAATATTGGTATTTGGGAATGGCTGCGCTGGCTTTTGCGGCTTGCAGCAACGATGAGGAAAATTTGACAAGCGGTCCGGTGGAAGCACGCATCACGGCGGGAGTGAATACGCCGGAAACACGTGCCATCAACGACCAATGGGAACAGGATGCCATCGGGGTGATGGTAACGGACGCACCGACAAGCGACATGGAAGAACTCTACAAGAACGTGAAGTACACCACTACGGCGAACTCAGCTTCTGCCGCCAGCTTCACTCCCGAAGGTGAAGGGATTTTCTTTCAGGATGCAAGCGAAACGGTCACATTCTCCGCTTATGCGCCTTATCAGGCTTCGGCAGCCAACACCCTGCCCGGTACGGAAGGTGTGATTGGCGGCTCCACCGCCGACCAGTCCACTCGCGACAAACAGAAAATTTTCGATTACATCTACGCTTCGGGGGCGACCGCCTCACGCAGCAATTCCACCGTGCAGTTCAGCGGTGATAAAGCTTTCTTCCACAAGATGACCCGCCTTGTCATCATTGTGAAGACCTCTGCGCAAGATGGTTTCACGGCAGAGCAAGTAACGACTGGCACATACAGTTTGAGCGGACTGAAACACGATGGTATATTCAATGTAGTCAGTGGAACAGCGAAAGCGAGTGAAGAAGCTGAAGCTATCAATGACTGGTCGCTCACAACCAATAGTCTGAAAACCGAAGGAGATACGGATAAGGTGACTTTCACCTCCATCCTCTATCCGCAGACATTGGAAAATGCCCTTACATTCAAGGCAGTGATTGACGGACAGACCTATACCAACAATAACCTCCAGCCTACTCTTGAAACGGGAAAATCTTCTACAATCACCATTACAGTGAAGAAAACCGGACTGGAAGTAGAAGGATGCACCGTCAGCGATTGGGGAAGCGACAATACCTACAACGGTGATGCAACAATGCAATGACAGACAGCCACCCCGTGCGGCAGCGTAAGCACGGAGAGCTACCTATATAATATAAGGTGCATCGGGCGGGGTCGCTCCCGCCGGTGGCACAAGGAAGAAACAATTAAAAGACAACGATATGAACAGAAACAGATTACATTCATTACGGAACATAGCGGCTGCACTGCTGGCTTGCGTGGGTTTTGCCTCCTGCACGCAGGACGAGCTGACGGAACAAGGTACTCCTCTGCCCGTCGGGCAATACCCGCTGGAACTGACTGCCGGCGGACTGCAAGCCGTGGCGACTCCGGCACAGCCCGTCACGCGAGGCACGATGGACGGTGACTGGGACGGCGTGGAGAATGTCCGGGTAAAAGTAAACGACTTTGAAAGGGATATGAAATACAAGGTAGAGGCATCCGAGGACAAAAAGGAGGCACTTCTTACCCCTGATATTCCGCTTCATGATGACGATTACCCCTTCTGGTGGCAAAGCACGACGGAAACAAAAACCGTCACGGCTTGGGCACCATACGAATATGTCCTTTTTGAATGGTTCGACTTGCCGACAAAATGGGAAAAGGATCATTTTGCCAAATACGACATCATCGGAGTGAGAAAAGACATCCAGTTCACCGACGACCCGAAATCTTTGGAGTTCCGGCACTTGATGGCAAAAGTCGTCGTCAACCTCCGAAGAACGGACTATCTGGAAAATGCCCAAAAGGTAGATGTACAATTGTTAAATTGGAACAAAGCAGTAAGATTGGAAATAATTTCTAATCAATTGCAGGTTTATTATAATTTCTCTAGTGATATTGTAAACATCACTCCGTATCTTCTTCCTGATGGAACCTACGAAGCAGTGGACTTCGGAGATGGGCAACGGGAGAAACCTTTTGCCTCTTATACGGCTCTTGTCTATCCGCGTAATTCCTTCAATACAAACGAGCTTCAAATTGAAGTGGATGGTGCTATATACGTGGTAACCAGAGATGCTCTTGGACAAGGCGGTATGATGGGTGAGGTGAAATACGAAGCCGGAAAAGTCACCACCTTCAACATCACCGTCAAGGAAAATGGATTGGAAGTGTCGATTGATTATAAAGAAAACATCGGTTGGGGCACGGACGGCAACACCGGCAGCGGAGAAGTGGAATTGCCTTGACAAACGGAATAAGTATATAAAGAAACAACGATATGGAAAATAAGATTTTGAACAAATGTATCTTTGGAGCAATGCTCCTGCTGCTCGCCGCCTGCACGCAGGACGAACTGGCGGACGGCATCGGGACATCGCTGCCCGTCGGGCAATACCCCTTGCAGATAGGCAGCGTGAGCATCACCGCCGATGTGGACGCACAGCCGTGGAGTGCCGGTGCGCCGCAGACACGGGTGAGCGAAAACGATGACCGGGGCAGCAGTCGTTGGGATAACGGTGACAAGATAAAGGTACAGATAGGCAACGGCACGCCCGGCACATACACCTATCAAAATGGAAGCCTGGCCGTAGCCGAAGGCGATGCGCCCGCTTATTGGGCAAGCAAGGCTGACGGCCAGTCCATTCTGGCATGGCACACCTCTTCGGGCAGCAAAACGGTTGAACTTGACAAGCAGACTGAGGAACTTGCATACTTGCTGACAGCACAGACGACTGCCAATTTCAACACACCGGTATTGCTCAACTTCGGCCACGCCCTTGCCAAAGTGCGTGTGAAGCTGGAGGGCGAGAAAGCTGCCGATGCGGAAAGCGTGGAGATAAAGACCTATACAAGCTGTACCCTTGGTGAAAACGGCAAGCTGAAAGCAGGCGATCCGTATGATTTTATCCCGATGGTAAAAGCTACCTACAACGATGAGACTTTCTGGGAAGCCAACGTGATGCCCGACCACGTAATAAAGGAGTTCCGGCTGAACGGCAATAAAGGCACGCTCAGCGATGACGGTCTCAGCCCCGTGGCAGGAATGATAAGCACCATCAATATTAAGGTAAGCAAGTCACCCATACCCGAGAATGCACGGGAAATCACAGGCGAAATCAGTGACAATGGCAACTACTTGGTGAAAGGCAACTACACCAAGCGAATCACCATCACCGGCGGCAGCCCACACATTTATTTGAAAGACGCGAATATCAATGTAGAAGACGTCCGCAATGACAACGCCATCCACATTACGAGCGGTAGTCCCACCATCCATGTGCTAGGCGAAAACAGCGTATCTGTCCCGTATGGCGCAGGTATATTCGTGGCAGAGAACAGCACTGTCACCATCGTCGGACACAAGCGGGAAGACAAACTGACCGCGAGAGGTGGTAATGGCGGAAGTGGTATCGGTGCATCTCTTTCTGCAAATGCAGGAAACATCCATATCAGCAACGTGACCGTCGAAGCCCATGGAAGCGGACTTGATGGTTTATCAGCAGGTATCGGAGGTGCATTGATGTATTCTTGTGGAACCATCACGATTGAGAACGCCACTGTCCATGCTTATGGAACACTGCGGAGTGATATAATAACTCCGGGAATTGGCAGTGGCTACCCATACGACCCATACGGTGGTGGTAATCCTCCAAGTATTCCTGTCGTAACCATCAGCAATTCGGAAATCCATACACATCGCAGTAGCAATGGCAATGGAGGCAATGCCGATTATATCGGCTGGGGAAGCGACAACTACTACCCAAATAATACTCCTGCCAATAGTACAATAAACCTTGGCGTTGGCGGCATGTGCACCGGCAGCACCATCTATTGCTACACAGGCGACACGCTGGACAAGACGGTGACGTATGATGCCAGCGGCAACGGAACGGAGCAATAAAATGAATAACGAGTGCCCGCTTCGCAAACCGGGTGGCGGATTCCGAAAAGCCGATAGAGTAGGACGTGTTAAAATAAAAATATCAGACTTATGGGACTGTTAGGAACAATTTTTTCAGTTATCCCGACTGTTGCCGGAGTAATCGGTAACCTGTTGGGAGCGAACAACAAGGATTACATCAAGATTAAGATGTACCAACCTTCAGTAACAAACGATGAGCCAAACATTTATTTCGTCAAGACGGACGATGATCGCATCAAGTTGTACAACTCGTGCGGCTACCCCATCCATGTGTCAATGGAGAATGTAGGGGTGGAAAGCGACAAGGGTTACATCCTTGAGGATTGTGGCGGAGGGCTGGATGTGACAGACCTTATATCCTCACATTCAGCTAAATATAAAAATACTCTGCGTGTCACGGCAAATGTGGCCGAAGCCAAGACGGACGGAGCACAGTCCGTTTCGCTGACCTATTCAGGAAAACTGGACCGGAACATCGAGGGAGCAATTAGTATAGGCGAGCATGTCAGCGTGGAAGCCATTGACAATGATTTTATGCTGATAATCCACTCCGGCTGTACCCTGAAAGAAATCAGTTCGTTGAGCATAAAGGGAGAAGGTAACGAACCTGCTCGCATATATAATAATGTGTCGCCTGATGCCATTATTCCACCGTTGCAGTCAAGTATTGCCTCTACGGATGAAGACGATGCATATACAATTGTCTTTCCCAACGCCGTTGCCCCATTTGAATTTTCCCAAGTGCTGGAGATAGAAGTTTGCCTGATTTGCGAAGTGGAAGAATTGACACGCATGAAACGTCTTAGTCATGAAGACAGAAAACGCTTCATGGCAGGTGAAGAGTGGGATTTCCTGCGTGAAGGTCGTTGTGTAAAAGAATGTTGAACCTAAAAAATGAAGTTATGGGATTTTTACAAGAATTCGTATCCGTCCTGCCATCCATAGCCAGTGTTATAGCTCCTCTGTTTGGCGCAAATAAAAATGACTACTTGAAATACGCATTGCACAATGGTGAGTCTGTATATTTTAAGAAAGACGAGAACGGGGAAATAAGTTGCTGTAATCCTTTTCGTGAACCTGTATCGCTGGTTTTTCCCGAAAAGAACGGTGTGGGAGGAGAAAGCGTAAGCATTGACATGGGATCTTCATTCCCGGTTACACAAATGTTTACCGAGCGTGCCAAAGCATACGTTGACGATTTCCAGATAGAAAAGGGAGGTATAAGTACCGAGCAGAATATACTTGGTGAGCCTCAGATGGCTACCATATCCGCATCGGGAAAAGTGCCCAACCAGAATGACACCACCAAAATAGGGACATCCCTGTTTGTAAAGATAAACGGGAACGACCTTACCATACAAATCAATCCTCTGTATAAGTTGGAGGGTATTCTGAGTCTGGAAATTTCGGGGGACGGTAACGAACCCTGCCGTCTGTTCAAGAACGAGGAAAACAACGGCTCTACACCTGCTCCTGTGATGAAAGGCGAACCGTCCACAGTAGAAATGAAATTTCCGGGAGCGTTAAGCACGTTCAAGGATTCAAACAACATTTTTGTATCGGCGGTGGCACGCTGTTCATACGGTGCCAACGGTGAAATGCCCGATGAGCTGAAATGTCGGGGCAGACAAATGACGGAGAATGACTGGGAATTCCTGAGAATTGGTCAGTGTTTAAATGAATAGTGCCTATGCAGAAGTATATTTTGATATTGACCCGAAGGGAGTATGTCGGAGCTTTCCTGAAATTCGTGCTGACCAAACAGAATCTTGGTTTTCAAGTTGAGTTCGCCCTTGTAGATGACATTAGTTTTTCATCTTTCGATAAGTTCAAGGCATTTGTGCGGACAAAGAATCCAGATACCAGTTTGGAAAACGCTTTTTACCTCCTGATAGGAGGCAGTGAACTTTATTACGACATCAATTCGTCTTTTGGGGATTTCCAATATGCGCAATGTTCTGACATTGCAGATGACAAGAGTATGTACTGTACCGTAGGGAGGATTCCAGGCAGGAACATAGCGGAGATAGAGGCTGTCTGCAATAACGTTCTAAGGTGTGGAAGCATTCAAAGAAGACAGTTGAACCTACTTCCTATCGTTGCAACAGAGAAGAATCGGAATTTCTGGAATAGAACATTTTCCGAACCCTACCTTCTTCCGATGGATACGACAGCAAATGCCGAAGAGCTGTTAAGCAAGGACGTTGTGATTGAAGAAATCAAGCTAAACAATTTTATTCTGCACATGGGTCATGGGAGCAGGCGTTCATTGGTATTGAGACAAGGCATCCGCTTAAAAGTAGACGACATTCCTGAACCGCAATCAGGATACTTCCATATTTGGGCGTGGGCTTGCAGTACGTGTAAGGAAAAGGAGAATTCCTGTTCCTTAGGAGAAAACTGTTTATTGCAAAATAAGGCAGTAAGTTTTTGGGGTGCCAGAGGTGTTACTTATGGAGGCTCCAACAGGAAATCGTATAGGTCTTTCGTGCAAGAACTGTGCAACCTTAATACCGATAGGACCATCGGTGAAATATATTTTAAGACTGTAATGCGCAAGGCTTTTAGTGATTTCAACTTTGGTAATACGAATTTATTACGGAATGCGATGCAATATATGTTTCTCGGTGATCCGACCATGCTTGTGACAGTTTAGATGAAAGAAAAGACTGAAATTAACCTAAAAATTAGAAATTATGACAAACAATCTATTCAACTTAATACCGGACGGTGAAACTTTTATCAAGTTGAATTGTCCAAAACTATATGCCGCACTGAAAGAAACGGAAGCTCCTGCCATCCGTTTGTGTGCGGCTGCTCAGAAAGAAGAGGCAGATGTATATGCTGGATTTCAAGACGTAACAGACATACAGGACATTTCGTATGATTCCGACAAGAAGACATTAAAGGCTCAGTCTGTTGCCGGATTCAGAGAGCGCAAAGGGGTAATCGCCATTGTCAGCGAAGTGTTCGACAGTGTTACGGGAGAATCCATAAAAGGTTCTGCTGTGACAGCCTATAATGCCCATTCATTAGTATGTAATGTGGACAGCAATTGTTCCGAAAAAGGGTTGGGAAAGGATTCTCGGTTCTATGTCAGAAGTATGTTCTATTGGACAGAAACAGATAATAATGGAGCAGTTATTCTGCAATCTCGTGAAGTCAGACGGGATAGTGGGCTTATTTATGACGAAGGCGAGCAAATAGTGAAAAACATCACAGTGGAATTTCCAAACACATTGAAACCTCGCGATTATACCATCGTATTGTACAACCGCAATGCCGAAACTCATGTGGAAGACCCGGACAAGGTATATCCAACAATCAAGCCAACAAACAACAAATTACCTTTCCATATGCCATTTGTCGGTTCGATAAGTGTTGGCACAGGTAAAATTTTAGGTATCAACAAGGAAGAGTCCGTAATTAGGTTACAGCATCCTGAAAATAAGACGGAAGTTACATTTAACAAGGACAAAGACAATAACTGGAAAGACATTAAATGGAGGTATTTGAACAACAATACGTGTCTGACATGGGAATTCCCAGAAAATTGGAGAAACGAGTTGGACTTGAAAGACCTGAAAGTCAATTCTGTCTTTAATTTCTATGCGCGGCTCATCATGAACGTGGACTTGACGAATTCAGGTATCTCAGTACCTATCCCTATTACGGTAGGCAGCAATGTGGAGCAGGACTACACACACTGTAAGATAAAACAAGTATTCCTGCAATGGGGATGCCTTGGCGAACAGACGCTCATTACAATGGCAGACGGCAATCAGCGAGAAATCCGGGAAATCAAAGCAGGCGATACAGTCTACACTGGGAAAGGCAACGCCGAAGTCACCAACATCTATAGTGGGGAGGAACAGGAAATCATTTGCATGGAAACAGAAACCGATAAGCGGTTGTTGCTGACCGGTGGACACCCTGTCATGACGGAAGAAGGTTGGGTACGGGCAAGCGAACTTAATGCGGGTATGCGTATTATGACAGCTGATAGAAAAGCGGAAAAACTGAAAGGACTGTATATGATTCCATATAATAAAAAAGTGTACAATCTTCAATTAAAAGGGAATGACTCACAATTGATAGCGGAAGGTATCATCGTGGGTGACTTCATGAAACAGAACAGAATGGAAGACTATTGTCAAAAACCGGAAGAACCGATAAAGGGGCAGGATGAACTGACCGCTGAATTTCAGATTCTGGTAAGTGAAATCAACAAGCATAGGAAATGGAATGAATAGGCAGTTAGTCTTGACTTCATCCATGAACATGAGTTTATCAAAAAGAACAGAATATCCCGAAAGACTGCACAATAACTTTTGGGATATTTTTTAATCCTCAAAAATGAACAGACGGACAAACATATCACTGCAAATCAGGATTCTGACCGGCTATATCATTCTTATAGCGGTCATAGCCAGCATGACATCCATCCTGATGCACGAAAGAGAAAGACTCCGAAGGATAGAAACCGAGTCTGAGGAAATCCGTTCCGTGCGCCGTGATATAAACGCTGTCCATCGTCATATCACAAAACTTGCCGCACTGGGAGAAAGCGTAATTGCATGGGAAGAAGCTGACTATAAGGAATATGGAAAAAACCGTCAGCTGACAGACAGCCTGCTACAAACGCTGAAGCAACATTGCCGGGAGTATGTACAACCCAGCCAGATAGATACCTTACGCCATCTGTTAGCAGAAAAAGAAACACATCTGCTGCATATCATGCAGAATATAGCACACCGGAAAGAAAGGGAGGAGATGTTGGCAGATCAATTGCCCGAAGTGGCAAGACGGGCAACAAGAATCCGAACCATCGAAAAGAAGAAAAAAGGAATTGCCGGATTTTTCGGTAGGAAGGAAGAAATACGGATAATGCCATCCAATAAAGAACTGCACGCTTTCAGCGACAGCCTGATAGCTACGCAGCAACGACAGGCACAAGAAATGGATACATACGCCGACAGCCTGCGCATACGCAACAGGGAATTGAACAGAACACTGAACAGTCTGGTAAGCGACCTTGACAGGCAGGCATACCTTTCGTTCAGCAAGAGGGAACAGAAAACAGAGGACACCCGAAATGAATCATTCAGGCTGTTAGCCGTTACCCTGTCGGTTGCAGCCGTCCTGCTGTTCCTGTCCTACCTTACCATACACAGGGAAATCAAGCGAAATGCTGATGAGAAAAGGAAACGGGAGAAACTAATCGAAAAATTACAGGAAACCATCCGTCAGAACGAGGAACTGACGAGGGAAAAACAGAACATCATGCAGACCATCACCCATGAACTGCGTTCTCCGCTGTCCGCCATACGGGGCTATGCGGACATGATAGCGAGTGACGAAGAGAGTTCCATTCGCGTTCGCCACGCGAAAACCATTGGCGATGCTTCCGGACGGATGGCAGGAATGATAGACACGCTGCTGAACTATTTTAGGCTGGACAGTGGAAAGGAAACCGTCCGTTCATTACCGTTCCGGTTGAAAAGCATAGCAGACACATTGGAAACGGAGTTCATACCACAAATGGAAAAGAAGCGGCTGACATTTGAAACGGTCAATGAGGCGGACGAGGTGGTCATGGGCGACCGTAACCTGATACTCCGCATCGGCAGTAATTTGCTGTCCAATGCCTTGAAGTTTACACAAAAAGGCTCGGTCAGACTGATTACCGGATATTCGGACGGCAATTTCATGTTGGCTGTGGACGATACAGGCACAGGAATAGACAAGGGAAAGCAGGACCGGATATTCAAGCCATTCGAGCGGCTCGGGAATGCCGCCACGCAAGACGGATTCGGACTGGGGCTCGCCATTGTAAGAAGCCTTGCGGAGCTGATGGACGGCAACATCACGGTAGAAAGCGTGCCGGAAAAAGGCAGCCGGTTCACCGTCACACTGCCGTTGGAAAAGGCGACCGAAGCGAAAAGACACCCCTCTTCCTATGTCGCAACACATCATCTTTCCGGGTGTTCCGTGCTTTCCATGGACAATGACGGGATAATACTCGGTATGCTGCATGATATGTTCGAGCAAAGCGGAGTACATAATGAAACCTGCACGGACATGGGCGGACTGACTGAAAAACTACGCGATAACCGCTATGACCTGCTGACCACCGACCTGAAAATGCCGGACATCAGCGGCTATGAGGTGCTGGAACTGCTCCGTTCATCCGACATCGGAAACTCGCGTACCATTCCGGTACTGGCGATAACCGGTTCGGGAAGCGTTACGGAAGAAGAACTGAAACAGGCAGGGTTTTCCGCTGTCCTGTTCAAGCCGTTTTCCATTGACGAACTGCTGGCAGTGGCTGAACAGTGTATCGGAGAAAACCGGACACGATACATTGACCTGACCCCGCTGTTTGCCTACGGAAACAAACGGCACAGACTGGAATGCCTGATAAGCGAAACGGAGAAAGAAATGGCAGGCATCAGGAAAGCCATAGACAATGCCGACAAGGATAAAATTGACGGCTGGATACACCATATCCGCAGTTCATGGATGCTGATAAGGGCAGAACAGCCGTTGCAGGAACTGTATGAGGCAATACATGAGAACCGGACAATGGAAGAAATACAGGCAAGAGTCGGGAATGTGCTCTTACAGGGAGAGAAAATCATCCGGCTTGCCAAAAAGGAGATAGAGAAAACGAAATGGGAAAAATAGTAGTGATAGAAGATAATCCGGTATTCCGCGACCATGTATGCGGAATGCTGGAAAGGGAAGGCTACACGACCCGGACTGCATGCGATTGCGCCACAGCCCGCAAGTTGCTGGCGGTACTGGAAACGGACGATATAGTGCTCTCCGACCTGCGTCTACCCGACGGGGAATGTACGGCATTGCTGGAATATATGCGTGCTTCCGGCATGAGGAACCCGTTTGTCATCATGACCGACTATGCACAGGTGGTTTCGGCAGTCAGCTCGATGAAACAGGGCGCAACGGACTATATCCCCAAGGCACTGCTTCAGGAGAAGCTGCTGCCGATGGTGAAGCTGCTGGTACAGAAGGCGGAAAAGCGGCACAGCGTTCCGATATTCGAGCGGAGGAGTGCCGCATTCAGGGAGATAAACCGGCGTATCTCGCTGGTAGCCCCGACAGACATGGGCGTGCTGATACTGGGCGAGAACGGTACGGGCAAGGAACACATAGCGGAGAAGGTACACGAGCGAAGCCGGCGTGCGGGCGGACCGTTCGTAGCCGTGGACTGCGGCATGCTGACGGGAGAACTTGTCGCCTCGGAACTGTTCGGACACCGGAAAGGCTCGTTTACGGGAGCCGTGGCAGACAAGAAAGGGTGCATGGAAGAAGCGGATGGCGGTACACTGTTTTTGGACGAAGTGGGCAATCTGCCACCGGAAGTTCAGCAAAAGCTATTGCGTGCACTTCAAACAAAAAGTTACCGTCCGGTAGGAAGCAACCGGGAACGGAAAGCGGATGTCCGAATCATAGCAGCCACCAACGAGCATTTGGATAAGGCGGTGGAAGAAGGACGCTTCCGCAGAGACCTGTATCACCGGTTGAAAGAGTTTGTCATACAGATCCCTCCGCTGCGTGAATGCCGGGAGGACATCCTGCCGCTGGCGGAGTTCTTCCGCGAGCTTGCCAACGAGGAACTGGGACGGCATACCGAAGGATTTGACAAGGAAGCAGAAAAGGTGCTCCGTATGCGTACATGGTCCGGAAATGTGAGGGAATTGAAACAGACCATCGGTTCTGCCGTATTGCTTACGGAAGGGAAGCTGGTTACTGCCGACAAACTGGAAGCGGAAGGTAGCGCACAGGCTGGCTGCATACTGCTGCTGAAAGACGAGAATGAAGAAAAGGAACGTATCGTGCAAGCACTGGTGCAGGCAGATGGAAATCGGGAAACGGCAGCCGGACTGCTGGGCATCAGCCGCACGACACTGTATAGCAGGATGAAAGAATACGGTATCATGCAGAAAAAGAAAGGAAAATGAAGATTTTTCCACCGAAAACCCTATCTTTGCATAGAGTTTGGAGAAAACACGGGACATGAAGATGCTGATTTTCTGTTCCGAAAAGATATAGTATAGAATAAGACCGCAAGGCGCGTCTGGTGAAAATCTGGACAATTTGAACTACGGAAAGCGATTGCGTGATGCTTGTGCTATGCCTTGGCATAGCGTGCAGTCACGTACATTCCGTAGAGGCAGTCCAGAGCCGTCATCAGAAAGTAGTGTGAATTGCACGCTATTTTTTATTATACGGCTTACGGTCACAACAGAATGACCGCTATGGCAAAAGTCCGATTACTCGCCGTCCTGACAATGGACGGATGTCCGACAGATACGACCGCACTGTCCGGGCAATGGCTCGGTTCCGACAAATACGGGACAGGTGCGCTGAAAGAAGACGCCATCTGTATCCTGAATGAGAACACGTCACTTACCCACCTCTCCAGTTGGACAGAAAACTCCGATGATTCATTGACCTATCTGATAGAAGCCACCGAAAAGACGGCAGGCATCATCAACGGCATGATGCGTATGCGCCTTGTGGATGAAATCATCCTCTACCTGCTTCCCATCATAGCGGGGAATGGCAGCAGGCTGTTTCAGGGCTCACTGCCCGAAAGCGAATGGACATGCACGGAAAGCAGACGGTGGAAAGACGGCATAATACGGATAACCTATGGTCGGAAAACACCCCGCCAGCCGGTGGTTGTGTTCAAAAAATGAACATCTTCAAGAGTTTCCGACGTTTAAAATGTGAACGCATGTTCAGATTTTGAACAAAAAACGAAGCATGAAAATTTGTGCCAAAAAATATTTTTATACTTTATTTTACTGAATATCAGATGGATATTATTATTTTAACAGAAAAATAGTTTCAACAGGAGCGGTATTTGTCCAATCATTTTATGTGCGCACACTTTTAACCCAAGTGTAATAACATAAAACTGAAAGAGATATGGAATACCTCATATTGACAGAAACCGAATTTTTCGGTCTTATAAACGGGAGCGATGAAACAGCCGGTCTGAATGCTGCATACAATTGTTTTGTGAAGGCGGTTGTAGAACTGATGCATGACGGCGATACGGACGGGGCGAAGATTGCGCTGGCGTATGCCGAAAACGAACTGCAATACCACCACACGCAGTATATTGCGGGTATGAGAAGCCATACCGCCCTGTTTGTCCGTAAAGCCTTGTCTTTCATACGCAAGATGCAGAAACATATCCCCTCCAACCGCCTGCAGGTGCCGCCACTATCCACAACCATCCACTCTGAATGTGAAAAGAAAAATGATATTCCTGTCAATGCCCCTTCCATGCGCTGGACGGGCAGTATGGCTGAACTGGTGGAGCTGATTTACGGACTGGACGCCATGAAGCTGGTAAACGAGGGTGAACCGGGCATCAAGGAACTGCTGGACGGCTTCTGCAAGGTATTCGGCATGGAAATAAAAGAGAGCCAGTGTTACAATACCTATGCGGACATCAAGCGGCGGAAGAACGACAGTCGCACCTATTTCTTCGACAAGGCGGCGGAGAAATTGAACCGGCGGATGCAGGAGGACGAGGAACGGGAACGGATGCGGAAAAGATAACGAGAAAATGAGGCATGGGCGTCATAGTCTGCAAAAAATTGCTTACCTTTGCAGAAACAATTATAATACAATAGATTATGGCATTAGAAATTAAAGCAATCCCCACGCTAAAAGGCAAAGAGGCAGAGCGTTTCGTGAAGGAAGCGGACAAAGCCTACAAAAGCAAGGAGAAGACCGACTTCAGCAAGCAGGTAAAGATAGCCCGTGCCATACTGAAAAAAGCCAATATGTTGTAGGCATGGGATTCCTGTTAGACAAATGCAGTTTTTCTCCGCTTGACGAGGAAGTCATAGGCAAATGCCGTCCTTTCTCATGCGGCAATGCCGACTTGGACGATTTTTTCCGGCAGGACGCACCGCTTTACAGCCGTCAGATGCTCGGAAAGAGCTATTGTTTCCGGCTGGACGAAGACCCTTCCGTCATTGTCTGTGCATTCACGCTCTCCAATGACAGCATCCGTGTGGACATATTGCCGAACAGCAGGGAAAAGAAAGTGCAGAAAGACATCCCCCGTTCCAAGCAGATGCGGCGTTATCCGGGCGTACTGATTGGACGCTTGGGTATCAATACAGAATTTGCCCACCGTGGCATAGGCAGCGAACTGATGGAGTTCATCAAGTCATGGTTCATAGACGCAGGCAACAAGACCGGCTGCCGTTTCTTGATAGTAGACGCCTATAACGAGGAAATTCCGTTGGGATATTATCAGAAGAACGGTTTTACTTTCCTGTTCTCCACCGAAAGCCAAGAGGCGGAGAATACAGGATTTGACAAGGATACGAAACTGCGTACACGGCTGATGTACTTTGACCTGATTTCATTGGTCAATGAGCAGGAAGAATGACAAGGGGACAATTCAAATGAAAAGAAAACAAGCCTTCCATGCGAGTACGTAAGGCTATTATATACTTTTGGAAGGCATTCTATTTATAACGGGAATGGCAAAAAAGAAAAAGCGGAAACAGCACACAGCTACCGACTTACCGATAATCCTTGATTACGAAGGTGAGCCGATGTCCGTCTATGACCCGATAACCATGATGCCGTACAGTGAACCTCCCCTAACAGAAAGGACACGTTTCAAGAAACTGAACAGGGAACAGAAGGCGGCTTTCAAATCACTGGTGGTGTCAGCCATCACCTATTATTGGGAAATGGAGAAGCAGATACCTTTCGGAGAAAGTATGGCAGACATCCGACACTGGCTGACAGAAGCGTTTGCCGAAGACTATGGAATACTGCTGAAAGAAGACACCGAGTTGAAAAACTACCTGATGACCCTTGTCATTTCATCCATCAACAAATTACTCAAGGCAGAAAGACAGATACAAGAAAAGAAAAATCCGTAACATTTCACATTGGAGTGCTACGGATTTTCCTTTTTTCGCTTGCGGCGTGTTACTTGTTCTGCAAGAGGTATTGCAGTTCCGGGTCGGACTGGATGCGCTGCAACTCGTCGGCGACAATCTGCCGCACTTCGGCACGGATGCGGTTGTAGTTCTCTTGAATCATCTCCTTCATGCGGTCGTTGCCGTCGGTATCGGTAAAGTCCGTGATGACGGGAATAGGCTTGTAAGCCTGTTCCTCACGCTTGACCTTCTCGGCATCCACCACAATCTCGCAATGGAAAATCTTCTGCTCGATACGCTCGTTGAAGTTGTCGGCGACCGCCCCGACGAACATGCCCTGCGTGAGCGTGGAAATCTTGCTCGCCGGGATAAGGCTCTCCATCTGCGTGTTGATGGAGGTGGACTTGTCCTCGCGGTTGATGGTGATGCTCTGCCGCTTTTGGAGAATCTTGCCGAAACGCTCGGAAAGGGTCTTGGCGGTCTCACCTACCACCTGCCCGGAGAAAATGTTGCCGACGGTGTTCATCACTACGGCGGCCTCCTTGTCGCCGTAGTCGCGCTTGAGCTGGGAGAAGTCCTGAAAACCCAGCAGAGTGGAAACCTTGTTGCTCCGGGCGGTGGCAATCAGGTTGTCCAGCCCCTTGAAGTAAATCGTGGGCAGCTCGTCGATGATTATCGAGGATTTGAGCCTTCCTTTCTTGTTCACGAGCTTTACGATGCGCGAGTTATACAGCCCCAATGCCGCCCCGTAGATGTTCTGGCGGTCGGGATTGTTGCCCACGCAAAGGATTTTCGGCTCGTCGGGGTTGTTGATATCGAGCGTGAACTCGCTGTCGGACATGACCCAGTAAAGCTGCGGGGAAATCATGCGCGAGAGCGGAATCTTCGCCGAGGCTATCTGTCCGGCGAGCTGTTCCATCGCTCCGCCCTGCCATGCGTCCATGAACGGGGAAAGGTAGTTCTCCAGTTCGGGGTAGCTGGTCAGAATGGGAAACACGTCCTCGTAACGGCGGTTGAGCAGTTCGATGGCATGGGGAAAGGTACAATACTTTCCGTCCTGATAGATGCGCAAAAACCATATCACTGCGGCGAACAGGATAATCGGCGACTCCACGAAGAAATCCCCTTGTTTCTGCACCCAAGTCTTGTTCAAATTGAGCATAATGGTATAGGCACTCTCGTAGGCATCGGTGATGTCCTCCATGAAATCCGGGTGTATGGGATTACAGCGGTGCGAGCGGCGCGGGTCGTCGAAATTGATTACATAGAACTTCGGCTTGACCCTGTACCCGTCCGGGTGGTTCAACAGATGGTTGTAGGCGATGGTGGAAAGGTCGGGATATTTAAAGTCATAGATATATTGACTAAAACCTTTCTCAATCTGCTGCTTTATGAAGGAATTTACCACGGCATACGACTTGCCGCTGCCCGGCGTACCCAGCACGATGGAAGCACGAAACGGGTTTACCACGTTGATAAATCCGTCGTTCCACTTCTTCTTATAGTAAAAGCGGGTGGGCAGATTGACGGAATACTCGTTCTCCATGAGGCGGGTTTCCTGCATGAAACTCTCGTTCTCGACATTGAACACGTCTTCCATGAGGTTGGTACGCAAGAGGCGGCTCATCCATGTGCCCGCCATGAGCAGGCAGACATAGCCCGCCGCCATCGAAGCGGTGTAGAAACCGGCGACCGCCTCCACCGGGAGCGGCAGGGACAATATCCACCAGTTAAGAAAGAACAGCACAAGCCCGGCGGCAAGCACCGTCCAAATCCTGCGCCAAGTGATTTTCTCCTCCTTGACGCCCTTCGTGCCGAGGCACGAGAGCGCGAGCAGCAGAAGAGCAAAGAACTTTGTGTAGAGGATATGATGGAACAGCCCTGCGGTGCGGTCGAAGTTCATCAGCACCCTGTCCACGACACCTATGCCGATGCCCCACAGCCTTACGGCTTCATAACAATACCAGTAGAGGTGGATGACCACCAGAATAATGCTCACGGCACGGAGAAAGTCCATGATTTTCGCCAGTGCCCTCAAATCGTCTTCCTGTTGTGACATAATCTGTTTCTGTTTTTAAGTTGTCGGTAAAATAAATCATAACCCCAGCCCTTTGCGGCGTTTCTTCCGTCTGCGTTTGAGGTCACGCTCGAAAGCGGCTTCCTCCGCCTGTGCGCCCGAAGTGTCACCGCCGAGCAAGCCCAAACCGGAGGAATATCCTCCGTCGTGCTCCACGACGGGACGGTCTTCGGGTTGCTGCCCGTCCACCGTAACAGTGAAAGGCATGGGCGGAGTACCGGCATAAGGCAGGGTGAAATGTTCCTGCAAGGCATTGGCAGAAAACTCCTTGTCCAAGCGCGAGCCGTTGAGAACGCAGCCCGTGCGGTGGTCAATGAAGGTTGCCCCGTAGATGCGTCCTTCGTCGGTGTGGCGGAACACCACATCCACGCCTTTCGCTTTGAGCAGGGCGACAAACTCCTCCCGGCGGTACGTCCGGGCAAGCGCGGCGGCGACGGTCTTGCGGGTTATCTCCGCCAGATGCCTGTCGCGGATTTGCCCTTTGGAGTATTCAAACCTGCGCTGTACGGCTTCATAGCCGACGGACTTGCCGATGCGGGAAGCCTTGAAAGGGTTGCCGGTTCTGTTACCGGCATCATCAGTGGCAGAATAGACCAGCCCGTGATACTCGCGCCCGTCCACCATGCCGTGCTGGGTGCAGCATTTTCCAACCCGATGCCAAGTCTGCATCCGCTGGATTTGCTG
>OGZG01000851.1_pt1 | contig 24006 bp, 43 predicted proteins | sample 1576781 | NCBI WGS metagenome assembly OGZG01 (sample SAMEA3541502, study PRJEB24748) | human gut metagenome | biome: human gut; feature: human-associated habitat; material: faeces | place: China | collected 2012 | reverse complement strand
ACCGCCCGCAAGTAACAACGCTCGGAAGCCAGTTCTCCCTTCTTGAAAACGCGGGTAAAAAAGTGGGTTTCTGGCCACGAAGAAAAAATTTTTTTCAAAAAATCGATTTTTTGCCAAAAAACGGCCTTTTTAGGGGGTTTTTAGCCCCCTTTTTTCGATTTTTGCATTTTTGGCCGTGGCCACTTTTATTTTCAAAAGTGGGCAAATGACCACTTTTTCTGGCCACAAAACATTTTTTCGACCATCTAACAAACTAAAAATGACCTAAAAAGTGGGCATAAAGTGGTCAAAAGCCCAGTTTTATTTTCAAAAGTGGCCGCAAAATACAATCGATTTTCGCCAATAATTTAAGCATTTTCTCTCTGATTTTCCTCTAATTCACTTCTCCATTCAGAAATATCAATGCCATAATCTTTCAAAGCTTGAGTACAGACCCACTCTATTTCGGAAGCACCACAATCATATTGCCGCATAACCTCCTTTAGCATTGGCTGAAATCCGCAATAAAATTCTTTCAATCTCTTAGGTCCAAACCCAGCAAGTTTATGTAACGCAAGCAGCATCATTGCGTCAATCTCATTTTCGTGCATACGATCATACTCGATCATCTGACTACGCAATTCCTTCTCCATAGCCTCTTTCTCTGCCTTGGAAAACTCGATGCCATAAATCTTACCAAGCGCTTTCTTAAATACAGGCATCAAATATCCTCTCCAATCGATTCAATACAATTCGCATCTACTGTGGCAGTTTTTACATTCATTTGACTGAGCATCATTTGAAGCTCGTCTACTAAATACTTTTGCTCCTTGTTAAAACCTCCGCAAACCAAAAGCTTAAGATAGTTGGTCACTGTAATGGGTTCAGGAATATCAAGACCGAGTCGCTTAGCAAGACCCATTGTGTGATTCACCCTCGGGTATGATGTTACAACAATAATAGCTCCTGTTTTTGCGGATTCTTTGATAAGTGCTGTGGTTTTACCAACCCCTCGTTCAGCTGAGTAAATCTTCATTTAGACCATCATTCCTTTCTATTTCTGCTTTTCTCTGGATCGAAGCCATAAGGATATCTCTTTCTCAGTTTTTCGATATTCATTTTCATAATATCATCGAGAGAATATCCAAGAGCCACAGCAGCTTCAGTCAGATACCACAGAGCATCTCCAAGCTCCAGTGCAATCTTTTCTTTATCCAAATCATGCTTTTGGAATACATGTTTTTTGTAAATATCAAGGGCCTCACCAGCCTCAGAATTAAGACCAATAAGACCCTCCAGCAAACGCTCCTTTACATTCAACTTTGGATCCGCAGTTCTCATAGCAGATTTTTGATAATCTGCTGATATGTAATGTTTTTTAAGGTATTTACAATCCTCCACATCTACACAAGGCTTCCCATCGATTGTGCATTCATCGTAAACACAATCAAAAGGAGTCGCTTTGCAGATAGAGAATTCGCATTTGCTCGGACACTTAGGTAATACATTAACTTTGATTATCACGTTTTATGCCTCCTTAAATTTTTTATTTCTTCTCTACGTTAGCTGTTTCAGCTTCTTCTCTGGCGTTTGCTTTACGTCTGCGCTGTTCATACTCAGACAAATCGATTTCACGCCACACTTCGCCGTCACCATCAAAATATCTATTGACTTCCACTTTCTTATCACCATCACAAATATAAAGAATACCAAGAGTGTCGTAATCTCCGTTTTTTCTATTTGTAAGGAATTCCTCACAAACAACAGTGTAGTGTTTTTGAGTATATGGCATTTCAATAGGAAAGTACTCGCCGGCGATTTTGGAAACTTGTCCATTGTGCCAACTAATGTCTGGACTATCGACATATACACAAGTGAAACGATTTGTATCTGTATATACGACATGACCGTCTTCATATACGTCTTTAAACAAAGATGACATCCTTTTACATTGATATGTGTCATATTTCTGATATTCATTGTAACGGCCGCACAAATTCCAAATATCATCTGTATCTTCAATTTGAGTTAGAGGCAGACCTTTAACCAATTTATTCAGAATGTTCAAAGTAATACCGATACTCATACCACTATGCTCATCCTCTATCAAAGATCTGAATGCCTTCAAAGCACTCTCATAGCACGCCACACCATGATCCCACTCGTCCTCCGAAGCACCGCCACGCTCTCTCTCGCAAGCAATTCGGATCTCTTCCTCCGCCCAAAGTTCCATATTGGATTTTTCTCTTTTTGTATCACTCATTTTTGTATTTCTCCTTTCACAAATAAAAACTCTGTCTCATATTTATGGTAGTCAATTCCTGGAAATCTCGTATTAGTATTCACAAACGGACAAAGAGCATTCTCCTCAGTCTTGTGTTTATAGCTACAAAAATACGTAACATCTAAATTACTTGGCTCCAATATACAATGTATTGTTGAACCATACTTTCGTTTTATTTTTTCTGTATATGGACATCGATAACATTCCGCCATAACTTATTCCCCTTTCGCCAAAATATAAAAGTGCTCCGAACCGTTTAATGATTCAGAGCACTTCTTGATATAAGTTTATTATATAACTTTATCAATATCTTTTTGATGAATTTCGATTGTTTCCCAATCAGGTCCAGGCAGATCAACGTCAACAATATACGCCGTATCCTCTTTAAGTACCTCAACGATAGTTACAGTTCGACCATCCTTTAATTGAACTTTATCATATTGTTTTACAGTCATTTTGTCTCCTCCTTTTTGGTAACATAGACACTTGTTAATCTTAATTCTCCACGATTGTCAATCCAAGCCGTTAACACATTTGCCTCTTTTTCATTAGGTCCTTTGAGTCGAATAATTTGCTCATATCTCATTCCATATCCATTGTCACCTTTTTCAACCAGTTTATGTACATCAACATGAGCATCAATATCCCGTATTAACTGATCACAGTTATCTTTATTATAACCTAAAGCAGACTCAAAAGCACGAGCTTTATCAGGAGCCTTTTCGGGATTAAGAGCATAGTCTGTAAATTTATTTCTCGGAATACTAAAATTGTTTGTTTTCTTCTCCTCTTTAATTTCGTCTTCAGACTTAGACTCATTAAGAGGATACGGTGGACCATTCCTAACACCCCACTTTTGCCCTTTGATGCCATGATGTGCAATGACATTGTAGCCAAGCCTTCCTCGAAGTTCCCAAAGAATATCTTCGACAGTCTTCCTAGTTTTTGGAGCAAGTTTAATATAAGTCGAGTGCTCGTCGTACCAGTTGAATATTTCACTCAAATCGCCTTTCTGCCAGCTGAATGACCACCAATCGCATATCATTTCAATAATATAATTGTATGGCATTTCTAGCACAATTTCACCTTCGTCTGGGTCATCGTTAATAAGCACCCAATGTTGCCAATGATGAGGATTACGATGAATGTGTAATAGCCAGGCTCGTCTAAACTCGTTTACGACAGCATAAGAGCGATTACCGCCGTAGAAATAAGCATCGTAAGCATCATACTCGTCCTGATTAAATTTACTTTGGTCGTGCTGAAAATCAATTTCCCAATATCCCTCTTGATTTTCAAACAGTTTGGGTAAATTAGTCCTCAGCCAATTGTAACCCTTTCGTACATTCTCTTTATGCCTATTTAAATAAATATCATATTCCTTGCTCATCGCTTATCCTCCAATTTGAAGCCCGAGATGAGAATATAATTGCTTATATAGTTCCTTTTCAATCTCGTCCTTATAAACTTTCACAACATTTCCATCAATAACAATATCCTTGGTCTCGCGAAGAATTGGTGCTGCCATTTCTGCCATCAATGGCGCTTTGACCTCAGCAATAAGAGGCTCCGGAAAATATCCCAAAGCCTCCATTTTCTTATGGTCGCAAGTTTTTACAAAAGGACAGTTACGACAGCTCTTTGCCATTCTTGTTAATCCCATCCTCCATCAACTCCTTCCAATATCCATCCTCATTCACAAAATTCGCAGCGTACTTAATATCTGTCGTATGCTGACATAACGGCCAGGTACAATGCTCACAACGAGTTCGATTGCATGTGTAAAGAATATCAATTCTCATTTTTCCCTCTCCTTTTTAAAGCAACATAAAAGCAGTAAGAAATATCTGTATGAGATGACAATTTTGATCGGTTACCAAACTAATAGTCTTTTTGTTTGCTTTTAGATCATCGATATTTGCATGAAGGTAAATATTTATTAGAAAACAATTTATAAATCTACTATTTATATTGAAATCCATTACATAGGCTATCGGCAACATAATTAAGAAAGTCCACATAATGCTGTGCATTAGCAACGCGTAAATATAATCTTTCTTATACATTTTTTCTGGTGCATTTTGTTCCCAGAAATCTTTAGTTTTCGCTGTAGCCAGCCAACCTTGCAAATTATAATCAGCTATAATATGGAGAAATATCATTAGTAAGACCACAAAGGCATTATTCATTCAATCCCCACCGCTTTCTGTGTAATGATCTCGCTATAAGGCAAGCTCTCAATCCAATCACAGAACGTATGCCACTCGTCGAGCTTGTGGTTCCGACGGGACTTATAGATGTTCGCCAGAACCTCGTAGTTCAGCATAACTGTCCGGCGCTGGTTGTAAGAGCTCGGAAGGAGCTGGATCATCTGCCACCAATCCTGTTTATCCTTGGTTTCGAGGTAATTTATCCGATAACAATTCAGCATCTCAATAGTAAATCTGAGAATGTCGAGAGGCGTTGCCCATACTTTATGAGGCGAGGTTATGTCCTCATCAACCGCCGCACTAGTGATCCAATCACGATGATAGGGCTCATCAAGTAGATGCTCACAACTAAAATCCTCCAGTGTAAATTCCTTATCCGCAATCTTGTGCATGGTAGAGCAAGAATTTGCAACAGTGCCTACTTTGTACGTATCGAACTCCTTCCACCAGTACAGCGGAGCAGTGATATCCAAATATACGGTAATCATCCGCATGAACTTACGATGATCGGTACCGGCATTTCTCAGTCGGTTCATCAAATCTGCATCATTCGGACCAATCCAAAATTCACTATCATCAGAGTAAGAGGCCAAAATATGATTCTCCCTCTGAGCTGGAGTGACATATCTCCAATTAGAATCGCTCTTCTCCCAAGAGTTCTTAGGGTTCCTCATACCACGAATGGCGTGTTCCCAGCCAATAACCTCGGTGTTTTCAATTTTCAGCATTTTCAAGACTCCTTTCGATATATCTATGTATCCCTTTACACTTTTCGCTGTTAATGCATCTAACAACAGTTCTTGCTGCTACTCTTTCTTCTCCACCATAAAAAACATCCATGTCCGAAACTGGTTCAAAATAAGTACAACCGTGACAATATTCTTCAACTTTAAGCTCAATCATAGGTATCACCTCATTCCAACCAATCATTCTTGAGATAGAACCATCCATAAATTATAAAACATGATAAAATAACCCATCCTGTCCAAAAAAGAGGTAAAACGGCATTCCTCTGAAATTCATTGTTTGTCTCTTCTATGGTCATATTTTTATAGAAGACATTATTGTCCGCAATCGTTCCATTTTTTAGTTCCGTAAAGATAGTACCGATACATTTTGCAGGAACACCGTAGTATACATAACGAATTCTGCTAGATTTCTTAATCGTTTTAATCTTATCCGAACTAGGAATATCGATTTTTTTGATGCTAAATGTGTTACCGCAGAAGTTTACTTTTTTTGATTTTTTGGATTCATGGTCAACATAATCCCAAGTCCAATAATATTCCGTTCTAGTATGATAGGTTTCTCCAGATTTGTATCTAACAACTCTGCAGTGTCTCGTGTATCTTTCTTTTTCTTTTTTTATATACATATACTCTCCACCGATTTCTGTATATGTAACTGGATCCACTGCCTCGAGATTTCCATACACGAAAGCATTACCGACGTTTGTTCTCATACCATATTCGAACATTTCCGAATCGTCGATTTTTACTGCTTTATTATATTTTTCATTTTGGTCCATTTGATGCTCGTTAATAACTGTAGAAATGAAAAAACCAACAATAAGAAGGACAGCACCAATTATGATACTGCCCAAGATTTCTCTTTTCGTAATTTCAAAATTATTCATTTTTCCACACACCCATCTTTATCATTCATCAAACAAATTCTGTGGTGCATCTGTAGGGGTGTCATAAACCAGATATGTATAATTCTGTTTTTTATAACCTAAAATATCCAGGAAGATTCTTGCAGGGAATTTGCGTACATATCTGTTATATTCTTTAATCTGTTTATTATAATTGCTTCTATGCTCGGCAATAAGATTTTCTGTCATCGACAATTCGTTCATCAACTCTCTATAATTTTCATTAGATTTCAGTTCTGGATATGCTTCGGACACTGCTGTAATTGCCGTAGTAACATTCTCAATATTGCCAATATCTCCTCTTGCATCTACAATTGCTTTCAAGGTTTCAGCTTCGTGTTTGTCGTACTGCTTTACACAATCAACTATATTATAAATCAGATCAATCCTTCTTTTTTCCTGCACTTTGATATCAGAATTTGCTGTATTCACCTGTTCTTCCAAAGCAATCGCCGTATTTTGCGAACTCTGAATGATAATTACACTCAGAATACCCACAGATGCGATAATTAGTACAATAAGTAATACTACTTTCCATTTATTTTTCATAACTTCATTTCTCCTTTCAAATCACATAAATGCTGTTCGAAACATGTTCATCATTATTGTTCTTAGCGAACTCTCTACACTTACGTTTCACATAGTTTCCATCCAAATCACTATATAAAACAAAAGTAGGTGAGGAAAAGAATTTCTCACAGTCTTCAACCATTTTGAACTGTTTATGCTTCTTGATGTATAAACAATCAGATCGGACATACCCTTTTTTATAAATGTCAATCAGACTATTCACATAGTCCAAGATGCTCTGCTGCACTATGGCGCTCATCAATAATCTGTAGCAGTAATCAGTTTTAGTCATTTTACCTCATTCTTTCTCTTTCAAAAGATGCTTCAACATTCTCAAACTCGTAATCAGAATCCAAGAAACGAACATCTTTTGGTTCGACCATATCAATCGTTCCGTCACGATATTCAATCAAACCAACAATTCGTTTCACAACAACAGGATCCGCATAATGGGGATAAATATTAGTTTCAATAATCTCCTTAGCCAGAGTTTTCCGCCCATCATAACTAATTGGTATATTAAACTTTATACTAATACTGTCAGCTTCTACCCATCTATGAAACAATGCTTCTCGATACCCGTACACCAAACACGGTCTGTATTTCGCAGTTTCAATTGTTATCATTCCGTCCAATCCAGACATTATTTACCACGCCTTCCCATTTTTTTATTCCATTTCTTATACAGGTTGCAGGGCCATTTATAAAACACTTTTTCTACTACAATGTATGCCAGGAACACTGGCCAAAAATATGTAACAATAATCATATCGGTATGATCATACGTGATCCCCTTCCAACTGAAGGTAAGAGCCGTAATCGCACCCATCAAAATATAAACAACAAACCATACAACAGTAAGCATTTCGTTTCTCCTTTCAATCACTAATACTTGCTAACATCAAAAATACAACCAGTACAAAGATATATTTACTCATTAGATATTCCTTTCTTAATATTCAGCTTTTTAATAACACAAATAGAACTCATTTTGTAATTTCCACCACTGTACTTCGGATTACGTTCGACATACTGCTTTGCCACAAACACAGCATCTTCTTTGTCCGTCGCACTAACCTCAAATTCTTCAACTCCGCGGAAATAGTGTTCTATCTGCATTAAATATCGGTTCAATACACTTACCCCATTTCATTCATAACTTTTATCTCATTAAGACGCATATTAGAAACTCCGGTAATAACATCTTTAATCTGAGCGTTTGTTATCATTCTCCAGCACATCTCACAAGGATGTGGAATGTTAATTGGCTTACCATTCTCAAACCCAGCCAAAAATAAAGTCGCACCAATCATATCAGAAGGGTTAGCGTTAATAATCGCATTTGCTTCTGCGTGAACGGCACGACATTTTTCATACTGCTGACCGTGAGGAATATCATGTGCTTCACGCCAACATACTCCCTCATCACAGCAGTTAGGTTCGCCTCTGGCAGCTCCGTTATAGCCAGTAGAGATAATCCGGTCATCCTTGACAATAACCGCTCCATACTGTCTTCTAAGGCACGTACTGCGTTTAGCCACAGCTTCGGCGATGCCAATATAATATGAAATTTTATTCGGTCTCATTTTCTGTCTCCTTTTGTTTATTTAGCTGCTATTGCTTTAAGAAACTCCTCGAATTTTTTCGTATCCGACATAAGCTTACTAAGAGTTTCATAGAAATCGTCGGGATCTACGAATTCGTTGAGATGCTTCGCGATAAGAATAAATTCCCCATTGCAAAATATGTGCGCTGTATGCAAAAATATTTTTTTCATGTACAGCCACACCGTTAAAGCGTCTCGTTCTTCAACTGCGTCCTTTAAACGCTCTCCAAAATCCTGTCCGAGTATAGATATAGTCTCGATGTCGATGAAGAAATATATAGGAGTTGCTTGAAACCCATTCAGAGTTTTTTTAACGAAATTTTTCTTATACATCTTCGTTCTCCTCTCGTTCAATGTTATACAACAACATCAATAGGCTGAATAAAGGTGCATTCCTGAGTCATAGCTGCTTCAGCCATAGAAATCTTACGTTTTTTCATATATCCTCCTTGGGTTTGGACAAAATGTCAACCATTAGAACACATTTCTCAATTACCTCCAACAAACCGTTCTCTTTTTCTTCATCAGAAGTATGACCGTGAATGGTGTAATTGTAAAAATCACTGTGAGAAATACCATTTTGGGTTACACGAACCAATACAGTATTAGATTTTTCAATTTGTTCCACTGAAATCTCATATCCGTCATGAACAAGTTCTTCTATCCGCTGTATAAAGCTCTTTTTTATAGTGACTTGGACGTTTTTTGCTCTGTGATTGTAGCTCATATCATCGATGTAAACATCTGCATAGATTTTTCTTGCATCGATACCATACTTTTCAACTATTTCAGGCAAATTTTTATTAACAGCATCGAAAACAATACCGTATTTTTTGCAATAATATAGCGCATTCACCAGTTCCATGCCGCTACGACACGTCCAAAGGATAATTTTCGAGCCAGCAGCCTGCTCTTTTTTCACATAATCGATGACTTCCATGATCGGTTCGCCAATATCGGGCCATCTATTCTCAAATAATGTGCCATCGAAGTCGACTGCGATAATTTTAGGATCCATATTTTTCTCCTTTCCGCCAAAAAATATCAATCTTGTGCATCGAAATCGTCATACGGAATCTGCTCAACATCTCCGCCAGGGAGAGTCACAGACATCATCAATATGTCTTTTTCTTCATCGTAATACAAATCATCGAGTTGATTGTTCCAATCGTCAAACTGGTCAGAAATATCATATTTCATAGCTCTTCTCATACGAATAAGCTGGCTATGGATGATTTTTCTCCACTTTCTAGCTGTTAATGTTCTCGTTTGAGACAGAACATTGTACAACCCATACTCCGTCAAGAAAACAACTGTAGCTTTCTCGCCATCAAGCATCGTAAATTTGATGATATACTCATCTTTCTCACACAAACCCTCGATTTCCAGAACATCATTGTATCCAAACATCTCTGCAACCTCATACGCGATGAATAAAGGCTCGTCCATGGATGAATACACGTCCAAAATCTTCTCATCAAATTTGATTTCCCCTACTTTTTCAATCATAATAAAATCTCCTTTCTGCTCTCTTTATGAATAATACATATCAAGCACGGCTTCTGCTTGTTTTACCTTGTCGATCTGTCTGCACAAAGCATAATTAGAACAGTTGTGGCTACACTCTCTAGTCACATGAATATCGTTGAACCTTTCGCAAGTGAACATAATCTCGTTTGTTCCAGATTCAAATCTTTTTATATATGCTGCGCCTTTACATTTTTCAAAAAAAGATTTAAGTGGATGATTTCCAACGAGATAGCACAGTTTGTCTTCCTCGTGAAAATATTTCTTAACTGTCTTTAAATCCATAAATATCATTCCTTCTCTTTAAAGTTAATCGGACGATCTGTAGCGTAATTCGTTGGAGCATCCATGCATTCGTCGCAAGGTTCTTTATGCTCATCGTCTTTGTCCCAATACTTGCATCTATTACAGTACAGATCGTATCTTACTTCTTTCTGCCCCTCTATTTTTCTCACTCCTTTATTGTAAAAAGAAAAGAGCCTGAGTAATTAAACTCAGACCCCTTTTTCAGGTTAATAACTGTCAACAATACGTTTAATCAGTTTGAGATTTGCTTTAAAATCCTCATTAGATTCGGATTCTTTTAATCCCTCAAACGCGAACTGTAATAATACAAGTGTTTTTGCATTATTATCATCCGCTTTCTTTTCTTCAACTTCAACCAACGTTTCTTCCATTTTGGGTTTCTCCTCCTCCACATTGATAGTTTCTTCTGATTCTTCGATATTCGTTGAATTCGATTCGTGAACTTTTACGAATGCAAATCCCTGAATTTCTTCAAAAACCCTCGTTAACTTATCAAACGTTTCATCTGTGATAAATTCCCAACGTGTTTCGTCACGTTCAAGCCTGCCGATAGTAGCAGATGATAAACCGGCTTTTTCAGCCAGTTCGCTTTGAGATAACTTCATTTTTCTCCGATTCCATTTAAGTCTTTCGCAATTTCCCATTTAAAATCACCTTTCCTTTCATAAAGGAACATGTAATTCCCGCGCAAATTAAACGGTACTTGCTTTTCTCGCAGTAGCCATAATTCTGGAAATTTCACAAGATGATTTTGCCTTTCTGATTTTACGAACTACCTCATCGCCGTATCTCAGATCTTTAGCGGCCTTAATAGCTTCTGCTTTATAATGAACACCTCGATTACTTTTTGATTCTTTATCTCTCAATGAGATCACCTCTTTTCAAAATTTTTACCCGCAAATTTTGTTTCGTTGAATTTTTTCTTTTCTTTCAACGCTCTGGCAATAGCCAAATCAATTCCAGATTTAGATTTTAAATGGTAATAATACAAATCCGTAAATGGAGTATTCAATCTGTCAATCCGTCCAGCTGCCTGCTGCATGACTTTATAAGAGTAATTCTCAGAAAAGAATACAATCGTATCTGTTTTGATACAGTTCCATCCTTCAGCGCCAGCATTGTACTGTACAAGATAAACCCAACTATCGCTATCTGGTATTTCCTGATGTTTGTGTCCGTTCCATTCAGCTACGTCGACCGGAGTTTCTTCAAACAGATTTTTCAAAATATCCAGCTCATAGTCAAAATTATAGAAGATAATCATCTTCGGATGCTTCTCAAACAATTCCATAAGTGCAATCTGACGAGAAATATCACTATTTACTATCTTTCTCCAGACATAACAAAGACCGCCAGCATTTAAAATAGGTTCGTTTTTATACGGATCCCATCTATCTCTGCCAGCAGCCTTATAGGTCAAAATATCATAATCAACAAATACATCCTCGTGTTTTGCTATAGTTTTTCGCTTGAAATCCATATCTACAAGAATTTTGTTACGAAGTCTGATAAGTCTTCCTGTGTTATAATAGCCATCGATTTTAGGGAAGTTCGTAACAACTCGACTATAGATAACGTGGTTGCTCGTGAAATCTGTCTTATTTTTAAAGAATCCATTGGCAATAAATACGGGGACATAATCCATCCAAGTATCTCCAGGGGTAGCTGATAGCAAAATCCAGTTATTATCTTTAGCGATTTTCAGAAACGCTTTCACCCAAGCTCCCGATCCGACGACGCGCTGTTCATCAAATATAAAGAAAGCATTTTTTACTTCCTTATACTTTGCGATATTATTCCACGAATCCACAACAACCTTGTTTTTATACAAGTTTATTTCTGGGTTTGTGGAGAGCAGGAAAGGCGTTAATTCACCTTCCCACTCTTTTGTATCCCGTTTGCGAGCAGTTGTGATTATATATAAATCCTGAGGAGGATCATTCATCGGAATATATTCTTCAGAATATAAATCCCCATCCTGCTCTTTATAGTAGTAACCAATGGATGTACGAGACTTCCCACTACCTACACCGCCACAGAGAATCTTGCCATTTTCCAAATTCTCAATAGCATCTAGTTGATAATTGCGCAGATTAAGCCACGACAAAATATCACCTCTTTAATATTCATGAGGGAACAGAATAGTCGTTACACTTCTGTCCCACTCTGTAATAATCCAGATGGTAGTATCATCGTTATACTTATACACAGCAAGAATACGTTTGTCTTCAACAACCGAAATATCATTCTGTTCTCTGTCTTCTTCGCAGGTATCGCCCCAGTCGCCTTCAATATAGCGACCAAGACTGCGATTTACGAAAGTTGCAAATGTTCTATCATCCCTGTATTTATCGCGTACAGCGATTGTCATTACAACCTTACCAAGTTCGAATTTGCTCATACTGCTCTCTCCTTTCATTGTATGTCACGTAATTTTTACCAGGGTTCTTCTTCAGGTGCTTCCTGTTCAGCGTATTTAGCAGCAAATCTGCTTTCTGCAATTGTTACATATAGCTCTTTCACATATGCAGAATATGCAGGAGCTCCGCCTCTCTTGCTGCCGTAATCATAAGGATTGATTTCCAGGTCGACATAGATAATGTCGGCAGTATCGAGTCTACCAACAGTATCCTCGTCAAGGTGAATCATGTTTTTGCCTTTCTTCAGAACTACAACCGGAGGCTGAGCAGAATCGTAATTCAGCTTAACCTGCACATAATATCTGGAGTCTTCTGTTTCATCATAAGACTGCTTGATCTTAATGTTCCAGCCGTCGTTGATCAGTTTCTGTGCCGTTTCTTCATCATCGATGAAAACACAGAAGTTGCGATTGCCTTTTTCGTTATACTGCTGTTCTCTGCCAGAGAAATTTTTCCAGAAGATTTCAGCATCTTCAATACACAGTGTTGGAATTCTTTTATAAGCCATAATTATGCTCCTTTCAAAATATCAATTAAAATGGTAACTCTGTTTCATAAATAGGTGCTCCGTTTTCGTCGTATTCGACACCCATATATGGATCGTCTGATACGAACCATTCGAAATCACCAAGATTAGAAATAGCATCAATAGCGCCAATTACGAGATTATCGTAATAAGACCTATCAATGTCTTCTTCTTTATTTAATGTCTGAACCATCTCTGCTTCAAGCCAACGATAGCCGTCAGCGCCTGTTGCAGATGCGTAAGTGGAAATATCATTGTGAGGATCAACGCCTGATTCCCGAACAAGAATCCCACCTCCGCAACCGGGCTTAATCGGACAGAATGAGCCAACTCGTCCTACAAAGTGGTAATCATGCCCTTTAGCAATTAACTCATCAAGTTCTTTGATTCTAGCAATCGTCTTATGTAATGCCGAATCAAAACCTGTAGTCATGTTATTGAGCTTGCTCTTTGGATTGCGGATTTCCTTGCTCAGTTTTGCTCGCTCATTCTCAAGCATCGCGACATCCGGAAGATTTTCATTTGTGTCCAAGTACAGAGAACTTGTCACAGATTTTGTCTCACACATATCAGAGAAGCAAATATCTTCCTTACTGAACAACGTTTTGAATACGTATGGAACAGCAAACTGAGCACCGGTAGCAGTCCACTCGCCGCTATGTTTTGCGTTATCGCCAGGAACATAGCCATATAGCTCCTGACACTGTTCTGTCGTAGCGTATTTTGCGATATACACAGCGTTATTAACCAGACACATACGCTCGTAGGTGGCTTCATGCTCGAACACATAGCCATATCTTTTACCAAAATCCATTACAAACTGAATAATTTCAGGTGTTGCATCCGGAATTTTGATGGAGTCCGTTTTGATGTGGGCGACACGGAACCCTTTCTTCTTAACAGCTTCTTCCAGTTCAATCATGAAGAGTGCCCCACGCTTGGCTACAATGTTATCCTTGTTTCTCTTATCTCTGAATGGATTATCAAACTTGGCTGCTGTCAACCCATACACCGCATTGATCGCTGTCTTCAATGCATTCGCAAGGTCTTTAGAAGTCATTTCACCATTCAGGACCTTCTGAATGTACGGTCTTAATTTGCCATCTAGCATGTTGTTTACTTCTTCCCATGCTTCATGTTTGATGGCTACACGACCGTCTACAATCTCTTTGAATCTTGTTGTAAATTCAACACCAAACAGAACCTCTGCGATTGCACTATGCGGATGCATAGACATGACATCTAACAATGCGACCAAACAATGAATCGCGTGCATCGCATCGACATAACCGCCTTCTCCAACTTCGATTTCCTTATAGACGGATTTACCGAAGCTGTATTCGTATCCAGGGAAATATGGCAAAATACTCTCATCGTTAAACGGCATTTTAAGAACTTTATTTTTGTTTAACCATTCTTCCATTTCTGGATCGATTGTTTTGACAGGTTCCGCCATATTTCTGTAATTGAACTGACTCTGAGGTTTCTTATTGTTACCAAAGATAATCCTCGTTGTCAGCGCATTTGTGGTGGCGTTGGGGTTCATATCGGCTAAGTCTGACAGAATCAATCTCGCTGTCCAGTCCGCAGACAAATGATTAAACACCGCCTCAGTTGCCAGTACGTCATTGTCGCAATATTCTGCAACCTTTGGCCATAATTCCTCAGGTACAGGCTTGTCCCAAGGCAAACCAAGCTCCTGATGATGGATACCCAGCTCAATTTCCCATTTCTTCAGGCTCTTTTTATTCGGAGCCGAAGCAAAGTCATATACGTCCGTATAGGAAATATCATAGGCAGCAGAGAAGAACGCTCCATCTTTTTTATCGATAATACGCTTGGACAGGTCATACAACTGCTCGTTGCTGTAGCCCAACATTCTTGCATATATCAGATGGTTATCGTATCTGCGGTTATTAAAGCCGATTAAATCGTACTGCATCAGCTGCTCAATGTCTTTTGGTGAGGGATTGATCATTCTCACAACTGGATTATTTTCTCCTTGGAGTTTCCAGTTCACGAGAAATAAATTAGGGAACACCTCAATGTCATAGAATACAATTCTAGGATCATTTGAAGCATTCCCTTCGAACATTTCCTCAGATTTGAATTTCATTTTGCTAACTAACTTAACACAGTAGTCAGCCTGATTTGTACTATCCATAGCGAAAGAGAGAATATCACCTTCCATGTCTGAAACATCGTATTTCAATCCTTGTTCATAGGCTTTTTCCAAAACCATATAAATGAAATCTATACTTGGCTTTGTTGAAGCATGGACTTCTTTGTTCAGACCTTTCAGAATCGATGTTCTCAATGCCTTCTCGCTTTTTACGCCTTCAAAATTCACCATTTTTTTATCTCCTTTCAACGGCAAACCAGAGCTTATGACAGCGATTGGTAAGTTATTACATTTAGACAACTTACGTCTAAGTGAGCTCTTACCAGTAAAAACCTTGATTTCGACATGCTCTTCATAAATTCGCCCAAGCAACGAAGGATCGCCGCCTGTGTAAATATAATGAAGATGAATGCCCTCTCCGCTTTTACTAAGCTCGGCGTAAGTCTGCGGCCATTTAGATGCCGCTTCTATATTCCTTTCGAGACACTTATTACCGTTCTCGTCAGGAATATCGAAGTCAACTACGATGTGGCTTATATCGGTTGGCTTTGTATAGTGAAGTTTAGTTGTATCTATATCAGACAGCTTTGTCTTCACATTCTCCCATTTCTTATTGGGGATTTCTGTTACTGTTGTGGCATATTGAGCAGGCCAATCTTTGCAAACTTCATCAAAGATGGATTTTGTTTCAATGAATTCGAGCCACGATGGTTCTGCTTCTTTTTCCTCTATATTATTACTGCTAGCACTCTCAAATTTATCGGTTCTAAAACCACAATAATAGTTCCTAACTCTGGAGCCATCTTCAAGAGTATACCTTTCTTTGTAGTCGTGAAAATAGTTTTTCAATTCTTCCTTAAATATCCTCAAAGAGAACGGATAAGCAACTTTTGCATCTTCGCAGTAGTTCTTATACATTTCCCATGCGATTTTCATTGTTGTACCGTCCTCTTTCTTGAAGATATGATAAGAGTCAACTACGAAATTATAGAAATCATTCGAAGCATCCATCATCTTGATAGGAATGTACCCGTCATAATAGTTCGGGTTTTCCAGATAAACATCCAGACAATGCTGCGCAATAGCTCCCAATTCAAATTTGATTTGTTTCATAATTTTGTCATATTCCTTCTGACTTACTTTATTACCAGAGGGAGATACATCAATCAATCTACGAATCAAACCTGATTTTGCATCTGTGATTCTTACGGGTTTGTTTGTCCCCATAAACAAGAAACACTTAAATCTGTTTGTGTAAGCAGATTTGAATTTCTCATTTACAGTCATCAATTCATGAGAAACCAAACTATTCAGTCTGGTATTATCCTCAATTCTTGATAAATCACCGTCATGCTGAATTGCTACAAGAGGATTACATTTAAACGGCTCCAGCGCAAAAGAGTTATTCGAGGAGCCAAGTGCTTTTGCATCGAAAACGGAATAATATCCTTCGAAAAGCTGCTGGATAATATTCAGAATTGTAGATTTACCTGTACCGGCTGAACCGTACAACACCATAAATTTCTGCAGATGCTTAGAATCTCCAGATACAATAGAACCAATCGCCCATTCGATTTTATGTCGTTCTTCTTCGGTATACAGAGTTGAGATCAATTTCTCGTAAGCATTGATATTCCCCTTCTCCAACGGATAAGGAAGGCGCTTACTTGCATAATCTTTCTTATTTGTCTCTGTATTCGAGAATATCAATTTTTCATCAAGCATAGTAAAAGAATCTCGCTGCTGTCGCTGACAGTATTTATGCCAAGTATCAATTATTCCTGTTTCAGAATCCCACATATGAAGAACTCTGAAATGGCCATCAAATCGTTGACTGTTTTCCTTTGCATAGTTGTCAAGTTCACGGTCGATAAGGTCTATTACATCCTGCTCATCTGTAGACCATAATCCTCGTTCCTCAATCCAGACGGCATAGAAATCACCGCCTCGAATCATTAGATCGGAGCTCTTACCAACTTTGAATTTAGGATAGATTTCTATCATGCCACGCTTTGTAGAACGTGTCGAAACCATCAAAAAGTCAAACATTGATTATTCTCCTTCTTCTCTCTTTCCGCTTTTCTGTTCCTCTTGCATCTCGCAAATTTTCTTTGCAAGGGCTTCCATTTTTGCATCCTGCTTTTTCTTGTTCTTCAGCATTGTATACGCCAAGCCACAAATCAAAAATGCAACGCGAGTATTGATTTTAGACTGCTGTTTCATATTGCGCTTAATTGTTTGAATCGAAGCATCATTGCTCCGAATAGTTCCAAAAACGTAGCTGAGCATTTCTTCCATAAATATCACTCCTTCTTTAAAAAACTTTCCTGTGTCTCAAATTTCCAGTCCTTAGGACTGTTAAACGTGAAAATGAATTCACAATTGTTATTGTGGCGAATTCGAATACAGTTTCTGCCATGAGGAAACCATACTTTGATTCTGGTTCCCCCATAGTTTGGAAACATTTTTTCGAATACCTTAAGTATCTCCGTATGTGCCATTACCAGCCCTCCTTGAAAATATCTTGGGTATTTGTGAGATACAAATTCATCTGTATCCAGATTTCTTCACAACGCATATCGTGGTTGCTGCTAACTGTGAATAATCCACCAGAACCGTTTCTTGCATATTCCCTATGTAAGAATGCTTCGATTACACCTCTGACATATCCACTGTCAAAATTGGAATCTGTCATATTGATGAGCTTTAAGCTTCTTAACATCTCCATAAACCACATACTGGTTCTGTCCCCAATGTCTTGGTCTTCCATGATTTGCTCTTCGCGAATGGCTAAGGCCGCCATCATTTCCAGAACAGAACAAGGTCTGTCATCCAGATATGCAGCGACCATAGCATCATCGTAATCATGTTCATAGCAGAATCTATATCTCAGATCTGTACCATCGTCTGCTCGATTTGCATCCATTGCAATTAAATACTCAAACGATACAGAATGAAGATAACAGAGGAGTTCCCGGTAAGACTTATGACCGTCAATCATTTTTTCATAGATCCAGTCAAAATATAATTTATTAAGTCTTTCCCTTGTCATATTTTCTCCTTAAATTTTAGGTCTTTTTACCTGATGGTATTTTCGCTCATCCGTCAGGATCTCATAATCGCATCTCCGCTCATCATTACGAACATAAACTGAATCTTCTTCATACTGTCCGAATGTGCTTAACGAATCCATTCCAACGGTTCCGTCCACATCATCCACGATGTTATCATCTTCGTCAGTAAGTATCCCATCAGCATAATATGTCAGACTAACTTTTTCATAATCGTATACCTCGCCGAACTCTTCTGGCGTAATTACATGAGGGCTACAATTCTTCTTTACATTGCTCTGCGCCATTTTTGTATCTCCATATTTCTGCTCCTTGATGATCTTTTTTGCATTTTCCAATGCCTCTTCATCGACTTCTTCATCTTCTTGCTCTTCGCAAATATCATTCTCGGAAGCTGTTGCTTTGTCGACTTTTTTATCTATTCTTCGCATAGATTGAATTTCTTCATCCATACGCTTTTCATATTCGTTCTTGGAAATAGTCCAGGTAACAATTGAACCGATTGCTGCGCCTACGATAAATCCAATAATCGAATTATTCTTACTCATAATCGTTTTCCTCCTCTTCTTCGGTTGTGAGTGTCATTACTGTAACTGCCAGTCCACCGAACAACGCTGAAACACTCAGCAGAATTCCACCAGTAATATGTCTTTTTCTTTTCGTATCGAGTAACTGATCGATCATATAAATCATATTTTCAAGACCGTCCATATTTACACCTGCTTTCCGCCATGCAATACAGCAATACCTCCTACAAAACAGAGACTCGCAATCCCTGCCAACGCGTAAGATAAAATATTTGTGATATTGTTCATACAGATGCCTCCTTAATAGCTTGAAAAATAATGGTTGCCTTCTTTTAGTAATGGAGTTCCATAGGATGAATATTTTTCTGTTCTGAAGAAAAGACAGCTCGTATTTGTCCGAGATTTTAGTTCTTCTTTTACGAGATTTAAAATATCATCTCTAACATAGCAACGTTCGATTCTTCCGTTCCACACAGATGTGAACTGACTTTTCTGATAGATAACTTCTCTACCACTATTGGGCCAATTTGGATGATCAATACGATTTAGAATCGTATCAATTACCAGGCGTTTTCCCAATTCAGATTCGCCCTCTGCTTCAGCCATAGTCACAAGCGAAATAAGATTCATATCTTCTTCTGACATCGGGTACGATTCTTCCTCTATTGGCTCGACTACAATTTCTTCAGCTTTTTCTTCTTCCTGTACTCGCTGCTCCACAATCGTCTCCGGAATAATCTCAGCATCAGTCTTGACATTGAAAAATATCAATGTGAATAACGCAGTCAGCAATAAGAACAAACAAATCCTAAATGTACATCTTAAAGTCATAGACCAACCTCCTTAAAATAAAAGACCACCCTTCAGTGATCTCTGAGGATGGTCGTCTGTGCTTATGCGAATGTTCTTTCGTGTTTCTTTGTTTTCATCAGCTCATAGATATTGCCGTCACAATTAAAATCAAGCGTGATGACTCTTTCCAGTCCGTTCGGGAAATCGGGGTTCTCTCTGAATGTTACATCGATATTAAAATCAACGAAGCCATCTCCCATATCCTCCTCGTATTCAGGTGTCCATACCCAGCCTGCCAACTGACCTTCTGGTGTCTTAGGCAAATCCAATCTTTCCAGAATTTCATTCAGGAAAATATGCTTGCAAGCTCTAAGCTTGTCTGTAGCATACTGCTGTTCAGATTTCAGATACAACATCATATAGTCAAGGTTATCGCTCCACCAGGAAACCATAGAGCTATCGATTACAAACTGTGTGTAGTCAGTAGCTGCATTTGTGTCTACCACTCCGACAGTCTTTTTGACTTTCTTTGTCTTGCCGTCCTCGTCCGTAATAGTTTCCTCAATTTTCTTAGCCTTGATATTGTATCTCAACTCTCTGTCAACATCAGAGCCAAAACGTTCTACGACATGACCTCTATATTCCTTGAATGCTTTAGAAGTCGCCGTAAATGCTGCTGTAATTGCTGCATTTCGTTTTCTCATAATGTTATGAGATGTCAGGATACCCGCAATAGAGAAACCGCCGATAATTACTGCCGGTGCATAACATGCCATCAATTTCATACCAGTCTGAGCATAAATCAGAGCCACGTCTTTCTTTCTAACCTCGGGCGTGTAACCATGTTTTTCGCACAGTTCTGCGTCGTCCGCCACCTTATGTACAGATTCCAGATTTTCTTTTGCCTCGTCCAAAATATCACAGGCTTTTGTCGTAGCTCTACAAGCCATTACGGTGCTGCCAATAACACCGACGATACCTGCTACAATCAGGATTTCAGCGTCATTGGATTTTACTTTTGTTTTGGCTTTTGTTGCTGCCATTCTAATTTTCTTGGGTGCTTTAAATTTTCTCATTTTATTTAACTCCTTTCGATTCTTTTTCTTTCAAATGATTGATCAGATGGTTAATATACCACTTTGCTTTTTCCAAGTCTTGGATGCCGTTCTTCTGATTCCAACGGCAAATATATTTGATCGCGTTTCCTGTATCGGTCGCTTCAATCCCGACCAAGTTTTCTGTAAAGGCTTCGATCACATCGATTACTTCGATGCCTTTTTCAGACTGATAGTGATTAGGAGCTTTCACCATCTGGTCCTCTGTAAAATCACCATTTTTTTCGTGCTCGCTCATTTTCAATCCCCCAAATTCAATTTTCTTACTGCTGGCATATAGATAAAATACTTACCAATCCCGTTTTTCGACACACGAACACCCTTCAAGTTGTACCATCCGTAATTGATATCTGTATAGTCAATTGTTTCTTTATCACCAACAAGTTCTTTAGCTTCTGCCACAGAGAGTCGACCATATTTTTTCACAATATAAAAAATATCATTGTAAAAACTATCGATATCAAATCTGTTCTCAAACTCAAAACGAACATTAAACAGACCATTCATACCAGTTTGAAAAACATCATCGTTGCTTAGCAAACTCTGCCCTTCAATAATTCTTTCCTGTGCAACAATCTGACAACCACATCTAGGACAATCAAAAGTATCAAAATGTCTACCGTAAGCTGTTTTGATAATTTTCCGTTCATTAGACCATGGCATGAACTCTTTTCCACAAACTTTACACGTCAATCTTTTGTCTTTCATTTTAATTCCTCCTCTCAGAATGTTACAATCCAAAGGCACAATCTGATTGTTACCGTCAGAATAATAGTCACCAGGATTGTCATAAAACAAATAACCAGAAGATTACCTAAGAATCTTCCCAGCAGATTTGATATTGTATTTTGTTTATCCATAGGAACAGGATATTTCATGCAGTCGCCTCCTCAATCCAATGGCAACGGTCTAGGCATACGAATTGTAAAACCGCCACCTCTTACACTTACCGTGTCAGCTCTTTCAATATTCTTCCAACCGTACTTATTATCTGTATAGTTAGCCTGTACGTTAGACAACTCATAGTAATCGGCAACAGTAGCAGTCCCATACCGATCAATGATGTCGTCCATCATGCGCAGGACATCCAGAGCTTCGCCTCTTGTATCAAATATCAATTCTGCAAGTTCATAGCTGGATCTTGCGCGAACCTGATTATAATCTCTGCGATTATTTTTGTTATCGTAATAATCGCGATAGGATACTTTTGTGCCGTTTCTGCCGCCACCACGGCTGCCAGAGCGCTTTTCTCCAAAGAGAATAACATTGACCACGTCGCTGATTGTGTCCTTAAAGCAAGGAACAAGTACGTCTTCAATCATGTGAGATCTAACATCCTCTATGTCTTCAGGAATGATCAAATCTACTGCTTTTTGAAACAGTCCTTTTTTCTTTGTCCGCACCTTACCAGAAACAACTGGTTCTACTTTTTTCTTAGGCTCAGTTTCCTTCTTCTCATTTTCTTCTCTGTATTTGTGAGAATTGGGTTTTAATTCCTCCATTTTTCCACTCCTTTTCAGTAAAAAGAAAAAAGAGAGAACGCCTGTAATAGACGCTCTCTCAAGCTTTGTTTATTTCTTCTTTTTGTCTTCATCAATTATTTCGGTTGCTGTTCCATCAATTGTTTCATCAACATGACTTTTTTTCTTTGCTTCCTTTGCAGCTTTCTTTTCGTCTTTCTTAGCCTGTTTTTCTGCCTTCTTCGCTTCACGCTTTTCTTTCGCATCGGATACAAACTCCGCAGCCTTCTCTTTTAAAGGTGTACCAAATTTTACGATTGCACCACCAATCAGTGCACCACCTAAAACCAGTCCTGCCTTCACAAGAGTGCCTGCCAGATTGCCATCTTCCTCGTAAGAGTCTACGTCAAATTCGATTTTCTCAGGTTCGACACAAGTAAGTTCGCAAGATTCTACTGCATTGTTTTCGATTTCCTTTGTTTCAATGTTTTCAAATTCACTCATAATTTTAGCCTCCTAAAAGATAATAAAGTAATAATATAAACTGAGGGTTACCCCTCTCCATAATAGAATTTGTAAATTCTGCGGATTTGAGGATTAGGTAAAGTCATAGAATGGTGGACTTACATGCCGAATAACAATACAAGGTCTGTTATCGTTTGTGAGCTTCGTATCATAACTTAGCTCAATGTAAGCCGTATCAATATTCCAACCTAAGATCTCGCCAACATCTATAGGGTCCAAATTTATTTCCCAATAGAACTCGTTAAGAGTAATATACATTTCCTCTCGCATTCTACGATTCAAATCGTTGACATTTTTCTCCAGTTTTTGAACATTCGCATAAAAATAGCGTCCAGACATTGCATCGAAACACAAGTCATTACCGGAGCCAGTATCAATAACTTGATGTTGAGAAATTGGATTGGATTCTAATTTTTCCTGTGCAATCTCAGAATGAATCTCTTTCTCTTTTTCCTCTCCGATTTTTTCAATTACTTTGTGTCGATAATCTCTGAACGCCGTTTCAGATAATGAACACGCTGCAGCCAAAGCTGTATATCGCTTTACCATTACTTTATTGCCCCAAATAAGAAGAGCAACAGAAACACCCCCGACAAGAATTGCCGGAACATAACATTTCCACGTTAACTTTACTGTTTCTTTAACCTCAACAATCTCTAATTCGGTTTCTGCTTTCTCTTCTTCCAGAATCTTTAAAGCTCTTGGTGTCGCTCTAACTGCAAGAATCGTGGATGTAATCATCCCTGCGATTCCCAAACCAGTAAAGATTTCCGGAGCATGATTTGATGTTTTTGTACGGACTGTTTTACCAATCCTCTTAATTCTCTTATGCATCTTTTTTCTCCTTTCCATTTATGATGAACCAAACAAGAATATCCTCAGCTAATTCTTGAGCAACTTCAAATCGTCTGCCATACTCCCAATTCTCTTTATTGCCAAATACATCTTTGTTTTTATATAAGAACATTTCTCGAATATAGTTCTCGACAATCAATTGTCCGTCCTTCTCAGGATTTCTTTTGATCCTATCCATTATTTCGTAGGCGGAGCACCGTCTGTAAGAATACTCCTCCAACAATTCTTTAGGAATTTGATCTACTGGAGTTGATAAATATCTATTTATGTACCGCAATACAAACGATGCTGTTAACCGCTCATAATACACTCAATACCACCTCCTCATTCATGCGTAACAAATGACATTATGTAAGATATCATCAGCAACCAGAATCGCAATGCTGAATATCATTTCCTGCCTGCTCCCTTCTTCTGAAATAGCCCAGTAATAACTCACTTTGTCGTAGTATTGCTG
>OGZG01000840.1_pt1 | contig 24193 bp, 17 predicted proteins | sample 1576781 | NCBI WGS metagenome assembly OGZG01 (sample SAMEA3541502, study PRJEB24748) | human gut metagenome | biome: human gut; feature: human-associated habitat; material: faeces | place: China | collected 2012 | reverse complement strand
GAAGTGTTGAGTAGTATCCATTCTAATCTTGGAAGTTTCTTTTGGGGTGGAAGTACTGACCGCGGAGCAGCGCGAGACGCTCGAGGCGTGGAACCGCAACAATCCGGAGCTGAAAATGACGGAAAAAGAGTTCCTGGAGCGCTGAAAGGAGAAAAACACATGAGAGCATACCAGAACGTGGACGGCGGCTTTACCTTCGGCGTCCACGAATACGACATTGCAAAGACGACCGCGATCAAGGCCGGGCAGGTCGTGAAGCTGAGCGAGGGCCTCGTCGTGGCGGCGACGGCCGCCGAGACCGGCGCGATCCTCGGTGTGGCGAAGGAAAACCGCAGCGGCGCCGAGGATGCGATCAACCCGCGCAGCAACGGCGCGAAGATCCTCGTGTACGACGACCCGGGCATGATCATGCGCTGCAAGGCACCGGTGATGGCCGCGACCAGCGGCAGCGCGACGACCTTTGTCAGCACCGACCTTGCGACGCTGGCGGACGACGACCTCAACGGCGGCTACATCGTGCTGGCCGAAAAAGGCGCGAGCAGCACCAACACCGACGAGATCGGCAGTGTGCGCCGCATCACCGACTTTGCGGCGACGAGCAAGACGCTCACGACCGCGAGCGGCGGCACCATCTGCGAGGGCGACAAGTACATGATCTTCCCGCCGCTGATGTTCGCCAAGGGCAACTTTGACGAGGACATTCAGGCGCTGGTGCTGACGGCGACGGCGGCGCTGCCGGTGAAGGTCGTGCAGATCGACCTCGTGCACGGCGAGATCGGACTCGTGGCGAAGAGCCACGCACTGAGATAAGGGGGGGAGCAAAATGGATCAGGCATGGAAAACTGACCTTTACAAGTTTGTGGGCAAATCCTTTGATTTTGCCTATGCAAACCGACTCAACAAGCTGCTCGCCATCATGGGCGAGGAGAACAGCAACAGCGTGGACTTTGAGCTGACCGGCACGGGCGGCTACGGCGAGCTGCGCGAATACACCGGAGAGCTGAACAAGGGCGACATGAAGCGCGGCTTCAAGACCATCATCACGCCGGGCGAGTTCTCGCTGACAATCCCGGTCGGCTACAAGCAGGCCAAGATCGACAAGACGGGCGAGTGCAAAAAGGTGGGCAAGCGCCTCGGCGACTCGGCCGCGATGACCGTGTACACCCACGCGCTGCGCATGTTCGGCAACGCATTCAACGCGGATTATGCCGGCGGCGACGGCAAGGCGTGGGCCGCGACTGACCACCCGTGCGCCAGCAAGGGCAGCCAGGGCCGCAAGTACATCGCCGACCCGGAGGCCGGCACGTACAGCAACCTGATCAAAAAGGCGCTGAGCGTGGATGCCATCACGGAGGCGCAGACGGTCGGCGGCAAGCTGCTGACGCCGGATGGCCTGCCGTTTCTGGCCGACTACAACACGCTGCTGGTCAGCCCCGACCTCGAGGCCGAGGCGAAGAAGATCTGCGGCGACGGCGCAAAGCTGCGCCCGACCGGCAACCCGGCCGACAACACGAACGCGGCCAACCCGCTGTACGATCTGCACTACATGGTCATCGGCGGCGGCGCGCTGGGCTTTGCGAAAAAGCAGTGGGCGATCTGCGACGCGACCCTGATGAAGGAACTGTGCAAGATCGTGTACATCACGCGGCCGACCGTGTTCGACAACGGCGACACCGACCCGCTGAAGGAGAACTTCACAGGCTACGTCGATTTCGGCCTGGGCTGGGGCGACGCGAGACAGATCATCTTCTCGAACCCGGCCTGACATAGAGACAACCAAAGCCGCCGGGCGCAGACGCGCCCGACGGCGCTGCCGTATACGGAGGGACGCATGAAAAAGCAGAAACAGCAGCCGGCAAAGGTCAAGCGCATGACCTATGCCGAAGCCGTACAGAGGATCAAGCGGGGCAAGAAGAAATGACGCTGGGCGAAGGAAAGAAGAAAGTCTATGAGCTGCTGGACGAATATTCCTCGGGCGGCGAGCTGACCGAGGACAAGGACATCGAGCTGAAGCTGGCAGACTTTTTCGACATCGCGCAAAAGCGCGTGGCCATGGTCAAGCGCATTGTCGCCGTGAAGACGATCAACCGCACGGCAGGGAAGACAGAATACAGCATGCCGGGGAACTTCGGCGGGCTGTACCGCGTGTGGCGCGACGGGAAGGTCACGGGGAAATACCGGTGGAAGGGCAGCAAGATCGTGATCCCCGAGCGGGACACGGCCGGGACGATCGAGGTGGAGTACTTCAAGATCCCTGAGACGATCAACGCGGAGACGACCGACGACACGGAATTCGAGGTGGCGGAGGACGCCGCGCAGGCCATGCCGTTTTTCGTGGCGGCGCAGCATCTGTTCCCGGATCTGGTGGTGGATTACTCGGCCTATATGAACCAGTTCGAGCGGATGCTGCAATCTCTGGACACGCGCATTCCGGGCAGCGCAAGCGGCGGCGGTGTGACAAACAGCTTTTACAGGGGGGCTTAACCAATGGCGAGCAGGAGCGGAGTCGATATCAAGACAACGATTTACAACACGTTCAAGGGCGTGGACTTTTCCACGGACCCGTGCCTGGTCGACCGGCGGCGAAGCCCCCTTTGTACCAACATGGTCGCAGACTCCGGCGGGATGCCGGAGAAACGCTGCGGCTGGCGCACGCTGCACAAAGTGGGCGGCGGAGCCGTGCACGGGATGTGGACGGCGCGGTTCGGCGAGGCGCAGAAATCGGTCGCCCACATCGGGACAAAATTGTACAGCTGGGACGACACGGCCGCAGAGCCGGTACAGCTGATGACCGGGCTCCACGACGGGAGAAGCCAGGGCGTGCTGCTGGGCGGCAAGCTGTGGATCGTGACCGGCGGGGAGCTGCTGCGTTACGACGGCACAACGGTGACGGACATCACGGCGAGCGACGACGTGTATATCCCGGTGACGGTGATCGCCCGCAAGCCGGCAGGCGGCGGCGAGCCGTATGAGGACATCAACCTGCTGGGCAGATACCGAGAAAATCGGTTTCTGGCTGACGGGACGAGCACGGTGTACCAGCTTGACGACGTGATCGACGCCGAGGGCGATGTGCGTGTGTGGGTCAACGGCGTGGAGATCACGAGCGGCTGGACGGCAGATCGGACGGCCGGAACCGTGACTTTCGCAGCGGCGCCGGAAGCGCCGGCAGCCGGCAAGGAGGACAATGTCCGCATCCAGTACCCGCACACCGTGAGCGGCTATGCCGACAGGATCGGGAAATGCACGATCATCACGGCATACGGCATCAACGCGACGAACCGCATCGTGCTGTCCGGAAACCCGGAGCACCCGAACCTGGACTGGACGAGCGCCGTGAACGACCCGACGTATATCCCCGATTTGAGTTACAGCGCCGTCGGGCTCGAGGGCGTGGCAATCATGGGCTATTGCCGGATCGGCGAATATCTCGGAATCGTAAAAGAAGAGAACGCACAGGACAGCAGCGTGTGGATCCGTAAGGGGACGCTCGACAGCGACGGCAAGGCGGTGTTTACCGTGCAGGCGGCGCTGGCAGGCGTCGGCGCGGTGAGCACGGGGTGCTTTGCCAACCTGCTCGATGAGCCAATGTTTGTGAGCGGGACGGGGATCTATGCGCTGGTGAGCAGCAACTACGCCTCCGGGCGCGTGACGCAAAATCGGAGCTGGTACCTCAACGCGATGCTGACGGAGGAGCGGGGGATCGCAGACTGCGCGGCCGTGCAGTGGAACGGCATGTTTCTGCTGGCCGTTGGCGGCGGCGTGGTATATGTGCTCGACGGCCGGCAAGAGCGCAGCTACCGCCGGGCGAGCAACAGCGACTACATCTACGAGGGATACTACTGGGACGGCATTCCGGCGGTGTGCTGGATGGTGCGCAAGGACGGAGCGGACGAGCACCTGTATTTCGGGACAGATGATGGACGGATCTGCAGGTTCTCGAGTGACTGGGACGATATGCGCCGTTTTTCTGATGACGGGAAGGCAATTGAGGCGATCTGGGCAACGCGCGTGGACGATGACGGAGACGCAACGGTGCTCAAGACGATGATCAAGCGCGGTGCGAGCGTGACGATCAAGCCGCACCAGAAGACCAGCGCAACGGTATACGTCGTCAAGGACGAGGACGCCGAGAAGCTGGTGGCGTCCGGATATCGGTCGATCTTCAACTGGGGCGATATCGACTTTACGGATTTCACGTTCGAGACATACGACGGGCCGACGGACATCATGCTCAACACGAAGGTGAAAAAGTACAAGCGGCTGCAGATCATCGTGGTGAACCGCGAAAACGAGCAGGGGTTCGGCGTGTTCGCAATTACGAAGCACTATGTGGCCGGAAACTTTGCGAAGCGATAAGGAGCGGATATGCTGAAACGGAAGAAAGACAGGGAGCGGCCGGCAGTGACCGGCTATGACTATTCTGACCGGGAGCACAGGGAGCAGACCATTCAGGCGCTGTTCGGCAAGGCGCAGAGCGCGCGCAGAGCGACCGAGCGGGATTGGGAGCGCTACAACGACTACTATAATTTCATCCACGACATCACGGGCGAGACGCAGGAGGCATATGCCGATGCGGAGATGCCGTTTGCGCCGTCGGTGATGCCGGATGCGTTTATTCACGTGGAAAGCCAGATCTGCGCGACGGTGCCGGAGCCGGAGTTTCGCGGGCGTGACGACGGCATGGACCCGCAGAAGGCGAAGGAGCGTGAATACGCGGCGCGGTTTGTGTGCGACAACAACCGGCTGAAGGACAAAAACACGGCGAACGAGCGCAGGCTGATCAAGCTGGGGGATGCGTTCTGGAAAGTGTTCTGGGATCCGACGATGATGACTGGCGTCAACGAGGGCGACATCCGCGTGGATGATGTGCCGGTCGAGAGCATCTACCCGGATCCGGCGGCAAGAGAACGCGGCCTGCAGGCGGGGCAGTATGTGTTCCACCTGTACCGGATGCACAAGGTTGTGTTTGTGCAGCAGTACGGCAAGGCGATCGAGGAGATGGGCATGGAACCGGAGCACATCCTGTCAAACGACTATGCGCAGGATCTGAACCTGTTCGACCTGTCGACCTCCATCAACGAGGACGACGACACGGTGACGGTGCTCGAGCACTGGTTCAAGCAGCCGAAGGAGACGGAGGAAAACGGTGTGCGCGTGCCGGCGGGGGCAGTCGCCTGTTCCATCATTGTGGGTGGTCACGAAGTGAAGTACATCCCGAACTATTGGGAGAACACCTGCCGGCAGAACCACCTGTTCCCGTTCGTGCACTACTGGCGTATCCGGGACGAGAACCAGTTTTACAACAAGTCGGAGCTGTTTGCAATCATGGATCTGATCGACATGGGCGACCGGAAACTCGCCATGGCGCAGCTCAATGACGCGATGATGTCCAACGACGTGATCGTGCGCGAGGAAAACGCGCTGGCTGATGGGGCGGAGCTGGACAACCGTCCGGGCGGCGAGATCGTCGTGCGCGATGGGCGGCTGAGCGGCGTGCAGCGGCTCGGCGGACTGCAGCCGCTGCGCAACGCGGCGGACAGCGTAGCATGGATCACGGAGCAGATCCAGCGCACGAACCGAAACTTTGACAGCAGCCAGGGCAAGGAGACGACGCGGCAGACGACGGCTACAGCGCTGGCCATGCTGCGCTCGGACGCGGAAGAGCAGGCCAACATTAAGACCGCGGACCGAACGGCCGGATTCGAGCGGCTGTACGAGCTGATTGACTGGAGTGTACAGGAGTTTTACGATACGACGCGCCACATCTATATTGGCTCGAAGAAAAAAGGCGAGCCAGACGTGAGCTTTGACTATCTGTCCGGGAACTACACGGAGACGATGCCGGCGATCGTGGACAGCGTGAGCGGGCAGATCGTGCGCGAAGAGTATGACTACTGGCCACGCGTGGACGTGATCGTTTCGGCAGGCGACGGAATCGTGCACAGCAAGCAGGCGACACTTAAGGCGCTGGAAGGACTGGCGGCCATGAACGTAACCGCGCAGAACTACAAGGTGCTGGCGGCAGAGCTGGAGGTGCTGGATATCCCGCAGAAGCAGGAGATCATCGACGGCTGGCGCCAGCAGTTTGAAACGCCACAGCAGGCAGCAACAGAGGGCGGACTCACACAGACACAGACGGGTGGCCTTGTGCCGGAAAGCTACCTGTCGCCGCAGGACGAAGGGGGCGTGATGATGTGACGTGCAAAACGTGCGGCATTGAAATGGTACTGCTGCGCAGGGACGAAGACGGCGCGGCGGTTTATGTATGCAGGAATGCAGCTTGCCCGGAGAAAGGGCGGGAGAAGAAGGAGACCACAAATGGCGTTTACAATTCCTGATGATGTGCTCGGCACGATCTCGAAGCTGAGCAATTACCCGAACCGCATCGAGCGGCTGAGGGCCGCGGCGCTCAAAGCGCAGTTTGACGCGGACGCAAAAACAGTGATGGGAGCACTCAAGAGATTGATTCAGGAGCTGGGGCTTGCGACGGCGGCAAGAAACGTCGGCTTTGAAAAGACGACCGCGGTCAACGCTGATAACGTGCAGGATGCGATCGAGAACGTGCAGAGCCAGATCGCTGGCGTGTCGCAGGGCGGAATCGCAGATGCGTCGATCACAACGGAGAAGATCGCAGAGGAAGCAGTGACGAGCGAAAAGATCAAAAGCGGAGCGATCCAGAAAAGACATTTTACGAGCGGTGCGCTGCAGGAGGACATACCGGTCGACGAGCTGACATTCTCGGCTACGTCCACTGCGTGCACGCTCTCCACGCATTGGTGCAAATTTGCGGTTGCACTCAGAGCGGTGTTTTTCGGCGCACGGTTTTTGAATTTGTCAGACGCGGACGTAAAGAGAAAACGCGTGTATATTACCGCGTCCGGCACCGGCGGATACGCTTTTACAACGTATGGGTGTTACAGCGCATACGTGTCATACAAATCGGCAGGTACAACGAAGTACGTGAGTGCACCGGTGTTCACGACGCTGTTGGCATCGAACGAGCGTGCGCTCTGCGTTGTACTCCCGGATGATGTCACAGCCGACACAGCCGGGATCTCCATTCATGGTCTGTACTTTGTTTCGTGATGAGGTGAAAAGCAATGGCATACATCAAACGCGGTGAGGCAAAGGTCATCCCTGTGCGCGTGAAGTTCAACGACATGAACGTGTTTCCGCTCGGTAATGTGGATGAGATCGCGTTCAAGCTCGGCGATAGTGTGCGCAAGACGTGGCCGGACGCGGTGCGGTACGACAACGCAAATGACCGGTTCCTGCTGACGCTGACGCAGGAAGACACGCTGTCCCTCGACGTGGGGCAGGCGGAGCTGGAGATCACCTGCAACTTCAAGGGCGCGGGCAATATCCTGAAGCCGAAGAAAAACCCGAAAATCAAAGTGCTGGACTGCACGGACGAGGAGCTGATGGAATGAGCGACAGAATCGAAGCCGAGATCCTCGATGTGTTTGGAGAAGAGGTAGCCGCAGAGGTTGGCACGCCGTTTGTCGTGATCGAAGGCTCAAAGGGCGATCCCGGCAAGGACGGCCACAGCCCGGTAGTAACGGCCACCAAGTCCGGCAAGACAACAACAATCAGCGTGGACGGAGCGGCCATTGCCACGGTCGAGGATGGCGCAGATGGTGCGCAGGGAAAAGACGGAGCTGACGGGTCGAACGGTAAGGACGGCGTATCGCCTACAGTATCGACCGCTGCCACAACCGGTGGCACGAAAGTGACCATTACGGACGCAAAAGGTTCGCATGAGTTCGTAGTAAAAGACGGAGCGAAGGGCGCTGACGGCTCGAATGGCAAGGACGGAACGAACGGTAAAGACGGCGCGGATGGCAAACCGGGAGCTGCTGGTGCGGACGGCATCACGCCGCACATCGGCGGCAACGGCAACTGGTATCTCGGCGATACAGATACCGGTGTATCAGCGGGTGGCGGCACTGCCGATGCTGTTCTGTATACTGCGCAGACGCTGACTGACCCGCAGCAGGGTCAGGCACGAAAGAACATCGGCGCACTTGGCCACAATAGTCCTCAGGTTCAGGGGTATATGACTTTGACCCCTGCAAACGAAACGCTTGGGCATGGCGTTGGTCTGTCCCCGTCCGGAAGTGGATATGATTACACGCTTGACATTTCAGAAGTTGATACGCAAGAGCCCACAAAGCTTATTGGCGTGAAAACGCCCACCGACGCAGACACCAATGCGGCTGCGACTGTGGAATATGTGGAGGCTAAGGTTGCAAGTGGCGGCATCACACCGACGATCGGCGACAATGGCAACTGGTATTTCGGCACGACCGATACCGGCAAGCCGTCGCGCGGAGCAACCGGAGCACCCGGCAAGGACGGTGCAAAGGGCGACCCCGGTACACCCGGTACACCCGGTACACCCGGAAAGGACGGTCACAGCCCGGTGGTAACGGCCACTAAGTCCGGAAAGACAACGACAATCAGCGTGGACGGGGCCGCCATTGCCACGGTAGAGGACGGCACAGATGGTGCGCCGGGTAAAGACGGCGCGGACGGAAAACCGGGGGCTCCCGGCAAGGACGGCGCGGGCATGGACATTACCGGCGCGACGGTTGGCCAGATTGCCAAGATCACAGCCGTGGACGCATCCGGCGTGCCAACCGCGTGGAGTCCGGCGGATATGCCATCAGGCGGCTCGTCTTTCACCGACGACGGGGCTGGCAACATCTCCGTTGATGGCGCGGCGGCGCAGAGTGTAAACAGGTTTTTGCAGTCGATGACCTTCCCCGGCCTGAATTTCAAGTACCTCAACCCAATGAACAGCGGAACGTATAGCGACCCCTATGGTATAAAGGTGGGAAGCGGTGCTTCATTGGTTGACACGATCCTCACCAAGACGGTTCCGGGTGTGTACACAGTGTACATGAACAGAAGCGCTACGGATGTGCCGGAAGCGGCTGCGGCGGCATCTAGTTCCTTGCGCGGATTGGTGATCTTGTCTCAGATCAAAAAGCATTATGCCATTATCCTGTTGGTAGACCAGTCGAGCAATTTTTACGTGCAGTACATCCAGAACGATGTCGGGGGCGGGTGGAAGCAGATGCCAGATTCAAGCGCTTCTGCCGAAGCTGTTCTGTATACCGCACAAACGCTGACCGACGCCCAGAAGAAACAGGCGAGGGAGAACGTGGATGCAGCGAGTAGCGATTTTGTGGTTACATTTAGTGCAGGTTCAGGTGGCGCCTTTACGTCTGATAAGACATTCGCTGAGATTCAAGAAGCAATTGCCGACGGGAAAAGAGTATTTGCACAAATACCATATGGCCCCCGCGATATTCCACTGCACCTATCAATGGTCTTTTACAAAGCGGACATGGGTGTCCTCTTTGGCGTTACGTTTATGGGCGGGTCAACCGTTCAGGCAATATTCATCAATATTGGGGCTGGCAATAGCGTCACAGCTAATACGATATACTGGCCACGTTTTGACGATAACGGCGCTATGCCGCAGCTGTCTATGGCCTCCGCTCCCACAGAGGATAACCAGATTTCCACCAAAAAGTATGTGGATGATAGCGCTGCCAAAAAACTAAACCAAATAGAGCCGGTCATCAAAGACGGGTTTACCATTGAAAGCGGCAGCTTCGCTATCCATGTGCAGCCCAATGGCCAAACTAGCGCGACAGGCGAAGACTTTGCTAGTTTGGATTTTAGTGACAGCTCGCCGCAGGCCGCTGGTAACGGGATTGTTATTGGTGGACTGGCTAATTTCGGCGATGCGGAAGCGGTTGGACTTGAAGATACCGCAGTGTCATATGCCCAGTTGACGAATTACACGAAGCCTCTAATGCTGACCTATGATAATAATAAGGTTACTGGTGCATCGTATTATGAAATCCGTAAGGCAATCGAGCGTGGGCGGCAGATTAAACTTGCAGTCGCAAATACCCCCGATATTATTGCCGCTAACGCCAAAAATGAAACAGATAAGAGTGTTTTGCAGTTTATCAACACGGACGTCGGCGGGGATACTGTGTTCATCACACAGTACTATGTGACAGCGCAAACAAGCGGAATTACCGTAAACGTGAAATCAATGGAGCTGCCATAAAGCAACCACGAAAGGCTAGGAATTACAAATGGAAATCATACAAGCATACGCAACCAAAAACAGATGCTACCAGATTGGTACGCCGCTTAAACCGCGCGGCATCATGCTGCACAGCGTCGGCACGCCGCAGCCGTCGGCAAGAGCGCTGGTGCGCTACATGGATCAGTACCAGCCGGGCGGACAGAGCGTGTGCGTGCACGCCGTCGCGCAGGCGGACGGCACGGTGTATCAGCTCCTGCCGTGGGAGATGCGCGGCTGGCATTGCGGAGGCGCGGCCAACGGCACGCACATCGGCGTGGAAATGACGGAGCCAGACGTGAGCATGCCCTATGCCGAGTCCGCGGAGCAGATCGCGGGCACGTACCACACGGCCGTGGAGCTGTTCGCCGCACTGTGCAAAAAGTACGGCCTTGATCCGGTGCGGGACGGCGTAATCATCGGACACGCCGAGGGACACCGACGCGGCGTGGCGAGCAACCACGCAGACCCGGAGGTGCTGTGGCGCACATATGATATGGGATACACGATGGACGGCTTTCGCGCTGATGTCGCGGAGGCGATGAGCAAAAATGACGAGGAGGACGAGAACATGGTTAGGTACAACACGATCGATGATGTGCCGGGCTGGGCGCAGGACACAGTACGCGCGCTGATGGACGCGGGCGCGCTGCAGGGTGACGATCAGGGACGGCTGGACCTGTCGCTGGATATGATCCGCGGCATGGTGATCGGCAAGCGGTACGCGGACGCGTGCAACCCGAGATATGCCACGATCGACGACGTGCCCGGATGGGCGCGCGAGGAGACGCAGCGGCTGATCGACCGCGGTGTGCTGGCCGGTACGGGCGGCGGCAAGCTGGATCTGTCGCTGGATATGCTGCGCACGATGATCGTGTGCCAGCGCATGGTCGATGAAAAGTAAAGGAGGAATACATATGAATGCACCTAGTAAAGCAATGGAACTGAAAGCGGCTATCTCGGCCGTACTGGCCGGCATGACGGCTTTCTGGGGGTGGACAGGCTGGCTCGTGGTGATCTGGCTGACCGCAATGATCCTGGACTACGCGACCGGATCGTGGGCCGCACTGTCGACCGGCACGTGGGATAGCGCGGTGGCGCGCGCCGGCCTGTGGCACAAGCTGGGCAGTATCGTGGCAATGCTGGTGGCGCTGCTGCTGGATGTGGCCCTGTCGGCGATCATCAACTACGGCGACCTGGGTTTTGACTTACCGTTTACATATAAGACGGCTTTCTTGCCTTTGGTGGCGATTTGGTACATCGTGACGGAGCTGGGCAGCATCACGGAAAATGCTGCGCACCTCGGGGCACCGGTGCCGAAGTTTTTGATTAACTGCCTCGCAAAGCTCAAGGACAAAACGGACGAAGAGAAATAACAGCATCCCCGCCGGAGAACCCGGCGGGGAAAACAATAAGGAGGCTACTATGGACGCAGGGCAGACCACCAGCTACATCGACGAAAACGGGCAGAAAAAGACCGGCATCGTTGCACCGAGCTACAACAAGGACACGGACTATGCAAAATATATGCAGCGCGCGGCTGCGGACGGCGACATGGGTGCGGCATCGTACTACGAGAGCCAGAGGAACAAGAAGATCGCCGGGGAGGGCATGGACTACAGCCCGTCGAGCCTGTACGCGCAGTATGCAAAGCAGTACACGCAGGATGAAATGGATCGACTCGAGAGCGGATACACGCCGAGCTACAACGTGGGGGCAGACTACGCCGGCATGGCAGAGAAGGCGGCGAAAAGCGGCGACTACGCCGCTGCAGCCTACTACGAGCAGCAGCGGAACAAGAAGATCGCGGGCGAGGGCATGACGCAGTATCAGCCGGAATACACCTACCAGAAATACGCGACGGACTACGACGACGCACAGCGTGCAGAGCTGGAGCGGGGATACCGGACGGCGGCGGAAAAGGCACAGGAGACAGGATACCTTGAGAGCGCGCTGAACATGCTGCAGGAGCAACTGAAGCAGCAGCTGGAGGCGAACGAAACGGAGAGCGCCAAACAGACGGAGCTTGCGATGCTGAAGCTCCAGCAGCAGAAAGAGGAAGCACAAAAAAAGTATGACAGCACGGATCGGCAGCTTTACATTGACATGATGAAGGAGCAGAAGGCACTTCCGGAGCAACTGGCCGGGGCCGGGTACACGGGCGGCGCCACGGAGAGCTCGCTGCTGAAAAACAGGCTGTCGTATGAGCAGGCGCTGCGAGAAAACGAGGGCGGCCGCGCAAGCGCGATGACGGCGCTGGATGTTGCCGGAAATGCAGCGGAGCTGCAGCGGCAGATCGCAAAATCGCAGGCTGACCAGACGGCGCGCAGCAACTACCTGGCCAACTACAGCAGCATCATGAGCGGGCTGCAGAGCCAGCAAAACTACGAGCGGGAGCGGGAGCTGGAAAGGAAACAGCAGGAGATCAGCTACGCACTGGCGGCGGCGGACAACCTGGCCAAGTACGGAGACTTCTCCGGATATGAAAAGGTGACGGACGGCAACGGCAACCGCCTGTATACGGACGCGCAGATTGCGGCAATGAAGGCAGAGTATGACGCGCTGAAGGCGGCGAGCACCAGCACAAGAAGCACGGGCGGCGGGGGTTATAGCTACAGCGATTACAGCTATACACCGACGGAGACGCAGGAAGAAACCGAGGAGACGCAGGACTGGACATCTGGCGACTTTGTGGCGAAGCTGGCTGAGGCGCAGCAGTCTGGATGGACGAACAAGCAGCTCCGGGAGCAGATCGACCAGGCGAAAAAAGACGGCCTGATCTCCAGGGACAGCGCAATCCGGCTGAAGTACCAGTACAGAGATTAAGGGGGCACACCATGGCAATGTCGACGGGCGAGTTCATGCGGAAGTATGGGCTGAAGAAAGGAACACAGAAAACGCAGACGCAGGGGGCGGGCGGGCCCCCTGCATCGGGGGGGACACTTTCAACCGGCGAGTTTATGCAGACGTTCAACGCGAAGGCGGCGGAGCCGGTGCACCATTACGCGACGATGCATTTCGACGAGAAAAAGAAACAGAAGAAGACGCAGAACCCGGAGCTGCCGAAGGGGCTTTCATTCGGCGAGTACCTGAAGCTCGGCACGAAGGACGCGAAGGAATATTTAAACGCTATTGGCAACCTGCCGAGGACGGTCTTTGACAAGACAATCGACACTGCGGATAATCTCGAGCAAGGCGCAGCGGATCTTGCGAAGCAGGCCGCGGGGAAGTGGGACGCATCGGACATCCAGAGATGGGCCGCAAATGAGAAAGTCGCGGAGCGACCCGATGAGGAGAAAATGGGGCAAGGGATGCTGTGGAAGGGGACAACACAGGCGGCGAACGGATTTGCGCAGACGCTCGGATGGCTGCCGGGAAATGCGCTGAAAGAGCTGGGCTGGGAGAACAACCCCTTTTCCAATCTGGCGGAGGCGCAGCAGCAGATCGCGGACGCCGCGCAGGAATACTACGGCAAGAACATGCAGAACGCCACAAAAGGGCAGAAGATTGTCGACGAACTCGGAACAACGACAGTTGCAGCACTGCCGCAGGCAATCATGGCGATGATGACAATGGGCGGGAGTGCGGAAGCGCAGCTTGCAACAGGTGGAGCAGGGGCTGCCGCGACACTGCCGGGCATCGTCGGAAACGCGAAAACTTCGGCAGTCACTGCGCAGCAGATGGCGCGGGCGATGGCGAAAGATCCAAACTTCTGGCTGGCGTTCTCGCAGGTGGCCGGGCAGAACTACCAGAACGCAAAAGCGGACGGCGCATCGGATTGGGAAGCAAATGCGTTTGCCATGGCCAACGGGCTTGTGAACGCGGCGGTCGAAGTGGGCGGCGGTATTCAGAAGCTGCCGGGTGAGCTGCAGGTGAGTGAGAGCGCGCTGAAATCGTGGATCAAGTCGGCCGCGGAAGAAGGTCAGGAAGAAGTCGTGCAGGGCGTGCTGGAGCGCGCGCTGCAGAACCTGACCTACAACAAGGGGAACAAGGTGTTTTCGACGAAGGACGAGGATGCCGTGCTCAACCCAGTGACGGGCGCGAAGGAATTCGGACTCGGTATGACCGTCGGCGGCATCCTCGGCGGAGGACAGACGATTGTCGGAAAAGCCGCAGGGCTCTCGCGCGGAGCGGCGGGGAACGTACAGGCCGACGTGCGGGAACTGCCGAAGGCGCAGACCGTTGAGGAAAACACGCAGGAAGCCAACAATCCAGCGAAGGCGGCGCAGGTGACGGAAGTACGCGAACTGCCAGCGGAGCAGACAAGCGTGGAGACGCAGACAGAAGAAGCACGCGAGCTGCCAATGGGGCAGGTGAGTGCGGAGTCGCAGGTGCGGGAACTGCTGGGCGGCGAGGTGACGAACAGCAAGGCGGAGAGGATCCTTGCAAATGCCGAGCTCCGGACAGCATTTGAAACTGTGACCGGCGAGACGCTGGCCGGAACCAAGGCGCAGCAGCGCGAGACCATCAAGCGAGCGGCAGAATCACAAAATGCGCAAATTCAGCAAGTCCAGTCACAAAATCAGCAAGTTCATTCACAAAATCAGGCGAAAATTGTGAATGAACCGGTTGCAAGCACGGCAAACGCGCAGGAAAGCGACAATTTTGCAGATGTGCGGGGGCTGCCGTCTGCCGATACGCAGGTCAAAAGCAAAAATGAACGCACTTCGAAGGCTATGCCACTTTTGCCAGAGAGATCAGAAATCGCAGGCTCGCAGGGGCTTCCGGTGCGAGCAGATAATGCGGTGTACAAAGTGGTTGAGATACCACAGGAGAAAATCGACGAGATATCCGCGTATGTTGATTCTGTCGAAAGCGCTACGGCGAGAAAAAAATATAAGCGGATCATTAAAGACCTGTTCATGGGTAAGACCTTCAAGAATGCGAACACATTGGCGAACGGACTGTATTACGAAATCGGCATTGGCTCGAAGGGAATTGGCGAGATTATTTCGAGGCAGCCAGTAAGCGCTGATACATTGGCAATGCTGGAGCAGCTGGACGAAATTGTGGAAAATGCGAAGTGGATGGCAAGCGAGCCGTCAAAGCACACGGCGCGCCACTTGAAGAGGACAGACATTTTTGAAACGAAAGCCATGTTCGGAGAGCTGCCAGGCGTCGCAAGAATGCGTGTGAATGTGGGAGACCAGGGAAACAACCTGTACTATTTGACAAATGTAAAAACAGAGGCTTCGAACTCTCAACCGCGCAACAACGATCGTTGGAAACGCGGGATAGAGAGTGAAGCCTCTGCAAGTAATATGGTATCAGAATCGAAAAGAGATGTCAAGAGCACGCAGGCGAAAGAAAGCGCACGAACTGCGGCCGAAGGCTACGCACGCGAGCACGGACTGCTGACCGGAGAAAACACGAGCAGATCGGCGGTGGAAGAAAACGCGCGCGTGATGCGCGAGGCGCAGGAGAACGAGGCGGAGCGGCAGGAACTGCGAGACAACCCTGTGGAGCCGGGCACGCACGCGGAAAGGATGGGCGTGAAGATCAGCCACCCGTTTGCGCCGATCACGAACGTGGACGACCTTGTAACAGAGGCGAAATACGCCAAAAAGGCGAGCCGGGACATCGAGAAGAAAATCCGGGAGCTGAACCCGACACCGGCAGAGAAAGAATTTGCGCAGGGAATCGCAAAAGGGGCATCATTCAACAGCGCCGGGAACATCGTGGGCGGAACGTACACGGCGGAGCAGATACCGACGACCATGTCAAAGGAAAAGGTGACGCAGCTCGCGTACTACTACATGGCAAAAAACGACTACGCGGGCAAACTGATCCGGAGCCGCAAATACGCCGCGCAGCGGCAGTGGCAGGCGAAGCTGGAGGAGCTATTCGGGACACCAGATGACCGGAAACTACCGGGCGCGCTGAGTTTGCAGGTGAACACGATGCAGCGGAACGTGGAGAAAACATTCGGGAAGGAACTGGGAAAGAAAATCAACGAAGAGCTCTTCGACCCGATCCTCGAAAATTCCGCAGAAAAGATTCGCTTTATTAACCGGATGTTTGACCGCGTGCGCGGGTTCGACCTGAGCGAATCGGAGAGCGCGCTGGTGCAGCGAGTGATCGAAGGGACCGCGGTGGCGGACCAGGTGAGCAAGCTGGATCCGGATATGCGAAAGCGCGTGGCGGATGCGGCAACGAGTACGGACGTGAAGAAGACCGCTGCGGAAATGAACATTCCACGGGAGCAAATGGAGCTCGTGGAGCGGTACAAGGCGTGGCTGGACACGCAGGCAAGGCTGCAGGACGCGGACGTGGACGCAAAGAAAATCGAAGAAGCGGCGGCGGGATACAAAAAAGCATATAACGAATTCTACGACCTGATCAACGAATTCCTTGTGAGCCATGGGTATGATCCGATCGGCTATGTGAAAGGGTACGCCCCGCACATGCAGCCAGAGAAGGCGCAGGAGGGAACGGCAAAGTTCCTGAAACTGATTGGGATCGACACGCAGGTGTCGGAGCTGCCGACGGCCATCGCTGGCAGGACGGATAGCTTCCGGCCAGGAAAGCAGTGGAACCCGTACTTCCTCGAACGCACGAAAACGAGCAACGATAACGTAGAATATGACGCAGTAGGCGGTTATGAATCCTACGTCAACTACATGGCGAATGTTCTATATCACACGGACGACATCATGAAGCTGCGCGAAATGTCCAAATACTTTCGCGGGAAGTATGCGCGGGATGGGATCAGCGACCGGATTGCGCAGGCGAGAGAGATGCACAATGCATCGCTGGAGCAGAAGATCGGATTCCTGGAATCGGCGGACCGGATCGCGGAGGGCACGCGCCTGACGGAGGAGCAGGCAGACGCGGCACTGGACAAATACATCGACAGCTTGTTTGAAAACATCAACGGAATGACGAAGTACGGGCAGTTCGTGTCCGTATTGGATGACTACACGAACAAGCTGGCGGGGAAGCAGACGAAGGTGGATCGCGTGTTTGAAGACAAGTTCGGGCGCAACTTCCTGAACCTCGGCAACAAGCTCTCGGCCATTTTCGGACAGAGCACCATCGTGGGCAATCTGTCGTCCGCACTGAACCAGACGGCACAGATCCCGATGCTGGCGGCAGAAGTCGGAGCGGGGAATGTCGCAGAAGCTGTCCGGGACATCGTGACCGGGGAGACGAAGGCGGACGGATGGGAAGGCGCAAGTGACTTCCTGACCGGTAAGCGGGGAATTGACCAGCTGACGGAAACTAAGGGGCTGGGGAAGGTGATGGACGTTGCCGCTATCCCGTTCGAAGCGGTGGACGACGTGGCCAGCCGCGTGATCGTGCGTGCAAAATACCTGCAGGAAGTGAAAAAGGGCGCAACGCATGAGGAAGCAATGAGGGCGGCGGATGAATATGCCAGCAGGATGGTGGGCAACCGCATCCAGGGCGCGAAGCCGATGGCGTTTGAGGATAAAAACGTTTTCTCGAAGGCGCTGACGACGTTCCAGCTCGAGGTTGCCAACGCATGGAGTCATATCTCGCACGACTTGCCGATGGAATTTCAGACGATGGAAAAGACGCAGGGGAAGACTGCAGCCGTGAAAAAGCTCTGCGGATTCGTGGCAAAGTACCTGCTGGAGGCCTTCCTCTTCAACCGACTGACGGAATGGCTCTACGGTGGAACGCCGGCGCCGTTCGACGTAATCGGATATGTGACCGGCGCTATCGGCGCAGGCGAGGGACTGAGCACGAACAAGTACTTGCTGACGGCGCTGGACAACGCGCTGGAAGCGGCGACCGGAGAACGGGAACTCGGAACGGAAAAGCCGGAGCAGAAATTTGACACGGAAGCGGCGTGGGACCAACTGCGGTATACAGCATCCGGCGACCTTCCGTTTATCTCAAATGCGCTTTCCATGGCGGGAGCAAGCGACAGCAACATGCCGCTGCCGACAGTTCCGGTAAATACGCTTTCCGATGCAAAAACCGCTGTGTTCGGGAAAGATGCGGACACGCGCAAAGACGCGGCGCAGAAGCTGGCGGAGGACGCACCGAAGGAGCTGAAGACATGGCTGCCGATGGGCAACCAGATCTATAAGACCGGCAAGGGCGTCGAGACGCTTGTGCGCGGCGGTGCATATTCCGGGTATGGAGACTCCGAGCGGCTGAAGTATCCTGTGGACACGAGCGGGCCGAAGGGCCTGCTGAAAGGCGCGCAGATGGTGCTGTTTGGGCCGAATGCAACGCAGGACGCGAACGAGTTCTATGCATCCGGCGACAGAAGCCTGACCGTAAAGCAGACGCAGGCGTATCGGGACATCGTCGCCAGCGGGGCGGATAAAAAGACCGTGTACGAAACCATGCAGGCCGTGCGCAGTGTGGATGACGACGACCCGGAGGCGGCGGCAAAAGCGAAGCGCGACGCGATCCGCAACGCGGATCTGCCGGACAGATACAAACAGCAGATCTATTCGGCCATGATCGGCGACGGAAAGGACGTGAAGTTCAGCGCGCTGCGATCGGAAAAAATGTCGTGGGACAGCATCATGGATTGCTACGACGTTTACGATCGGATCAACCGGGATGACGAGAAAGCGTCCATAAAGGCGGTCGAGTTTGCAGCGGAGGTGGATCGCATGAACCTTTCCGACGCGCAGAAGGCGGCCGTGAAAAGCAATCTGGTGTTTTACTCCGGTGTGCAGGCAAAGGCTGAAACGTATGAGAAAATCACCGGAGCGGGCGTCAGCACGAGCGAGGCGGAAACACTCGCGCGCACGATTGGAGCACTGACCCCGGAGGAAGGCGCGGACAGCGTGACCGCTATGCAGAAATACAAGGCGATCGTCGACAGCGGCGTTTCCGATGCGACGGCGGCGGCGGCTATGCAGGCAATCATGCCGGATTCCATCGCCGTGAAATTCTCGGCAGCGCGCCAGTGGAACGTGCCGGCAGAGAAATACGTCGAAGTGTATGAGGCGACGGAGGGAATCAAAGAAAAGTACGGCAAGACATCTCTGAACGCAGGCATGGCAAAAGCGGCGATCGACTCCGTGAGCGGCTTGACGCAGGAACAGCGCGCGGCACTGTGGCAGATCCAGAACAAGAGCTGGAAGCCGTATAAAAACCCGTACTCCACTTCGGTGGGAAGCAGTGTGCGGGCAAGGCTGGAGAGCGGGACGGTGACAAACAGCCTCCCGACGGGCACAAGCAGGACGGCCGGGGCGCTCTGGCTGCCGAGGTGATGGCGGTTGACAAAAGCAGAGGATGAACTTATAATAAAGCCAGCCTCGCGGAAGGGAGGGCGGTAAACTCTCCTTATATGCTGAACACAGCATCTACACACCGCGACGGCTATATGCTGAAATATCGACGTCTTTAAAGGCTTCAAATCCCTCCTTCTCCGCCAAAGACAAGACGCCGATTTCGGCGTCTTGTTTCTCTATCTGCATATCCGGAGAGTTACCGAAGCGGTCATAACGGGGCGGTCTTGAAAACCGTTAGGCGGCAACGCCACAGGGGTTCGAATCCCTTACTCTCCGCCACAAAAGGTAGGTAATTTTGATAAAAATTGCCTACCTTTTCTTTTTGCCCGAAAGCCCTTGATTTCAGGGCTTTTTCGGTATCCGGCAACAAAAAAGCAGCCGCTACGGAGCTATTTCCGCAGCGGCATTTTTACTTTTCGGCTGTCCCCGGCACCCCTCTCCCGGACAAATCGTTCTCACAGAGGGGTATTGTTCAATTTGAGGGGTATCGTTCTCACAGAGGGTAATCGTTCAATTTGAGTCCGTGTCCAGCGTCACGGGTATGTAAACCATCTTCAGCGGGATCATTTTTCTGTATTTCTCACTAAGCTGGCCATAATACTTCAAAACGAGTTCAACCAGTTCTGTACCATTGATTCCCCGAATAATCGGCGTGCTTTCAAGATACTTCTTCGCGTTTTTCGTGTAGTTGGACAGAGTGACAAACAACCCATAATCGCCCTCACGCATTGCGCCTTTGAGAGATTGAATGGTCGTTTCCTTTATATCCCCATCCTGACTCTTAACTTGGACAAGGATTCGAGGCGGGAGCTCATCCTTATAGGCGGTGATGTCAATTCCGCTGTCGCCACCGTGCGGGGAGACTGTTGTACGGTACCCAATGGCCTGCAGCAGGTCCGCGACAAACTCTTCAAGATCATACCCTTTTAGCTGGCGGCTGATTTCCTTGAGAATGAAATCCTTTGTGTTCTCGATTATTTCTTCTGCGGTAGCACCAACGCTCTCATCTTCCTCTGGAAGGCTCTTTTTAAATCCCTTGTCGAGTGCAGAAAGAAACTCATCCGCGTAGTTTTTCACGGTGAAAAGTGACATGAATGATCCGATCTCATAAAGAGCCCCCTGAGAAAACGACATGCGCGGCAGGTGTTTTATCCACTTAACACTACGTTGCTGTTTGTACTCTATTGCATCTGGTGAATACTGGTACTCGCTTTCCACGACACCTATGTTCACCATTCTGTCAGTCTTTGACGGGAATACAACGTAATCACCAATTTGCATCTCATGCACAAAGCGGAAAAGCATACCTGAACTGGTCGCAACGCTGCCCTTTTTTGCATCAGGGAACACAGCAAGGTACTTGTCTCTAAACGATTCACGGTCTGGAGCGAGAACAGATAAATCTCCCATCTCTTTCCATCCGATTGCAATCACATTGCCTTGTAGGAAAAGACTATCATCCTGTGTGTGAATTCCCCATACTTTCTTTTCGTCGGCCATATTGCTTTCACCCACTTATTGTTTTCTGTGGTCATTATACTGCGAGAACCTGATAAATTCAACATTGCCCCCTGCGAAGTGGGCCTTTAAATGTAGATTTTTCGTGGTCAAAGAAGCATAATATGACTATCTACATTTGAGAGTGGTGAAAGAATGCTACGTTTTAGAAATCCCGGAACGCAATACTCTACTCAGGTGCAGGTCATCAAGCAGCTTTATGCCGCGCTGGGCCACCAAGAGAGCTTTTCATTGAACGATATGGCAGTTGTTATAGCTCAGGGGCGGCTGATGACTGCTTATGGCTATGCTGGCGATGACGCCATCCGTCTTAGCATGACAGATCAGGAAAGCATGAATTCTGCATTAATGAATGCAAAAATGTATGCAGAGGTATTCCGTATGCTCATGAGGAAAATCGATGCGCTCTCCGACCGTATCCGTGCGCTGGAGGAAAAGGCAAATCAGTAATCGTTCACTTTGAACCCCCCTGTGGCAAGTGCCCCCCCTCGGACCCGGTTGACCCCCCTGAAGGGCAGGTGCCCCCCCTCCGGGAAATTCTATCAAAACGCGATACCTTTTCCATAAGTCCACCGTAATTTTGATAGAATTACGGTGGACTTTTTCTATGCCCAAAAACCGCTTGAAATAGGGCATTTCGGCTGTTTTCGTATACTGCGCGGTAACGGAGGGTTTTTCAACAGCATAATGATTCATAGATTTTTTGAAAGCCTCCCTGCTATTCGACGCGGAGCATCCGATAGCCGATTCCGATGTGCGTTTGTATGTATTGCGGCCCGTCTTTTCCGCGTTCCAGCTTTTTGCGCAGGGTCGCCATGAACACCCGCAGAGAAGCAATATCGTTTTCCCAACTGCTGCCCCAAATCTGCTGTGTGATGTAGGTGTGGGTCAGAACCTTGCCCACATTTTTTGAGAGCAGACACAACAGCTTGTATTCGATGGGCGTCAAGTGCAGTTCTGCACCGTCAAGATATGCGCAGCCTGCCGCATAGTCGATTTTCAGCGCACCGTTCGTAAAAATCGGGGATTCCTGCGCTGCGTCTGTTTTCATCAGCGACAGTCTCCGCTGCGTCACTCGCAGCCGCGCCAGCAGTTCATCCACGGAAAAGGGCTTGGTGAGATAATCGTCCGCCCCGGCATCCAGCGCCACGATTTTATCAGAATCCTCTGTTCTGGCGCTGATCACAATGATCGGCATATTTGACCACGAACGGATTTTTCGGATGATCTCCACGCCGTCCATATCTGGCAGTCCCAAATCAAGCAGCACAATGTCCGGGTTGTGAGACAGCGCTTCCATCACGGCGCTTGCGCCGTTTTGCGCAGAAAGATACCTGTATTCATGGGTTTTCAGCGTTGTTGTGATCAGATTGCGCACCGGCGTATCATCTTCTACAACGAGGACGAGCGGCTTATTCATTTAAGTTCACCTCACTGAGCGGTACTGTAAAGGAAAAGATGCAGCCATGCGGCGAATTATCTTTCAATGTCATTTCACCATTATGGGCATGAATGATGGCTTGGCAGAGCGTAAGCCCAAGACCAAGACTTCGGCGGCTGTCGCCAATCGGATTGCCCCCGATAAAGAACATTTCAAACACATGTTCCTTCAGTTCATCTGGAATACCGGGACCGTTATCGCTGACGCATATTTCGGCCATATTTTCTCGCGGGATTGCCGCGATCCGGATGCTCGAGCCAGCCGGAGTATATTTGACTGCGTTGTTCACCAAGTTGATAAGCACCTGCATGATGAGTCCCGCATCCACCCGAACCAGCAACGGTACATCTCCGCAATCCACTGCGATGTGATGTTGTGCGGACCTTCGGTCAATATGTCGGAGCGATTCCGATACGATGTCGTCCACAACCTGATCAGAAAGGTGCAGTTTTACGCTGCCGTCCGCAATTTTTGTAATGGAAAGCAAGTTCTCAACCAGTCCCGTCAGCCATTGCGCATCGTCATAAATGTCCGTAAAAATCTGTTTCCGCGTTTGTTCATCCAGCACGTTATAGCTGTGCAGCAGCGTATCCGCGTTGCCGGAAATGGAGGTCAGCGGGGTCCTAAGGTCATGGGAAATTGAACGCAGAAGGTTTGCACGAAGCTGTTCGTTCTTTGCAAGGACGGCGGCTTTTTCCTTTTCTTCGGCGTTGCGTAGGCTTTCCAGCGCCAGAGCGCACTCGCCGAGAATGGAAAACAGCACGCTGGATGTAAATGCGTCAGGCTGCGTTTGCTTCTCCATCGGAATCCCGACAACGCCGAAAACCTGCTGCCCGGCACGAATGGCAAGATACAGCCGTTTTGCCTTTGGAAAGTTTTGCGTCGTTGCGCCAGCACGCTTTCGGTTTTGCCAGACCCATTGAATCACGTTCTGTTCCTGATCAGTATCCGGGATGCAATATGGACTGCTTCCGTCAGCCGGGTAAATGATCCCTTGGGACAGTACGCCACTCTGCACCGGATAAATCAGGATGTCCCGCTGCATGAGCTTCTGTATCTGCGTCGCGGTCATCTGATAGACCTCATCCGGTGTTTCCGCCTTTTGAAGCTGCCTGTTCATATCAAAAAGGAGTTTTGTCCGATAGGCATCCCGCGCGGATAGCTGCGCATGGGCTTTGAGCTTTGCGGCAAGCGTACCGGTCAAAAGCGCCGCTGCAAACATGACGGCAAAGGTTATTGGGTATTTGCTGCCATAGGCTGCCAAAGACAGCCGGGGTTCCGTCAGAAAATAATTGAACAGGATGACACTCAAAAAAGCGGACAGCACACCGCAGGTATATCCGCTGGTAAAAGCGGAAGTCAGAAGCACCCCCAGCAGGTAAACCATGATGATATTGGCATTTGCAAAGCCGAGCCGCAGAAAGGCCCATCCGATGACCGTCGCAGCTGCCAGAATCCCGATGGTCAGGAGCAGTTCCCATGCGGTCGGAAACGCCGGACGGATGGGAAGCAGCCGTTTCCTGCGGTAGCTCTTATAGGCTTCCACATCCGGAATGATATGAATGTCCACCTCTGGTGCAAGCGTAATGAGCCGTTCTGTCGGCGTCGGTTCACTCCAAAAATGCCGCCGCTGTACGCCACTTCGCCCAATCACAATTTTGGTCACATCAGAGAGACGCACATATTCCGCGATCTGTGTTGCCACATCTTCACCATGCGTTGTGACGATCTCTGCGCCAAGCTGCTGAGCCAGACGCATATTCACCTGCAAGCGAACGGTATCTTCCGCATTCATATCAGCGTCTCCGGGTGTCTGCACGTAAAGCGCGGTAAGGCTGCCGCTAAACGCCTGTGCCATTTTCCCTGCCATTCGTACAATGCGTTCATTGGATGGAGACGAGG
>OGZG01000829.1_pt1 | contig 24391 bp, 22 predicted proteins | sample 1576781 | NCBI WGS metagenome assembly OGZG01 (sample SAMEA3541502, study PRJEB24748) | human gut metagenome | biome: human gut; feature: human-associated habitat; material: faeces | place: China | collected 2012 | reverse complement strand
CTGCGAGGAGTTCGGCGTTTCTGCTGTTGCTGCTGCTGCTCCCGCTGCTGCTGGCGCTGCTGCTGCCGCTGAGGAAGAGAAGACCGAGTTCGACGTCATCCTGGCTGAGGCTGGCGCTACCAAGATGCAGGTCATCAAGGTCGTTAAGGAGATCACCGGTCTGGGCCTGAAGGAGGCTAAGGCTATCGTTGATGGCGCTCCCAAGGCTGTCAAGGAGAAGGTCTCCCAGGCTGAGGCTGACGACATCAAGAAGAAGCTGGAAGAGGCTGGCGCTAAGGTTGAGGTTAAGTAATTTAACCCCTTCTCTTACCGTTCTTTCTTGAACATCAAGAGGTCTGTACCGCGAGGTGCAGACCTCTTTTTTATGCCCCGGAACTGTGCTATACTGGTTGCAACAGGAGGAACGGCAGGGCTGCAACACCTCTGCCGCACAAGAGAGTTATGGAATACCGCAACTGGAACAACAAACCGCTCCGCACTTCCCTGCTGGGCTACGGATGCATGCGCTTTCCCACCCGGGCAGACGGCGGCATCGACGAGCCCCGGGCCGAAGCCCTGCTCAACACCGCAAAGGCCGCCGGTGTGAATTACTTTGACACGGCCTACCCCTACCACAACGGCCAGAGCGAACCTTTTGTGGGCCGGGTCATTGCCAAATGGGAGCGCAGCAGCTTCTACCTGGCCACCAAGATGCCGCTGTGGACCTGCAAGAGCCTTGCCGATGCCCAGCGCATCTTTGAAGAGCAGCTCCAGCGGCTGGGGGTGGAGTACATCGACTTTTACCTGCTGCACTCGCTGCACAAAGCCCGGTACGAGCAGGCCAAGGAACTGGGCATCGTAGACTGGCTGTGGCAGCAAAAGGCCGCCGGACGCATCCGGAATTTCGGCTTTTCCTGCCACGACAACGCCGCCGGTTTTGAGGCCATCCTGCGGGATCAGCCCTGGGATTTCTGCCAGCTGCAGTACAACTATCTGGACCGGGACGACCGCGCCGAAGAGATCAGTGGTGACCGGGGCTACCAGCTCACCGCGGAATGCGGCGTGCCGTTGATCATCATGGAGCCCATCAAGGGCGGCACGCTGGCCGCTCTGCCCGCAGACGCCGCCGCGCCGCTGCGTGCCCTGCACTCGGACGCCAGCGATGCTTCCTGGGCGCTGCGCTGGGTGGCCGGACACCCCAACGTGCATGTGGTGCTCTCCGGCATGAGTGCCGAGGAGCAGCTGGCAGACAATCTGACCACCTTTGACCACTTTGTCCCTCTCTCCCCTGCTGAGGATGCAGCTGTGGAACAGGCGGCTGCCGTGCTGCACAGCCGCATCAAGATCGGCTGCACCGGGTGCCGCTACTGCATGCCCTGCCCCATGGGGGTGGACATCCCGGACAATTTCAGCATCTGGAACAAGCTGGGGATGTTCCAGCAGCCGGAAGCAGTCAAAAAGCAGTGGACCGAGCGCTTCCCGGACAGTGAGAAGGCCCTGCACTGTGTGCGCTGCGGCAAATGCGAGACCGTGTGCCCCCAGAAGCTGCCCATCCGTGCATCGCTGGCCCGCCTGCAGGAGGAACTGGACGCACTGTAACGCAAAAAAGATCCCGCGCCGGATGACGCGGGATCTTTTTGCATTCAAATGTTTACCACAGACGGATGACCTTGATGACGCCCTCTGCCTTGTCGCGGGCCAGCTCCAGATGGTGCTGCAGGGAGTCTGCCGCGCGGTCCCAGTCGCCAGCCAGAGCCGCATCCAGAATTTCCAGATGCTCCTCACAGGTCTGCTCCTGATTGATCATGCTCACCTTGCCGGTCATGATGCGGAAGCGGGTGTTCAGGCCGGTAATGCGGTCGTAGGCGCTGCGCAGATACTTGTTGGGCAGGGTGCTCATGAGCAGCTCATGGAACCCGTCGTCCGACTCACAGAAGTCGGAGATGCGCTCCGGGTGATGCATGAGCTCGGTGTAGTTTTCCAGCGCTTCCCGCGGGATGCGGTCGCCATAAGTACGCAGGGCATAAGGCTCCACCAGCAGACGCATCTCAAACATGCTGTGCACATCTTCTTCGGTGATGCCGGAAACCATCAGGCCCTTTTTGGGCAGGATGGTGATCAGGCCCTCCTGCTCCAGACGGCCCAGTGCATCCCGCATGGGGGTGCGGCTGATGTTGCCCATTTCCGCGCAGAGTTTCTGCTCATTCAGAAACTCGTTGGGCCGGTACTCACAGTTCAGGATCTTGGTTTTCAGGTATTGATAAGCCTGCAGCTTCAGGCTCGGCTTGGACTGGGTTTCCATTTCTTTCATAGGCGGTCGTACTCCTAAAATTCTCCATACAAATGCGGCAGCCTGTTCGCGGCCTGCCGCCCGGCTTCTTCCTCGGGCATCGTCTTGTATCCCGTCTGCCATCCAACATTTCTCACTAATATATTATTTCACACAAGTGTATTTTTTACAAGAGTTTTGAGAAAACTTTGGTGTGTTTTCCGTTTTGACCAAAGATTTTGCGTCATTTTCGCCAATTGTGACAAGAAATTTTGTGCTTGTCACCAAATTCGGGCTGGCTGGGCCTTCCTTTTTGCATCCCACACAAAAATATGCTACAATAGGTCAAAACAGTTCTCATTCAGAAAGGAAGCGTCTTTTTCCATGGCACGGAGCGACGGCTACAATACCAAGACCCGCCAGCTGATTTTGGATTATCTCATCAACAACCGGCAGCACGCAGTCAGTGCCTCCAACATTCTGGAGCATCTGGAGGAGCAGGGTGCCAGCCCCAACCCCACCACCGTGTACCGCTACCTCGACAAGCTGGCCGGGGAGCAGCGCATCATGAAATATGTGGCCGACAAGGGCGAGAAGGCCGTGTTCCAGTATGTGGACGAAGGCCGCCACTGCCGGGAACACCTGCACCTGAAGTGCGTGCAGTGCGGCCGCATCTACCATCTGGACTGCCACTTCATGGACGAAGTGCGGGCCCATCTGATGGCCGAACACGGCTTTACCCTGCAGTGCGAGGGCAGCGTTTTGTACGGATTGTGCCGCCACTGCGCACAAAATGCCCCACAGCCGGAGCAAACCGCACAAAAATGTTCCTGCTGTGTTGACACGGGCAAAAAGCCGTGATACAATGCAGGCAGAAAAAGCGTTGAACGGGAAAAGTAAGGTTTCAAGGTTCTTTTGCAGAGAGCGCAGGCCGGTGGAAGCTGCGCAGAGAACGAAGCCCGAATGAACACCCGTGCAGCAGATGGCGCTCGCGCCGCTGCTCGAGCGGCATCCGTTTGATCTCTCGGGCGGGGAGCAGCAGCGTGCCGCGCTGGCGAAGGTGCTGCTCATGCAGCCGCGCGTGCTGCTGCTCGATGAGCCGACCAAGGGCATGGACGGCGCGTTCAAGGCGGAGTTCGGCGCGCTGCTGCGCAAGCTCTGTGCGCAGGGAACGGCTGTGTGCATCGTGAGCCACGATGTGGAGTTTTGCGCGCAGTATGCCGACCGCTGCGGTCTGCTCTTTCGCGGCGAGGTCGTGACGGAAAACGACCCGCGCGCGTTTTTCTCCGGCAATTATTTTTACACCACGGCGGCGGCACGCATCGCGCGCACCGCTGCGCCCGGCGCGGTACTGTGCGAGGAGGTCGTGCAATGTCTCACCGATTGACGCGGCGCACCTGGGCCGCGCTCGGCATCCTGCTTCTGGCGATCCCGGCGCTGATGGCGGTGTTCGTGTGCGTGTGGGACGAGCGCAAATACTACCTCACGTCGCTGCTGCTCGTGGGACTGATGTTCGTGCCGTTCGTGCTGCGCTTTGAAGGCCGCAGACCGCAGGCGCGCGAGCTCGTGCTGCTCTCGACGATGACGGCACTGGCCGTGGCCGGGCGCGCGGCGTTTTACTGGCTGCCGCAGTGTAAGCCCGTGTGCGCGATCGTGATCCTCACGGCCGTGGCCTTCACGCCGGAGGCGGGCTTCGTCACTGGCGCGGCGGCGGGACTGATCTCGAACTTCTTCTTCGGTCAGGGACCGTGGACACCGTGGCAGATGCTCGGCTTCGGGCTCGTGGGCTTTGTCGGCGGCGTGCTGTTTTCGGGGCGCAGGGTGCGCCTTGTGCCGCTGCTGATCTACGGCTTTTTGTCGGTGTTCGTGCTCTACGGCGTGCTGCTCGACACGGCGAGCATGCTCATGTATAATGCCGCGCCCTCGTGGCAGCTCTGGCTTGCGACGTGCACATCCGGGGTCGTTTTTAACCTCATTCATGCGTGCAGCACGGCGGTGTTTTTGCTCGTGCTGTACAAGCCGCTCCTGAGCAAGCTTGCGCGTGTGAAAGAAAAGTACGGGCTTCTGGAATGAAAAAAGTCTCCGCATCCAACCGGATGCGGAGACTTTTTTATCTGTACTTCATGCCTGCTGCCAGAGCAGGCGGTGATCATCAAAGGCGACCTGCAGCCGGCCGGTGTCCTTCCCCCACGCGAGGTAGGAGCGCACCGTACTGCCGACGAGCGCGTACTGCTCAAAATCCATCACGAGGTCAAAGCGCCGGAACAGCTGCTGCAGCACGGACTCGAACGTCTGCGGAGTGCGGCAGAGCTCGGTGATGATGTCCGCGATCTCGAGCACCTTGTCGATGTTGTACTGCGCGAGCGGCGCAATGTCCTCCGTCACGGCGGCGTGCGCCGGCACGAATGCACGCGCGCGGAGCGTTTTGACCGTCTCGAGCGTGTTCAGGTACGCTGCAACGTCGTAAAGAAAGCCAATCTGATACTTTTCAAGCGTCTCGCGGCTCGACAGGCAGTCGGCCAGATACACCACGTCGTCCGGCGTGCGAAAGCCCACCATGTCGAAAAAATGCCCCGGCAGCGGCAGCAGCTCGAACCCCTCCGGCAGGCACGCCGCGGTCAGCTCCTGCGCGTCGCTCGGCTTCGCCATGAGAAACTTATGCCGCAGGTCCTTCGGCGGATAGCCACCGTAGAGAAACGCGGGCTCGAGCAGCGGGTGGCGCGTGAGATCGCACTCGATGCCGGGGGCATAGACCCTGCAGCCGGTCTGGTTTTGCAGGTACTGGTTGCCGCCGATGTGGTCGGCGTTGGAGTGCGTGTTGTAGATGGCGGTCAGGCGCCAGCCGTTGGCGTCGAGGATCTGGCGCACCTTGCGTCCGGCCTCCTTGTCGTTGCCGCTGTCGATGAGGCAGACGTCGGTGTCGTTCAGGCGCACGAGACCGATCTTGGCGGGGCTCTGGATATAGTAGCTGTTTTCGGAAACCTGCGTCAGTTCGTACATCGGGGTGTCCTCCTTTTTCAGATGTTTTGCCGGCGGATGAGCGGCTCGACCTGCGCGGCGAGCTGCGCGAGCGCGCCCGGCTCAAACGGGGAGCGGAAGCCGGCCTCGGTCAGTAGCTCCGTCCAGAGCTTTTCGCCGCCCTGCTCCGACAGGTGCAGGTAGCGGGCGAAGGCATCGGCGTAGTCGGCCTGTGACGCGAGCAGGAACTGAAACGCTGCCGTCTGCGCAAGACAGTAGTCAATGTAGTAAAACGGCGTCTCATAGATGTGCATCTGGTATTGCCAGCGCGTGCCGCGTTCGAGATACGGGATGCCGCGCTGGTCGATGTACGGACGGTACTTCGCCTCCAGCTCCAGCCAGACGGCGTTGCGCCCGGCGGGGGTGAGATCGGGCTCGGCATAGATGCGGTGCTGGAATTCGTCCACCATCGTGCCGTAGGGCAGAAAGCTCAGCGCGTCGAGCGCGTGCTGGAAGCGGTAGCGCTGCGCGTCGCCCGCCTTCGGGAAAAAGCCGTCGAGATACGGCCAGGCGAAAAACTCCATGCTCATCGAGTGCGTTTCGGCGGTCTCCATGCCGCCGCAGCCGAGCTCGAGCGCGAAGCGGTTGTTCGCGATCAGGTAGGCGTTGAGCGCGTGACCGGCCTCGTGCGTCACGACGTCCACGTCGCCGGAGGTGCCGTTGAAGTTTGCGAGGATGAACGGCTGATGGTACTTGACAAACTCCGTGCAGTAGCCGCCGCCCCACTTGTTCGGGCGCGCATCGACGTCGAAGGCCTCGTTTTGGCACATCATGCGGAAAAACGTGCCCGGCACGTCGCCCATGCCGTCGTACATCTTCTGCGCCGCGGCGAAGAGCGCCTCCTTGCCGCAGGGTGTCGGGTCGCCGCCGGGGGTGAAAAATTCGTTGTCGTAGAGGTGGAACGTGTCGATGCCGAGACGTTTCGCGTTTTCCAGCCGCAGCCGCGACACGACCGGCACGATGTCGTGCATGATGTTTTCGCGGAACGTCTGCACGGCCTGCACATCGTAGCACATACGCTCCATGCGGCAGTAGCCGAGCTCGATGAAGTTTTCATACCCCATTTTCTTAGCCATCCGGTCGCGCACGTGCACGAGGCGGTCAAAGATGCCGTCGAGCTGCTCACTGTGTGCTTCCAGCGTCGTGCCGAGCGCTTCATAGCAAGCTCTGCGTGTGGCGCGGTCGGCGCTGCGGGCGTATTTCATCAGCATCGGGCGCGGCAGCTGTTCGCCCCGGAAGGGGAAGAGCATACCCGCCATGAGCTGGGCATATTCGCTCACGAGCTTGTTCTCCTCGACCATGTCGTCCACGATCTCCGGCGACATGCTCCGCCGCTGCAGCTCCATGCTGCGCAGCAGGATCGGCGAGAGCGCCTGCTCGAGCTCTGCCCGAAACGGGCTGTCGAGCACGGCAGAGGCATACTGCAGATCCAGGTTTTCGATCTCCGGACCGATCTCGTCATAGTAGTCCTTCTCGGCCAGATAAAACGGGTCGACGGTGTTGATCGTGTAGCGCATATACGACAGCGACTGCGCCGTGTCGTATTCCGTCTTGAGCGAGAGATATTCCGCGCGCGCTTCGAGGATCTCCTCGACGCTCTGCGCAGCGCGCACGCGCTCGATCACACGGCTGAGTCCTGCGGTCATTTCCTCGCGCGTTACGCGCCGGTAGGGGAGTCGGGATACTTTCATGCTTGCTCCTTTCCAAGGTCTGCGGCGAAAAACTGCTTTTTGCTATGCAAAAATAAGAAATGTGTCATTTCCTCGCCCCTGCGGGACAACCGGAAACGATGCACAAAAACTTCATGCACCGGCATTTGCGGCGTTTCCCAGTGCAGCACGCATGCATGGAGTTTTATGCCATCATATAACCGCGCTGCCGATTCGTCAAGAACTGTTTGCGCCTGCACCGCAGCGCAGCAGTACAAACGCCCCGGATGCCGATGCATCCGGGGCGCCGCGTGATTTATTCGGTTTCGTTTTTCGCCTGATAGGCGCGCACGTAGTTCACGAGTGTGTCGACGGTTTTCTCAATGCCGAGCTTGCCGCTGTTGACGACGAGGTCGTAGCCGCGCGCATCGCCCCACTTCGTGTCGCAGTAGTAGTTGTGGTAGGCCTTGCGGTCGCGGTCGACGCGGCGCATCTCCTGCGCCGCCTGATCGGCCGTGAGGGATTTTTCCTCCATGAGCCGCCGGCGCTTCACGTCGGGCTTTCCGGCGATGAACAGGTGCACGGCGTTCGGGTTGGCGCGCAGCACATAATCCGAGCACCGGCCGAGCACGACGAACGACTCGCCGCTGTCGGCAAGCTCCTGAATGTGCTCGAACGTCTCGCGTGCGAGTGCATCCTCCGGCGCGTTGAAGTTCTCGCCGATGCGGCGCGACCACAGCAGGTGCACCGGCTTCTCGTCATAGCGCGCGGCGTCCTCAGCATTGAAGACACTGGCCAGCAGCAGCTCCTTATCATAAAACGCGATGCCGAGCTGCTTCGCGATCTGTTCGGCGATGTACTTGCCGCCGCTGCCGTGTTCACGGCCGACGGTCACGATGATTTGCTTCATGATGCGTTACCGCCTTTCTCAAAGTAGGGTCACAGGTATCTCAGAAACAGGCATCCCAGCGAGACCGCAATGACCAGTACGGTGGCCGGAACGCAGTATTTGCAGTATTTGCCCCAGCTGATGGGGTGGCCGCTCTTGGCCGACACGGATGTGGCCACGACGTTGGCCGACGCGCCGATGGGCGTGGCGTTGCCGCCGAGGTCGGTGCCGAGCGAGAGCGCCCAGGCGATCACGCGCAGATCCATGCCCTGCGTCGCCGCGATGGACTGGATAACCGGTACCATGGTGGCCGCGAACGGGATGTTGTCGATCAGCGCACTGCACACGGCCGAGAGCAGCAGGATGATGACGATGACGGCCTTGATGCTGCCGCCGCTGATGCTCGAGATGAACTGCGCGATGAGCTTGAGCACGCCGGTCTGCTCCAGTCCTGCGACGGAGATGAACAGGCCGATGAAAAACAGCAGCGTCTTGTAGTCCACGCCGCGCAGCACGTCCTTCACGCCGGCGCTGCCGTTGGTGCACACGGTCACGAGCAGCGTCAGCGCTGCGACGATCACGCCGATGCACGCGACGGTCAGCCTGGTCTGCGCGTGTGTCACAAGCAGCGCGACCGCGATGAGAAACACGATCACATCCGCGATGAACGCCTTGCGGTCGGCGATGGCGGTCGCCGGGGCGGGACAGACGGCGTCTGCCGGACGGGCAGCCTCACTCGCCTTGAGCGGCTTGCGGAAGCAAAGCCAGAAAAACAGCAGCACGAACACAAAGCAGATGCCGACGATCATGCCGGTGTTCTGGATGAAGTCGGTGAACGTATAGCCGAGCGCCGTGCCGATGATGATGTTGGGGGGATCGCCGCACATGGTGGCAGCGCCGCCGAGGTTCGCGCAAAAGACCTCCGACAGGATCATCGGGACGGGGTCAAAGCACAGGATCTGCGCCAGCTCCAGCGTGACGGTCGCCAGAAACAGCACGACCGTGATGCTGTCGATGAACATGGCCAGAAACGCGGCCATGGCCATGAAGCACACCAGCAGCGGCACGACATGATAGTGCGTGGCTTTGGCCAGCGACAGGCACAGCCAGCGGAAGAACCCGGATTTGCCGAGCCCTTCGACCATGATCATCATGCCGGTGATGAAGAAAATGGTCGACCAGTTGACGCCGGAGCTCGCACTCTCCGATGCGCCGTACCAGAAGTCGGTGCGGAAGATCGCACCGAGATTCAGCGCATTTTTGATCGCGTCCCAGCTGTGCATGCAGATGCCGAACACGACCACGAGCACAAGTGCCGCACTGCCGAGCGTGACATACTGGCGCTCGAATTTGTCCATGATGATGAGCGCAAACATGCCGACGAAGATGACGGCGGCGAGGATTTGAGCAGTCATAGGAAAAGACCTTCTTTCTTGCTTCCTGAATGTTGCGGGGAGCGCGGACGCAGGGCAGCGAAGAAAGAAACGATTGCTTTGCGGCGGTGTTTCCCCTGATCAGGAGAGGAATTTTAGCGCGCGCGGCAGCAAAAGTCAAGAGATATTTTGAATATCTGAACGCATTCTTATCAGACTTTTCAATGCTCAATATTACAGGCATTTATAGGCGATGATCGTCGCGCCGCCCTTGCCTTCGTAGCGCTTGATCTGGTACTTGTTCGGGAAGGCTGCCAGCAGCTCCGGCAGCTTGCTGTAGCCGTAGGCACGGACGTTGAAGTCGGGCTTGACGCGCTTGATGTACAGCCCCGAGGAGCTGACGTTGACAAAGCCGTCGGCGTCCTGATATTTCTCGGAGGCGATGTGCAGCAGGTTGTGGATCTCGCGGATGTCGGGCTTTTTCGGCTCCGGTTCGGGTTCGGGGGCCGGTGCCGGCTCCGGCTCGGCGGCCGGTGCGGGCTCGGCGGCGGGCTTTTTCGTGCTGCGGGCGGTCTTTTTCGCCTTGCGCGCTGCGGGCTTTTTGGCGGCGGGCTCGGCCGTGTGCTCGACGGCGGGCTTGTCGTCCGCCTTGGCGAGGTAGTCGATGAGGATGAAGTCATCGCACGCGTTCTTAAATGACTCCGGCGTTGTCGTCACGCCCGCGCCGATGATGTACAGCCCCGACTCGCGCAGCCGGATGGCCAGCGGCGTGAAGTCGCTGTCGCTCGACACGAGCACGAGCGCGTCATACATATTCGTGTGCAGCAGATCCATCGCCCCGATGACCATGGCGATGTCGGTCGTGTTCTTCCCGGTGACGTAGTCAAACTGCTGCTCGGCGCGGATGGCGAGGCGCTTGAGCTCCGGTTCCCAGTTTTTCAGCGAGTCCTTGCGCCAGTTGCCGTAGGCTTTTTTCACAACGATGCGGCCGTAGGTCGACACCTCGTGCAGCACGGCTTCAAGTTTGGTCAGCTGCGTGTTGTCGGCATCGATCAAGACGGCGATTTTCTGAAAGTTTTCCATATATGTTGCTCCTGAGCTGCCGTATGGCAGAGATTTTTTCTTCATTATAGCGTTTTTGCGCGCAAAATGCAACGAAAGCGGGGCGCAGCTCCCGCTTTCGTTGTCTGGTTTATGTGCCTGCGTCGGCGTCTGCCGGACACTGCCGTCCGTTGGGGTCAATATGCGTGTCGCCGGGCAGGAGCATCTGCGAGACCGGCAGGATCGTGTAACCGTCGGCGATGAGCGCCTCAATGATCCCGGCCAGCGCCTCCGGCGTGTGCTCGGCCGCGTTGTGAAACAGCACGATGCTGCCCGGCTGCACGCGTGTGAGCACGCGCGTGGTGATCTCGTCTCCGCTCAGCCCCTTCCAGTCGAGCGAATCCACGTCCCACTGGATGGCGTGCATCCCGAGGGCGTTGATCGCGGAGATCACGGTGTCGTTGTACTCTCCGTAGGGGCAGCGAAACAGCGTCGGGCGTGTGCCGGTGACGGCGGAGATCTTGTCGGCGCAGGTGTTGACCTCCGCCTCGATCTGCTCGGCGCTGAGCTGCGCCATGTGCGGGTGCGTGCTCGAGTGGTTCATGACCTCGTTGCCCGCGTCCGCGAGCGCCTTGACCGATTCCGGATATTTATCCACCCACTCACCGACGACGAAAAACGTCGCGTGCACGTTGTATTTGCCGAGAATGTCGATGAGCGTCTGCGTGTCCTCGTTGCCCCACGCCGCGTCGAACGTCAGGCTCACGACGCGATCGTCGCGCTGCACACTGTAGATAGGCAGCACGCGCTTTGCCGCGCTCACGCCCACGATCGCGGGACTGTTCACCGCCCAGAACATGAGCGCGATGGCCAGCACCATTGCGCACGCGCTCAGCAGTTTCCGGTGTCTTCTGATGGCTTGGCGTACCTTGTGCATTGCACCACCTCCGGCTTTCTGCCCTCATCCTATGCGCGGGGGAGCGCGGATATGCGCCGGCTTCGGTTTACATAATTCATATGCGCAGGCTGTGCTTGACGCGCGGCGGATTTTCCGCTATCATGAGCCGAACGATGAGGTGATGACGATGCAATTTCTCTGCGCGCCGATGGAGGGCGTGACCGGCGACCTGTTCCGGCAGGCGCAGCGGCAGACCTTTCCCGCGGCGGACAGCTACTATACGCCCTTTCTTTCGCCGACGGCGAACCGCACCTTTTCCCCGCGCGAGCTGCGCGAGATCACCCCGGCGCACAATGCGGGCATCCACGTCGTGCCGCAGCTCATGGGGCACTGCGCCGAGGATTTCCTCTGGATGGCGGGGCGGCTTGCGGACATGGGTTACGACGAGGTGAACTTCAACCTCGGCTGCCCGTCGAACACGGTCACGGCGAAGAAAAAAGGCGCGGGCCTGCTCACAGAGCCGGAGCTGCTGCGGCAGTTTTTTGATGCCGTATTTGCCGCCTGTCCGCTGCCGGTCTCGGTCAAGACCCGCCTCGGCAAAACGACGGCGGAAGGGTTTCCCGCGCTGCTGGAGCTCTACAACGATTACCCGATCCGCGAGCTGATCGTGCATCCGCGCGTACAGGCGGATCAGTATCACGGGCAGCCGGATCTGGAGGCGTTCGCCTATGCGCTCGCGCACAGCCGCGCGCCGGTGTGCTACAACGGCGATCTGTTCGACGCGCCGGCCGTGCACGCGTTTCAGGCACGGTTTCCGGCGGTGGAGCGCGTCATGCTCGGGCGCGGGCTGGCTGCCAATCCCGGCCTGATCGGTCAGCTGCGCACGGGCGAAGCGCCGACGGCGGCGCAGCTGCAGGTGTTTCACGACCGGCTCTACGCCGCCACACGCGCGCGCATTCCCGACCGGCGTGCGCTGCTGTTTCGCATGAAGGAGGCGTGGCGCTATCTCGGCTGCAGCTTTGCCGACGCTGAGCGTCCGCTGCGCCGCATCCGCAAGGCACAGGATATGACGGAGTATGACAGCGCGGTGCGCCAGCTCTTCGCGTCCTGCCCGGTGCGGGAGGATGCGGGCTACCGTGTCTGAAAATGTGTTTGTCCCCGGCAGCGCAGCTGCCGGGGACAAACTGTTTCCTTGGCTTTGTTTTATAGATACCGGCCGCTGTCGGCACGATCGCCGGGCTGCGGCTGCCAACCGTTGGGCGCGCGGTCTCCCATGCTGCGCGGCAGGCTGCGGTAGAACGCGGCGCGTGACACGGCCATGTACGGCGTGAGCCACAGCGCCCCGATCCCGGCGGTCAGCACCGTCAGCAGCGCCCAGCCGAAAAAGCTCAGATCGAGGCAGAACAGATCGCCCTTGCGCCCGTCCATGAGCGCCTTGGAGCGCTCGATGGCGTCCGACGGCGTGATGGTCGGGTTTTCGGCCATGATATACGTCGCCATCGAGTAGCGGTATGCGGCGACGATGCCGGGGATGACGAACAGCAGCGACCACGCGAACACCTTGAGCGTGATGAGCAGGTTGAGCACGAAGGCGCTGCCGAAGATGTCGAAGGCGGAAAAGAGATCCTCAAACTGCGTCTGCTCGCCGTCGACGAGCTTCAGGCAGAAGCGGTCGTGCCCGATCGAGATGCTGCCGCGGAGAACAAACTGTCCCATGGCGAGCACGCTGGCGACCGGCACAAGGACGTGCGTGAAGCGGCGCATGGCCTCGGGGTAGTACCGGCTGATGTCTGAGTTCTGGAACGACACGGTCAGCGACGACGTGCCGCCGCCGAGCACGGTCGCCAGCAGCGTCACACCGACGGCTAGCCACCAGAAGTTTTTCAGCGCGCGGCGCGCCATGCTGCGGTAATCGGATGCGCAATACATAGATAACCTCCTTTGTGTCACCAGGGGGTGCGTTCCTGCCCGTGCACGAGGTAGGCGTGCTCGGCCAGCTCCGCGAGCGGGCTGTCGCTGCGGGAGTCGGAGTAAAATTCTGCGATTTCTGTGCCGGGATAGGCTTCGCGCAGGCGGCGGACCTTTTCCGCGCCGTGGCAGTTTTCCCCGTCGGTCTTTCCGGTGTGCTTATCCACGCGCGAGGCCAGCAGCCGTACGCCCAGCTTCTGCGCCGGGATGCGCACAAGAAACTCCGGCGATGCGGAGATGATGATGTCGTCCGGGCGCTGCTGTGCGAGGTACCACGGGTTCACGCGGTCGAAATTTTTCGCCCAGAACGCCTCCAGCTCTGCGTCTACATCGGGCACGCGGCGCAGAAAGCCATACATCCGCTCCTTGAAGGCGGTCTTGCTCACCTTGCCGAGCAGGTAGACCGGCAGCAGGACGAGCGCGCCCAGCAGCGGCCAGATTACGCCGGGGTGTCGCCGCAGGCACCAGCGCACGAATGCCACCGTGCTGTCCACAGGGAAGATGGTCTTGTCCCAGTCGTATACGTTGACTTTTTCCATAGGGCTCCTCTCAGTACAGGGTGCCGGCCAGCTGCATGTACGCGGCGGCAAAGGCCTCCCGGATGAAGTAATTGATGCGCATGGACGGCAGAGTGGTCTCGGCGGCGATGCCGACGGGCTCTGCCCCCAGTGCCCGCGCCATGCGCTTGGCGCGGCAGAGGTGGTATTCGCTCGTTACGATGCCGACACCGTCCGCCGGGTCGTACCCCCGCGCGCGGAGGATGGCGAACGAATTTTCCAGATTCTCGCGTGTGGTGCGCGACCGATCCTCCTGCACGATGCGCGCGCTGTCGATGCCGTGCGCCGTCAGATAGTCGGCCATGGCCTCGGCCTCCGTGATGTCCTCACCCTCGCCCTGACCGCCGGAGACGACGGCCAGCGCGTCCGGGTTCGCGCCCAGATAGTCCAGCGCAGCGTCGAGCCGGTTGCACATTGACAGCGACGGTGTGCTGCCGTTGACGCCCGCGCCGAGCACGATGATCGCGTCCGGGTGCGCGCCCGTGTCCGTGCGCGCGTCGCGCACGACGGGGATCTCAAAGACCGCGAACACGATCAGCCCCGCGCACACGAGCACGCTCAGCACAGTGCGCCCCACGCGGTGCAGCCGCGCCCACAGAAGCACCAGCACGGCGATGCCCCAGAGCGTGTAGCCCAGAAAGTCGTGCCCCGGCATCGCAAAGCGCAGCACGCAGCCCGCGATGACGAGCACGATGGCGAGGATCCAGGATGCTTTGTGTTTCATTCGCACAGCGCCTCCCACGCCTCGTAGAGCGCCTCGAGCTGCGCATTGAGCGCCTGCTTCTGCGCGTCGAGCTCCATGAGCTTCTGATAGTCCGTTGCATTGGCCTCGCTCTCGGCGTCGAGCGCCGCGAGCTGCCCCTCCAGCTTTTCGATCTCGCGCTCCGTGCGCTCGCGTTGGCGCGCGGTGTTCGGGGCGCGTTTCGGCTTCGGCTTCGGCTCCTTTTTGCGCTCGACGGCCTTGGCCGTCTGCTGCAGAGCGGTCTGGCGCGCGCGGTATTCACGGAATTGCTCATAGGTCCCGCGGTAGTCCGTGATCGTGCCGTTTTCGAGCAGCCAGATGCGGGTGGCGAATTTCTCGATGAAGTACCGGTCGTGCGACACGAACAGCAGCGCCTGTGTGTAGTCGCTCAGCGCGTCCTCGATCCACTCGCGGCTGGCGATGTCGAGGTGGTTGGTCGGCTCATCGAGGATGAGGAAGTTGATCTCCCGGCGCATGAGCATACACAGCCGCAGCCGCGAGAGCTCGCCGCCCGAGAGCGCTGACACGGGCTTGAGCACGTCCTCACCGCAAAAGCCGTAGGCGGCGAGCTGATCACGCGCCTCCTGCGGCGTGCACTTGCACTCGTAGAGCATCGTGTCGAGCATGGAGCGCTCCGGCACGGCAAAGCGCACGATCTGCGGCAGATATGCCGTGCGCACGGACGGCCCGCGCTGCACCCAGCCGGTGTCCGGCGTCTCCTCGTTCATGACGAGGCGCAAAAACGTTGTCTTGCCGGCGCCGTTGTCGCCGATGAGGGCGATGTGCTCGCCGCCGGTCACGGTCAGGTCGAGATCATGAAAGAGCGTGCGCGCGCCGTAGCGCTTGCCGAGTCCCGCCATGGTCAGCACGTCGTCGCCGCGAAATTCCTGCGCGGTGAAGTGCACATTGAGCTTGCGCGCCTCGGTCGGCCGGGCGGTCGTCTCAAGCTTTTCCATGCGCTTTTCGATGGAAAACGCGCGCTTGTGCAGCTTGTCGTTGCCCATGAACGCCCAGAGGTGCAGCTTTGCCGCCGCCTCCGTGAGCTGCTGGAGCTTGGCCTGATCCTTCTCGTATTTTTTGAGCTGCTCATCAAAGCGGCGCTGCCGCTCGACGACGTAAAAGCTGTAGTTGCCGCTGTAGAATTCGGCCTCGCCGGACGTGAAGTCGATCGAGCGCTGCACGACACGGTCGAGAAAATACCGGTCGTGGCTGATGACGAGCACCGTGCCGCGAAAATGCAGCAGATATGCCTCCAGCCACTCGGTCGCGCGCAGATCGAGGTGGTTGGTCGGCTCGTCGAGCAGGAGGATATCCGTGTCCTCCAGGATGAGCCGCGCGAGGTTCACGCGCGTTTTTTCCCCGCCGGAGAGCGAGTCAAACGGCTGTGCGCGCATCTCGGCCGGGATGTCCAGACCGTTGGCGACGCGGTTGCGCTCGTGCTCCATGTCGTACCCGCCGAGGCGGCGGAAGTTTTCCGACAGGCGGTCGTATTCGGCCAGCAGTGCGGGGGAATTGTCGGACGCCATGCGCGCGGTCAGCTCGTTCATGCGCGCCTCCATGTCATAGAGACGCCGGTGCGCCTCACGCAGCACGTCCTCCGTTGTCCAGCCGTCGGGGTAGACCGGGATCTGCGAGATCAGTCCCAGCCGCCGTCCGGCGGCGATGGACACCGTGCCGGCGTCGGGCTGCAGCTCGCCCGAGAGGATGCGGAAAAACGTCGTCTTGCCGCAGCCGTTGCGCCCGAGGATGCCCACACGCTCCCCGGCGTTGACGTCAAATGTGATACCTTTTAATATGTCATTGCCCTGCTCAAAGCCCTTGACGAGCCCGCGGACGGATAGATCGATCATGTGTGACTCCTAAGTTACTTGTTCACGGCTGCCTGCAGCACAGTGTTGGCCACGGCGCCTGCGTTCGTCAGACCGCCGCCGGCGTTCTCCACCAGCACGACGAAGGCGTACGGGTGCGCATCGTCGAGCAGGAAGCCCGTGAACCATGCGTGCGACGTGCCGTCGCCGACTTCGGCGGTGCCGGTCTTGGCGCAGAGATTCAGCCCCGGGAAACGGTTCGTGCCGTAGTGCGCCGAGACGTTGTAGTTCATCATGTCGCGCAGCTTGTTGGCGGTCGCGGCGCTCAGCAGATTCGTGCTCGAGCCGCTGGGCGTGTCGAGCAGCAGCGACGGCTCAACGACGCTGCCGCCGTTGGCGATGGCCGAGACGTAGCGCAGCATGGAGTACGGGCAGATGAGGTCCTCGTACTGACCGATGCCCGACCAGGCGAGGTTCGCGCTGCCGGACGCGCCCTTGGTGAAGCTGCCGGCCATTGTCGGGATGCCGCTCAGCGACTGGGAATCGAGGAAGCCGAGCTTCTTGGCGTAGCTCTCGATGGTGTCCGCGCCGAGCTCGAGCGAGATCTGCGCAAACGCGCAGTTGCAGGAGTTTGCCAGCGCATCCTCGAACGTCTGACTGCCGTGCACGCCCGTGCACTTGACGGTCACGCCGCAGACGTCAACGCTGCCCGCGCAGGTGAAGCGCCGGCTGTCGATGTCCTTGATGTTCTCGATCGCGGCGGCGGAGGTGATGAGCTTGTAGATCGAGCCCGGCGTGAACGAGCCGTTGATGCAGCGGTTGATGTATGCGCCGTCCGGCACGTCGCCGTCAACGGCCGGGTCGATGCTCGGTCCGGAGACCATGCACAGGATCTCGCCGGTCTTGTAGTTGCTCACAAGTACCGCGCCCTTGCGCCCGGCGAGCGCCTCGTAGGCCGTGACGCACAGGCTCGAATCGAGCGTGAGCGCGACGGTGTGCCCGTCGGTCGCATAGGTGCCGGTGATGGGGTTGTAGCCCGAGAGCTGCTTGGAAAATGCCTTGAGCGCTCCGGTGCCGACGTTGCCGGTGTAGTCGCCGACGGCCTGATAGCAGGCCTTGCGCACGGCGGCGTCCTCGGCGTAGCTGCGCGAGCCGCCGCTGGCGGTCGCGAGCACGACGCCGCTGCGGTCGGTGAGTGTTCCGGTGTTGAGCACGCCGCTGGTGTAGACGCTGCTGTTGGCGGCAAAGGTCGCCCACTCAGCGCCGTGTTCGATGTAGCGCACGATGTACACGCCGATGCCGCCGAGCACCAGAACGGCGACGAGCAGCGCGCTCATGGCGCGGCGTTTGACTTTGTTCATGCCTGCACCTCCTTTTTGCTGCGCGACGGCAGCCGCACCACGAAGCTTGCGCCGCGCCGGGTGTCGGCCGCCTTGATGTAGGCCAGCAGCATCCAGCACGAGAGCATACTCGACCCGCCCTTGGACACGAACGGGAACGTCACGCCCGTGAACGGCAGAATGTCCAGCACGCCGAACACGTTGAGCGACATCTGCACGAGCATGAGCGTCACGGTGGCGCAGCCGGCGATGACGTAATACGACGAGCGGCCCTGTGCCGCGTTTTTGACGGTGAAGATGGCCAGCGCGATGATGGCCAGCATCGCACACAGCGCCACGATCAGGCCGAGCTCCTCACACAGGACGCCGAAGACCATGTCGGTGTTCGCGGCGAAGATGTTTTTCAGCCAGCCGCAGCCCGCGCCCTGTCCGAACAGACCGCCGGAGGCGGCCGCGCTCAGCGCACGCGTCTGCTGGTAGCCCGCGCCGGAGACGTCCTCCCACACGTGCCCCCAGGTGGCAAAGCGCTGCGCCACGTGCGGCTTGATGCTCAGCACGAGCGTGCCTGCCATGGCGGCGGACGTCACGGCCAGCAGGACGGTGGCGATGCTGCCCGAGCGCATGAAGGCGATGACGAGGAACGTCGCAAAGAAGATGAGCGCCGCGCCGAAGTCGCCCATCAGGGCGAGGCCGCCGACGCAGATGGCGGAAAAGGCGATGAAGAGCAGAATGCTCTTGCTGCGGAACATCCGGTTGAGCGACGTCGCGCCGACATAGATGAACGCGACCTTGATCAGTTCCGACGGCTGCAGGGAGAAGCCCGCGATCGTCAGCCAGTTTTTCGCGCCGAACACCTCGCTTGCGGCAAAGAGGTTCAGCGCCAGCAGCGCCAGCGAGATGATGGCCGCCGGCCAGCGCAGCGCCTTGACATGGCTCAGGTCGCGCAGCCACCAGCCGAGCAGGAAAAACAGCACGATGCCCACGAGGATGAGGATGATCTCCTTGGTGAGGTCATTGGGCGTGCTCGTCGCGCAGACCTCCAGCCCGAGCGAGCAGAGGAAAAACGCGATCGTCTCTACCTCAAAGCCAGAGCGGTCCATCGTGCGCATGAGCACGTAGCAGAACCACTGCGTGAGCACGAGTGCAGTGTAGGCCATCAGGATGCCCAGCAGGTGCGCGCTGTCGGCCGAGGACACGAACTCCAGCGCCAGCAGCAGTTCAAACACCGTCAGAAAAAACAGCGTGCCGCCGGCGGAGACGTTGCGCCCCGCGATCGTGCGGCGCTGCTCCTGCACGGCGCGGCGATCCTCGCTCATGTCGGCGAATTTGAGCATATGCGTCGAGCAGCGGAGAATATCGCCGCTGAAAATCTGCGTCGGCTCCGTGATCTGTTCACCGTTGAGGAACACGCCGCCGCTGCGGCTCAGATCGCTGACCGTCCACTCACCGGCGTCGTTGCGCATGAGCACGGCGTGGACGTTGGCCACGTCGGCATAGGGCAGCGTGATGTCCGCGCTGCGGGCGCGGCCGATCAGGCACTCCCAGTGCAGCAGGGGATAGACCTTGCCGTCGGGCGTCACGAGATGGCCCCATGTTTCGGGCTCTGCGCGCCCGTAGAACATGGATGCGACGCAGCGGATGAGCACGATGAGCGCGATGACCGGCAGGATGAAATGCGCGGCCTGCGCGGCGTAGACAGTTACGGCAGACACGGCGTCCGCCTCCTTCCCGAAGCTCCCGCGCGGGGAGCAATACATATTTATCTATAGAAACCGATAAAAAATCAAACTATTATACCACGTCAAAAACCCATTGACAACTCCTGCCGGGCATCCTACAATGAGCACATGATGAAACAGACGAAATTTTGGATCCTTTTGTTCGCCGTGCTCGCAATTTTGGGCTGCGGCGCCTTTTTGCTGCTGCGCAGTCATGGGCAGACGGGGCAGACTGCCGTCATCCGCGTCGACGGGGATGTCTATGAGCGTGTCGACCTGCGCGCCGTGACCATACCATATGATATAGAGGTGCAGACCGAATGGGGCAGCAACACCGTGCACGTCGAGCCGGACGGTGTGTCCGTCACGCACGCCGACTGCCCGGATCACCTGTGCGTCAAGCAGGGGAAGATCACGTCCTCCGCCATCCCGATCGTCTGCGTGCCGCACCATCTGACGGTGCAGATCGAGGGGACGCCATGAAGGGGACGAAGCGTCTGGCCGTTCTGGCCATGTTCACCGCCATCGCGCTGACGATCTTCGTCGCCGAGGCGCAGATCCCGCCCGTTGTGCCAATCCCCGGCGTGAAGCTCGGCCTTGCCAACATCGTCACGCTCATCGCCATGGCGCTGCTCGGCCGGCGGCAGGCGGGGGAGATCCTGCTCGTGCGCATCGTGCTCGGCAGCGTCTTTACCGGCGGCGTGTCGGCAATGCTCTTCAGCATCGCGGGCGGTGTGCTTGCCTACCTCGTCATGTGCCTGACCATTCGCCGTCTGCCGGAGCGGCTGCTCTGGGTTGTGAGCGTGCTGGCCGCCTTCGGACACAATGCCGGGCAGCTGCTGGTCGCCGTCTGGGTCACGGGGACCCCGTCCATTCTGGTGTATGCGCCCGCGCTCGTCGCGGCGAGCGTGGTCACCGGCGCGTTCACCGGCGTGGCCGCCGTGTATCTTGTGCGTGCGCTGCGCAAAACGGGGCATTTCCCGCAGACGTGAGACGGAACTGTCGCTGTTTTGTAACATTTTGAGGTGGCAGGTTCTTAAAATATTCTGAAAATTGAAAGCCGCAGTTTTTTAAAAACTGCGGCTTTGTTGTGCAGAATCTACAAAAAATGCGCAAAAACTATGGTAATCTACATCAAAAAGCGGATCGAAAAGATTTCGTAAATGTTAAATCTGTTTTAAGTATTGACTTCCGGACGCGGGCGCGCTATAATGCATCCGCAATTGGAAGATGGGAAGATTTAGGTTGGCATTTGCCGGTTACAAAGCCTCATTCTTCCCGGATCCATATGCCCATCGATACATAGAAACCCAGATGAACATACATCGTCAGACCCTTTTGATGCTTATGAATACGATCAACAAATTTGAACAACCGAATACGGAGCAGGCGGATCGCCGCTGCGCGTTTTCGCGCTCGTTCACGCGGATGTTCGATCGCCTGTGCGCCTTTCTGGACGAGCGCATCGGCGGCGCGTCGGAGCTGATCGATGCCTGTCAGAGTGTGGCGGATCGCTTCTGGCACAGCAAGCTGTACTTCCCGGTTTGCTTTCTGATGCTCGCCGTGTTCATGGCGGTGGGGCAGCCGGTCATCGGCGGTGTGCTGGTCATGTCCACGCTCATTTTCCTGCTGCTGTTTTGTGACGATCTGCTGAGCATCCTCTTCCCGGTCGTGCTGCTGGCCATGGTGGGCACGGAGTTTTATGACGAGCTCTATAGTCTGCTGCGCTTCTGGTGGATCGGGCTGCTGGCTGTGGCGGCGCTGCTCGTGCACATCGGGGCCTATGCCCGCGCACCGCGCAACGGCGGCTGCATGCACGGTCTGGTGGCCGTGTCGGTCGCGACGCTGCTCGGCGGCCTTGGCTTTATCTCCCGCGAGGAGTATTTCTCGCCCACCGCGCTGTACTATTCGCTTGGTCTCGGCGTCGTGATGCTGCTGATCTACCTGCTGCTGCGCAGCGAGGCCGATCGCCCGCGCGACTACGATATCGCCGAGCGCATGCTCCAGATCCTCTATGCCGGCGGCCTGTTCACGGGCTTTGTGGTCACGCTGTTTTACGTGCGCAATTTCCACGAGTTCGTGCAGAGCTTTGCCACGCTTTATTTTGAGTACCGCAACTTCAGCGCCACGATGCTGCTGGTCTCGATCCCCGCTGCGGCGTTTTTTGCCGCGCGTGATCCGCGCCATTTCGTGTCGGTCGCGTTCATGTACCTCATGATGCTCATGACCGGCTCGCGCAGCGGCCTGATCTTCGGCACGGTGATGCTGCTGCTGTGCCTTGCCTTTGTGTACTACTGCAGCCCGGAACGCCGCGCGGTCTACCGCCGCGTCGGGCTCATCAGCCTGATCCCGGTGATCGCGCTGCTCATCGCGCTCGTGCCGCGGCTGTTTGCCTCGCGCATGGTCGACGGCGCGCTCATCTCCCCGGATGACAGCCGCTATACGTTCTTCATTCAGGGACTGCTGGATTTTGTGAAGAATCCGCTCTTCGGCTGTGGCCTCGGCTCGATGCACAATGCGCCGATCTTCCTCGGCGTGGAGGGCAGCATCGTCTGGTACCACAATCTCATCGCGCAGATCCTCGGCAGCATGGGCCTGGTCGGTGCGGTCGGCTACAGCTGGCTGTTTTATGACCGCGTGCGTCTGCTCTGGCGCAAGCGCAGCCGCACGACGATGGCCTTCGCGCTGTCCTACTTTGCCATGCTGCTCATCTCCATGACGAATCCGGGCATGTTCTGCCCGATGCCGAATGCGCTGCTCATGGTGGCCATGTTTGTGGTCATCGAGCGGCAGCCCGATACCGCTGCGGTGCCGGTCAAGGTCGGCTCCGCGAGAGCCACGGAAAGGAGATCCTACTGATGAAACGTTTCCAGCTTCTCACCACTGCGATTTTTCTGTTCTGCACGCTGCTGATCGCCGGGTGCACCGGCCGCGGCGTCGAGGCCCAGACGACGCCCGCCCCGGAGGCGACGCCGACTGCAACGACGAATATTCAGGCCGGCATCCAGACCGGTGACAACGAGGTCAATAAGATCCTCGCCGGCACGTGGGCGTTTGAGCGCACGGACGCCGAGAAAAAGGCGGGCGACGACTCCGTCAAGCAGCTGCTGCCCGAAGCGGACACCGGCGCGAAAACGGCCACCGAGATCAAAGAGCCCGGCACGATCCGCGAGCTGATGTTCCGCGTCAACGGTACGGGCAGCTACACGGATGCTGACGGCGCGGCACAGGCGTTTGAGTTTGCGCTCAACGGCGATAACCTGACGCTCGCGCTTGAAAACGGAACGGTGCAGATGTTCCGCTGCACGCTCGAAAACGGTCTCATGTACCTCACGCCGATGAGCAACAACGGCGCGTATCAGGCCTTCACCGACGTGTTCCGCCAGACGCAGAGCACTGCGGATGCGTCCGCAAACTGAATCCGCTTACAGCCTTCGGCCGGACGCAGCTGCGTCCGGCCGAATTTCTTTTTTCGCGATTTCAGAAAAATTTCAGGATTTTCCCCGCGACCTGTGCTATAATCAGGCGCATCCCCAACGGGAAAGGAGACCCCATATGTCCCGAAAGAAAAGAAAGCGCGGCCGCGGCCGCGTTCTGATCCTCGTGGTGCTGCTGGCGCTGATCGTGTTCGGCGTGTTCGCGCGCGGCATCTTCACGAGCGGCAAGACTACCACCGAGCATGCGCAGCGCGAGCTGCATACCTATGCCGAGCAGCATGAGACCTCGCTCGCCGATTACCCTGATGCGCTCGTGCAGCTGTACGCCCGCAACCCGGACGCGCGCGATTTCGTGCGCGACTACCCGAAGAAGAAGGATCTCACCCCGACGATCGACCTCAGCAATCTCTCCGGGTCAAAGACCGTGCCGCTGCTGCTGCAGTGGGACGAGCGCTGGGGCTACCGCGAATACAACGAGAGCATCATCGGTCTTGCCGGCTGCGGGCCGACGTGCCTGTCGATGGCGACGATCTACCTCACCGGAGACACGACGAAGGATCCGCTCTGGATGTGCCGGTTTGCCGAGCAGAATCAGTTCAACGTCCCCGGCAGCGGCAGCAAGTGGGCGCTCATCTCAGAGGGCGGGCGGATGCTCGGCCTGGACGTGACGCAGATCCCGCTGGACAAGGACCGCATCTACCGCAATCTCGACGTCGGCAACCCGATCATCGTGGTCGTCGGCCCGGGCGATTTTACGACTGACGGGCATTTTCTCGTCCTGACCGGGCACAGCGGCGACAAGATCACGCTCAACGACCCGAACAGTCCGACGAACTCGGCCAAGAGCTGGGACTACGACACGCTCGCCGGGCAGATCCAGGCACTCTGGGTGCTGCGCCGCGCAGGCTGATAAAAGCAGTGCCGTCTCCGGACGGCGCTGCTTTTTGCGCGTTTGTGGGCTTGCGGTGTGCGGGCAAATGGGCGTATAATAACGCTGTCTGAGATTTTAGCGAAAAGAGGTTACAGGATGGAATACCGTCTGGAGCATGACACGATGGGCGAGGTGCGTGTACCTGCCGACCGTTACTGGGGCGCGCAGACGCAGCGCAGCTTTGAAAATTTCCGCATCGGCACCGAGAAGATGCCGCCGGAGGTTATCCGCGCGTTCGCGGTCGTGAAGCTTGCCGCCGCGCGTGCGAATGCGCAGCTTGGCGTGCTCGATGCGCGCCGTGCCGGCGCGATCGAGACTGCCTGCCACGAGATCCTTGACGGCTCGCTCGACGGAAACTTCCCGCTCGCCGTCTGGCAGACCGGCAGCGGCACACAGACGAACATGAACGTCAACGAGGTCATTGCCCACCGCGCCAATGCGCTGCTGGGGGAGACGCTCGTGCATCCGAACGATCACGTCAATTGCTCGCAGAGCTCGAATGATACCTTCCCGACGGCGATGCACGTGGCTGCGCGCGTCGCGCTCGAGGAGCAGGTGCTGCCGGCAGTCGACCGCCTGCTGGCGACGCTCGAGCGCCTGAGCGCGGAGTACCGCGACGTGGTGAAGATCGGTCGCACACATCTGCAGGACGCCGTGCCGCTCACGCTCGGTCAGGAGATCAGCGGCTGGAGCGCCATGCTCGACCATGACCGCGTCATGCTCACGCAGGCGTGCGGCGCGCGTCGGGTATAGAGGTAACCGGTTGGGTTGTTT